>QWCY01001212.1_pt1 | contig 38778 bp, 71 predicted proteins | sample 1972631 | NCBI WGS metagenome assembly QWCY01 (sample SAMN09866696, study PRJNA288562) | Human gut metagenome isolate pre1_stool, whole genome shotgun sequencing... | isolation source: gut | host: Homo sapiens | place: USA: California
GGAGGAATTTTAAAAATGAACACAAAAAAGAAAAACGCAAGAGGAATTACGCTAATAGCACTAGTAATAACAATAATTGTACTATTAATATTAGCAGGAATAACAAATATATAATAAAATGCTGATATTTCAAGGGGTTGAAGTCTTGATATTCAGCATTTGTTATTAATTTGTTATTAATTTATAAGAATTTATAGAAGTTTATGATGTTTTTCTAATATTATTTAACACAATAATTTTTCCAGTTTTATATGTTACAAGTTTTATTGCTTCAATTTTTTCCTCTATGTAAATATGATTATAAGTATCACTTCCAATATTACCATTTTTGTGACCTATAATAGAATTTATTATTGTTTGTTTTATATTTAATCTTTGTAATTCTGTTTCAAGTGTATGTCTACCACAATGAGCAGTTTTGTTTGCTAGGAATGGGTGGTTGCCTCTGAAATATAATCTATAATAAGTGTTATAGTCTGCATAAAAGAGTCTTTTACCGTTAGATTTCATAAATAAAAAATCGTTATTTTCATTATAATACTTTTCAAAAATGGACTTAATATCAGGGTGTATAGGGATTTCTCTGTTAATACCATTTGCAGTTTTTATACCTCCAACAAAAAACCCTTCTTTTAAATGAATGTTTTTAGTGTAAAGAAAGAATAATTCTTCCGCACGACATCCAGTATAAATGGCAAGTAAAAGGATATTTCTAACGAGATCTTCTTTATCATTATCGGTTTGGATTTTCCATAAATAGTCAATTTGATCATAAGTGAATGGCATTCTTTTATTTTTTTGAATATGTGAACCAGTTGCTTTTAATGTGTCAGTATATTTTTTGTCAATAATATCTTCATTATATGCATATTTATCCATATTTTTTAATAAAGTAATACATTGTTTTATAGATGATGGAGTTTTGCCATTTAAAAATGATTGAAAATCTGATGTTCTTAATTCTCTATAAATTTTATCATAAAGTTCTTCGGAATGATTATAGGCATTTATCATATTTAATGAACTATGTAATGCAAATTTACCATTACCAGGCTTAATGTGCTTCTCTCTTTCAATTTGCATTTCTTCTTTAGTTGGAAATAGATTGTTTTTCATTTCTTCAAAAACTTGCTTAAAAGTATAGTTTCTTTTGTTTTTTCTATGTATATTTGCACTTATGATATTAACAGGTACAAGAGGATATGGAACTTTAGGAAAGAATGCAATCCTGTCATATTTCTTTTGTTTTATTTTTAATGGTATAGGGTTTTTATGGTATATTTCTAAACATACCAAAGCATCTAATTGTTCTTCAAAAGTATCGATATCATAGTACAATGGTTTACCATATAAATCTTTACCTATTAATATTCTTGCAGCATAAGGTTTTTGACGACCTTTCCCTAAAAAAGCTACTGTCCCTGTTCCATTTGCTCTTTTTTTCATAATTTTCATAATAAAAATACCTCCAATTTTATAATTTATTTTTAATAAACTATTGAAAAGTGAAAGTATTTTTTGTATAATATTAGTACATTCACTTTTAATAGTGTTTGCGAGGAATAAATGTATCGGTTCGTGGTAAAATTGATTACATCTATTCCTTATTTTTTTACTTATTCTTATTTTGTTTTTTCTTATTCTTTAAAAATTCAGCAAATCGCCTTAATTCTTCAATATCATTATCATCAAGTCCTTCTGTATCAATGTTATTTTTTGAAACAAAATTAGAATTTTTATTTTTTTCATATTCCGCTAAATCAGCATAACCAGCTTTAACATATAAATCCAAGTAACTAACTCCATATACTGAAGCTAATTTTTTCAAAACTACTGCACTGGCTCTGCGGTGTCCATTTTCTACAAGAGATAAGTAGCTATTTGAAACTTTAGCTAATTCATATACCTCTCTAGTGGATAATCCTTTATTTTCTCGTAATTTTTTTAGATATAGGCCCATTTCTTTAAGAGACATTTCCATAATGATTCCTCCAATCAATAATATTATATCATTTATGATTACTTTTGTAAAGAATTTTATAAAAATTATTAAAAAAGTGTTGACAAATGAAATCTATATGATATAATGCTTTCAAAAGAAAACAGAAAGGAGATGAAAAAATGGCAAATAGAACTATAATACTTAAGGACGCGGAAATATTTAAAAACATTATAACTAAAGAAGGATTTTCTTACAGACAGCTGGCAAAAGAAGCGGATTGTTCACAAACTCAAATTAGTTTAATAGCTAATGGGGAAAGAAATCCTAGTCCAGAACTAGCAGTTAATATTTGTAGAGTACTTAACAGGCAATTTGATGATATTTTTTTTATAAAAAGTGATTTCAAAAGAAATCAAAAATAACCACGAACCGATACAGAAAAAGAAAGAGGGTGAGAACTTGGAAGATGATAATGAAGAAGTAGAAAGGTTAACTCCTGCAGATATTGCACCAAAATTAAAAATGAGTGTTGAAGGAGTTAGAGCAGCATTAAGACAAGACAAATTTCCATTTGGAATAGCATTTCAAGGAAAGACAGGACAATGGAACTATTTAATAATAAAAAGCAAATTTGAAAAATGGTTGAAAAATATTTAGGGAGGTGAATTTAATGAAAAAAATAAACAAAAGCAAACTATATGAACTTATAGGAAAAGCAACAGTAAGATTATCAATATGGGCAATGTCAGTATATTTAGTATATCAAGTAAGCTTGTATATATTAGGTAATTGTATAACAGTGTACAGATAAAACATAAGCAAGAGAAACTAGTTGAAAGGAGGAAGATATATGTTTTTTGCAATAGCAGGATTTTTATTTGGAGCATTATTAGTAGTTCTATTTAATGAAAATGCAGAAAGAGCAAATGAATTGTTAAAAGATACAATAAACAATTTAGAAGAAGACATAGATTTATTAAATTCAAAAATAAAAAACAGAGACAGAATGATAGAAAAACAACAAAAAGACAATGCAATATTATTAGATAATGCAGCAGAATTAAGAGCCAAAATAGAAGACTTAGAAAACAATATAGAATTACTAACAAATAATTTAACAGACGAAAATAAAGAACTAATTCCAGACTACCAATCAGAAAATTAGTTCAAAAAATACACATAAATATATGAATTTCTATTGTTATTATAGCATTTTTAACAGTAGAAATCAAGAGGGAGGAAAAATGAAAAAGATAGAAATAGAAAACTTGTTAGATAAATTTAATATATCAGTTGATACATTGGGCTATAAATATTTAATAAAAGCAATAGAAATATATACGAAAGAAGCAAATATAAAAATAGCAGCAATATATGGACAAGTAGCAAAAAAATATAATTCGACAGCTTGTAGAGTAGAAAGAGCAATAAGACATTCTATTGAAAGGAATGAAGAAAGAATTAAACAATATTTTAAAGTGGATTATAAAATAACAAATAAAAGATTTTTAGCATTAATTGTTAGAGAAATGGAGAGAAGATAATGTTAGAAAATAGAATGGTACAAAATTATATAGATTACATAGTAGAATATGACGAAGATTATGAAAAAGATGACATAGTATACGAAGATAAGGTTTCAGAAAGGTTGAGTGAAGAATAATGGAAAATTTAAGTTTATATCAAATAACAAGTGCATTTCCAAAGTTGATAGATCAAGAAGAAATGTCAGAAGAAGATAAAAAAGAAGTAGAAAAAGAATTGACAGAATTATTACAACAAAAAAGCCAAAATTTGATTGGATATGCAAGAAATATGGAATTGACTATTGAAGCAATGAAAAATGAAGAAAAAAGAATTTCAGAGAAAAGAAGGATAGCAGAAAATAAATATACAAAATTTAAAGAATGTACAAAAGAATGTATGGAACAAGGAGGATTTACAAAAATAGAAACGCCAATAGGGACATTAAGTATAGCTAAAAACCCAATTAGCGTAGAAATATATGATGAAGCTCAAATACCAGATGAATATAAAACAAAAGTTATAGAAATAAAGGTAGATAAAACGGCAATAAAGAAAGCTTTAAAAGAAACAGGAGAGATAATACCAGGGACAAAGATAATAGATAACAAAACAAGTTTAAGAATAAAGTAGGTGAGTAAGATGGAAGCTAAGGAAATGAATATTTTTGAGAAAATGTTAAACATAACAAATGAAATAGCAAATGTAAATAAAAATCTAACAGTAGGAGAAGGCGAAAGTTCATACAAAGCAGTAGGAGAAGCAGATATATTAAAAGCAGTTAAGGAATTAGAGTTTAAGTATAGAGTATATAGTTATCCAGCCAATAGAGAAGTAATAGAAAGTACAATGTATACAACAACTAATAATTATGGAGAAAAGAATAATATTTTTAGCAGGATAAAAACAACTTATAGATTTGTAAATATAGATAAGCCAGATGAGTATATAGAAACAATTACTTTTGCAGAAGGAATTGATACACAAGACAAAGGTTCAGGAAAAGCAATGACATATTCAGATAAATATGCATTAATGAAAAGCTATAAAATTATAACAGGAGAAGATCCAGACCAAAATCCAAGTGAAACAGGTTATAAAAAGCAACAGACATCTGTTAAAGCATCTAACAATAAAATAACAGATGTAGAAGCAAAGTCAATATATGCACTTATGATAAGAAAAGGATTTGATGTGGTAGCAGCATTAGAAAAAAATTATGGAATAAAAAATACATCAGATTTAACAAAAGAACAATACATAGCGATATTAAATAAGTGCAATACAATACCAGATAAGAAGTAGGTGGTTAAATGCAAACTACAGGGACATTGGAAGAAATAAATATAGATTATAAAACAGGAAAACCAAAAATAAGCTTTTTAATTGATGGAAGGGATAAGTTATCAGAGATAGAACAGTTAAAAGGTTTAAAACTTAAAATAGAAGCCAAAAAGTATATAAAAAAGAGAACAACGAATGCAAATAATTATTTTTGGAAACTGTTACAGGAATTATGCGAATTAGCTGAAATAGATACAGTTGAAGAATATAGAAGAAGAGTGAAAGAATTAGGAATATTTAGAAGATTTAAGATAGAAACAGAAAATATAAAAACATTTGAAAAAATGTGGAATGCACAAGGAATAGCATGGTTTTGTGAAATAGCAGATACAACATATATAGAAAATACAGAATTTAAAATAATAAATGCTTATTATGGTTCAAGTTCTTTTAATTCAAAACAAATGGCTAGGTTGATAGATGATGTAATTCAAGATTGTAAGGTTTATGGTATTGAAACGAAATCACAACAGGAAATAAAGAGTTTGCTAGAAAGTTGGAATAAAAAATGAAATCAATTTTACAAAACAAAAAAGAAAGCTATATCAGTGGACAAACTTATGAATTAGAAGAACATCATATATATTTTGGTACAGGAAAAAGAAAAATATCAGAGAAAAATGGATTCAAAGTATGGCTAACATATTCAGAACATAGAGGAACATATGGAGTACATGGAAAATATGGCCATGATTTAGATTTGAAGTTAAAGCAGGAATGTCAAAAAGAATATGAAAAAAATCATACAAGAGAAGAATTTATAAAATTAATAGGAAAAAGTTATTTATAAAAAATATTAGGAGGAAAAGAAAATGGCTAATAAAAATGAAATAGTAATAAGTATAGATGAATATAAAGAATTGTTATTGAAGGATAAACCTAACAATACAGATACAATGTTGTTGGATAGGATAAAAACATTGTTATATGATCATATACAATATGAAAAAGACTGGAATAATAATGTAAAAATAGATTTTAAATATGACAGCAAATTTTGTGATGAATTAATAACAACTATAAAAGTAATAGATAAAGAATTTTACAAGGAAATGATTAAATTTGTTTGTGATGAAAAGGCAAAAAAGGATGCTGAAAAAGTAAAGATGGAAAAGGCAAGAGCTATAAAAGATTTAGATGAAGAATAAAGCAACAGGGCTAGACACAAAACTAGCCCTGAAATTGTACGAAAGGAGAAAACAATGGCAGAAAGAAGAATGTTTGCTAGAACAATAATAGATAGTGATGCGTTTCTTGATATGCCACATACAACTCAATTATTATATTTTCATTTGAGTATGAGAGCAGATGATGATGGATTTATAAATAATCCTAAAAACATAATGAGAATGATAGGTTGCAAAGATGATGACTTAAAAATATTACTAACTAAAAAGTTTATATTACCATTTGAAAGTGGTGTAGTGGTAATAAAACATTGGCAAATACATAATTACATACAAAAAGATAGATATCATGAAACAAAATATAAAGAAGAAAAAGCAATGTTACAACTTGATGAAAATAAAGCTTATATATTAATGGATACAGAATGTATACAAGATGTATACAAAATGGATACTCAGGTTAGAGATAGGTTAGAGTTAGGTAAGGATAGTATAGAGTTAGATAATAATATACCAGCTTCCGAAGAAAAATCTTCTACAGCTTCTGTAAAAGCCAACAAGCACAAATATGGAGAATATAAAAATGTGTTGTTGAAAGATGAAGAATTACAGAAACTACAGAAAGAATATCAAAATTGGGAAGAACTTATAAAATACCTTGATGAGTATATTGAAATGAAAGGGTATAAAGCAAAATCACATTATTTATGTATAAAAAAATGGGTTGTAGATGCAGTAAAAAAAGAGAACTTAAAAAATCCTAAAAAAGAAAAAAACACAAGCAAGGTGGTGGATTTTTAAATGAATAAAGAAGATTTTAAAAGGCAATTAGGAAAAATACAAATAGCATATAATAAAAAATTTACACAAGAAGAAGCTAGGATGTGGTTTCAGGAATTTCAAAATATATCTGCAGAAGAATTTGGAAAAACAGTAGACCAGATAATCAAAACTAATAAGTTTACACCGAAAATAGCAGATATAAAAGCAAAAATAAGTGAGAATACATATAGATATTACTCAGAAGACCCACGAAGAAATTTATATAAAAATTTAGAATGGGGAGAATTTGTAGATTAAAGGAAGTGATAAACAAATGAATACAATAACATATCAGACTCGACAAATGAGTTTAGACGACATACAAGATAAGACAAAAATAAGATATATACAAATTTTAAATAGATTAGACAAGCCTAAGACAGCGAAAGAATTAGCAGTAGAATTATTTGATTTAGGTTTTATACCAAGTACAGAAAGAAATTATACAGCACCAAGGCTAACAGAATTAGAAAAAATGGGATATGTAAAAGCAATAGATAAAAAGAAATGCCAATATACAGGCAAAACAGTAGCAGTATATGAGAGAACAGAAAACGGTTTTATTGCAATAAATATGAACCATATTCCAAGAATAGATTAGGAGGTAGTTATGATAATAATAAGTCAGGATAAAATGGAAATATTTAATTTTGATGAAATATTTAGAATGTATGTAGATAATTGGTCAAATGAAGAATTTGCAACAGAACCTAATTGTTTTTGCATCAAAGCAGAAAAATCTAGTGATAATATGATTTGTGCATTTTTAGGAGAATACAAAACAGAAGAAAGAGCAAAAGAAGTATTAGCAGAAATAACAGAATTTTGGAAAAATGGAGCAATGTCAGATTACAAAGGTTTCATATGTTATGAAATGCCAGAGGACTAGCCTATGAAACAAATAAAAAAGAATACACTATGTTATTACTGTCTGGGTTGTAGCAAACAAGAAAGTGAATATTATAAAACAGTAATGAGGTGTAAAAGTTTTACAGCAGCAATAGAAAATTGGCAGAAAAAATTAAGAGAGGAGCTAAAGAAAAGTGAACAAGTATAGAAATAAAAAAGCACAAGTTGATATGTATGAATTTGACAGTATAAAAGAAAGTAAGAGATATAAAGAATTGAAGTTGTTAGAAAGAGCAGGAGAAATAAGCAACTTGGAATTACAACCAAAATTTTTACTACAAGATAGTTTTAAGAAAAATGGAAAAACATACAGAAAGATTGAATACATAGCGGATTTTTCATATTGCCAACGTCGGCAAAATCATAGTAGAAGATGTAAAAGGGTTGCAGACAGATGTATTCAAATTAAAACATAAATTGTTTGAAAAAAAATATCCTGATTTGGAATTAAGGATAATCAAATGAAAGGAACATAAGAGATGAACAGAAAATGTAAAATAGAATTATACAATGATCACTTTGAAAATGCCAAAAGATATGGAATACCACATGCACAACTAATTATAGCAGATATACCATATAACCTTGGGAATAATGCTTATGCAAGTAATCCAAGCTGGTACATAAATGGAGATAATAAAAAAGGAGAAAGTGATAAAGCGAATAAAGCATTCTTTGATACCGATAAAGACTTTAAAATAAACAATTTTTTTGATTTTTGTACAAGATATTTAAAGAAAGAACCGAAAGAAAAAGGACAAGCTCCAGCAATGATAGTATTCTGTGCTTTTGAACAAATGCAAATGGTAATAGATGAGGCGAAAAGACATGGTTTAATGAAAAGTTATCCGCTTGTATTTGTAAAAAATTATTCAGCATCAGTATTAAAAGCTAATATGCGAATTGTAGGAGCGACAGAATATGCAGTAGTGCTTTATAGAGATAAGTTACCCAAATTTAATAATGGTAGAACGGAAGAACAAAAAGGGAAAATGATATTCAACTGGTTTGAGTGGAAAAGAGACAATTCAAAAGTATATCCTAAGATACATCCAACTCAAAAGCCAATAAGCTTGTTAAAACGATTAATAGAAATATTTACAGATGAGTGGGATGTTGTAATAGATCCAGTAGCAGGAAGTGCAAGCACATTAAGAGCTTGTGCAGAAACAGGAAGAAATGGGTATGGCTTTGAAATAAAAAAAGATTTTTATAATCAAGCAAAAGAAAAAATGATAAGTGAAGATATTTTAAATGGAATAATGGAAGATGGACAAGTTACATTTGAAGCACTTATTTAGAATATATAGTAAAACAAAATAAAGAAATTACAAAAGTATTAAATTTAGCAAATCAAATGCTAGAAGAAATGGGGGATAAATAATGAAAAAGAATTTTAAAAGAATAATATCAAGTTTATTAGTAGTTTTTATAGGGATATGTTTAATATTGCCAACAAATGTATATGGAAGAGCTCATACATCAGTGCATAGCTCAACACATACATCAGTACATAGTTCAGTTAAAGCAAGTACACCTAGTACAACAACTAAATCAAGTTCAAGTAGTGTTAAAGCAAGTACACCGACAAGTAGTAGTAAATCATCAAGTGTAAGTTCATCAACACCTAAAACAACAACAAGTTCAAGTACAGGAAAAACTTATACAACAACTAAAAGTGAAACAGGAAGAACAACAGTAAATCACGAAACTGTAAAACCAAAAGAAAGTACAACAATAGTAAATAACAATCCAACATATTATACTAATTATTCAACACAGCCAAGTTATTCATTAAGTAATAGTATATTTAATTATTATATGTTAAGTGAAATTTTTAAAGATAAAGACAAAGAAAAAGACAAAGTTAGTGAACAAGATATAGTTAAAGCATTAGAAGAAAAAGGATATTCAAAAGAAGAAATTGACAAAATTTTAGATGAAGCAAAAACAGAGGAAAATGAAAACAAACCATTTTATGATGGATGGAAATGGTATAACTGGACAATCTTTATCGGAATTATATCAATATTAACTATTGGACTAATAGCGTTAATAGTTTTTATATGTTCTTTATAGGAGAAGAAAATGAAAATAAGAGAAAAATTATATAGAGTAGTAGAAAAAGATACAGAATATTTTGAGTGGTATGACATTATGATGCTTATTTGTATATGGGTAAGCATCGTTCCACTAATATTTAAAGAACAAAATAAATTTACTTATGTAATAACTATAATAACAACTTTGATATTTGTAATAGACTATATTTTAAGATGGATAACATCAGATTATAGGCTAAAAAAAGGAGTAATTAGTTTTATAAAATATCCAATAACATTTTCGGCAATATTTGATTTAACAATTATAATTTCGTGTTTTAGTGAATTTTATAATAACCCAATTCTAACATTATTTAGTACATTTAGAATTTTAATGATTGCTAAAACATTAAGGTATTCTAAAAAATTTAAAATAATAAAAAATGTAGTAGAAAAAAATAAAGATATTTTAAAAGTTGTATGTGGATTTACAATAGGATTTATATTCGTAAGTGCATTAATAATGTTTCAATTTGAAGGACAAAGTTTTAATAATTTTTTTGAAGCAATATATTGGAGTACAACTGTTTTAACAACCGTTGGATATGGTGATATATGTCCTAAAACAGAAATAGGTAAATTAATAAGTATAATATCAAGTTTAGTAGGAATAGCATTTGTAGCTTTGCCAACTGGAATTATAACAACAGGATTTGTTGAAGAATTAAATAAAGAGAAAGAGGTAGATAATAATGAAAAAATTAACAAAAATTAAAATATTATGGGATAGGTTTTTTAATAAGATTGTGAAAGTAGATAACATAGAAAAAGTGGAAGAAGGATTAAGTAGACAAAAAGAGGCTTTAAAAAAACTTAATGAAAGTTATTATAATGCAAAAGGTACTTTAGATACATATAAAGATGAATTAAAGAAAAATGAAAATAATTTAAAGAGATTAGATAGATGTTTTGATATATGTAAAACGAAAAATGACAAAAAAGGTGCAAAACAAGTATATGATGAAACAAATACTACAAAACAAAGAATATCAGTATTAAAAGAACAAATAGCAAAACAACAATTAATAGTAGAAAGATTTTTAGAAGCTAAAGAAAAATATGAAAATGGAATAAGAAACTTACAAAATAATTTAGAAACAATGAAATCAAAAGATAGATTTAGTAAAGCAGTAAAAGAATATAATGAAAACTTTGGAGAGTTTGAAGAATTTAATATTGATGATATTCAAAGAGATATTGATAATGAATTTAATGCAAGTAATGCAAAATTAGAAGAACAATCAGATACATTAGATTTAGATGAAATAGAGAACACAAGTAATTTTGAAGAATTGTGGGGTAAAGAATAATGGAAGAATATAAATATAAAGAAGAGTATGATGATATGGTAAAAGAATATAACAACTTTAAAAAAATATATGAAATATTAAAAATATCAGCTAAAGAGATTCAAAAAAGTATGGGAAAAAATGATACAATATCATACTTTTGCATAATCACAAATGAAGAAAAAACATATATTACATTTTATGAGGAAGATGGAACACAACTAATACAAGTAGAAGTTCAAAAAGATTATAAAAACTTTTTTGAATTATTTGATACTGAACTTATAAGAGAAGCAGATGTTGAAAGACCTCAAAATGATGGATATAAATACCGTGGATTTATATTTAATTATAATGAAGAACCATATTTTATAAAACAAATATTATTTGATGAAATTAAATTCGAAAATACTGATTTAATAAAAGAGATAAAAGATGAACTAGAATATTATAAAGACAAAATTATAACAAAAAAGAATGAAGTTTTTGATTATACAGAAACAAATAATATATTGAATCAATATAAATTTGAGGAGGACTAATAAATGGAAGAATATCATAAAATACAAACAATCCTAACAAAAGAAATTTATATGGCTAATTGCTATAAAGTAGGAGGAGAAGATGAAAACTGAAAAAGAATATTACGAATACTTTAATTATCTTTATAAATTAGTACATAGTCTTAATAAAAAACAATATGAAGAACTTAGAGAATTTTTAGGCAATATGGAGCAATCCATAGATGGAGATACTACATTAAAAGAAATAGAAAAATATATTAAGAAATATAAAGCTAAAAACAAGATATTATTTGTAACATTTAAAACAAAAAGCAAAAATAAGTTGGCACATATTTGTAAATATATAATTAATTTAGAGTGGCATAATGAGTGGGCAATAGCAGTAGCAGGACAAAGTACACCAACAATATTTGGTTGGTTTAATTAGGAGGAGAAGATGAATAGAGATATAAAGTTTAGAGCGTGGGATGAAGTATCTGAGAAAATGTTAAATTGGAATGAATTTCTAGATACTAATATGAAAAATACTTTTATTGCTCCAGAAAGCACTGGGCTAATATTAATGCAATACACAGGACTACACGATAAAAACGGAAAAGAAATATATGAGGGAGATATAGTTTTATTAGATTGTTACTATTATGAAGAGCCAGCTTTTGGTGGAGAATTTAAAGTTATATATGATGACATAAATGGAATGTGGCTTTTGGTTGATTTAGAGAACAAAGATAGGGGTTTTGCATTTGGAGAAATAAGAAGTTATTATAAAGCAGAAATTGAAGTAATTGGTAATATATACGATAATCCAGAATTATTAGGAGGAGAATAGATATGTTAAAACTAGAAGAAACAAATCATAGTTATTATTGTGAATGTTGGGAGACTAAAAGAACTATGGAATGTAATTCGTGGGAGAAATTTAAAGAAAAGTGTGGTTTAGACTATGATTTTGATTGTAATTTATTATTTAGGTTTGATTTAGAGCAGGAAGAAGACGATTTAGGCAATAAATTAGATAGTTATATTTTAAAATTACATCATGCTTTACAAAGACATGGAAGAGATTTATGGCACATTGTAATATACAATATTACAGAAAAAGATTTAAAAGAAATAAACGAACATTTGCAAAAAGCTAAACAATATTTATTTGAAATGTGGAAAGAGATAGATTTAGTAGTAAAGGAGTAAATAAGATATGAGTAAAGAGGAAATATCTAAAGAAACAAAAAATACTTTACAAAATTGTTGGGTTATGACAACAAATCACGAACTAGATAATGAAAATAGAAAATTAAAAGAAGCTATAACTGAAATATTAGATAAAACTATGACTTCAACAGAAAAAAGCGAATATTGGTATAAGTATTATATAGAACATAAACAATACAATGATGATTTAGAATATAACAAAAAAATATTAAAAGACTGGTCAAATATTTTAAAAGGCATGGGCAATAGAAATTATCCTTATTGCTATGCTATTGATAGAATTTTAACAGAGCTGGAGAGGAGTAATACATAATGAAAGAAAAAGCGGCAGATGAAATGTTTGAAGAATTAGGACTACGATTGGAAAATGATAGCCCATTTGAATTTGAAGTAAAAAATGATGATGATAAGGTAATAAAAATTAACAAAGAAAGAAAAGAAATAGCTTGTTTCAATTATTATGATGGATTTGAATATTTAACATTAGAAGAACTACAAGCAATAAATAAGAAAGTAGAGGAATTAGGATGGATGAAGTAACTTTTTATTCTTATAGATATAATGGTGGAACTAAAAAACAAATATATATAACAATAAATTGCAAAAACAAATCATTTAGAACAAATGAAAATGAAAGTGGATATAGTACATTAAAATATGGTTTTTCTGTTTTTGAATTAAAAGATTATTCTGAATTACAAGAACTAGAAAGATGCTTAAAATATGAAGGATTTAAGGAAGAAAAAAAGGAGGACTAGCATATGACAAAAGAAGAAGCAGAAAAAGTATTAGAAGAATTAAATAGTGTAAGACCAGAACAGTTAAAAGGCGAGGCTAAAAGATTATTTGAAGCAATAATGAAAATTGCAGATGAAAGAGATAAAACAAAACAAGAATATGATAGAGATACACATATATTACAAAATCAATTAGATTTAGTTAATGTAAAAATATTGGAACAAAACAAAATAATAGATTTAATGGCAAAAAAAATAAATGAAGCATATTTTGAGCAAGACGATTTTGAATTATGGTTTGATAAAATAATAGGAGTGCAAGAAGAAATGGAATATGAATATTTAGTTCCTATAGTAAAACAATATTTTCAAAATAAAGCAAAAGAATTAATAAATAAATAAAAGAGCATACTATATCTAGAGAGATTTCTAATTTCTAAAGAGAATCTAAAGAGGTGTAGTATGCAAGATAAAGAGATAATTCAAAAATGGAAGCAAGGATTAAGCAAGAATCAATTAGCAACAATGTATAAAAGACAATATAATCAAGAAATAAAGATAATAAGAGCAAGTGTAAGGCATAGACATGATGGAAGATACATAAGCAATTATGAAGCATTAGCTTATGTTGAAAGAGTAATATATAAATATTTGAAAGGACAAAAGAATGAAAATACCAAAAATAATAAGTAAAAAAAATCGAAAATATATATTTGAAAAACAGATAAATAATAATGTATTTTTATATAAAGAAAAAATATATGGATATAAAGAGTGTTTTACAAAATTTGACTTAGGATTAATAACAGAAAAAGGAAACATGATAAGCACAGCAAAAAAGTGTGGAAGTGGAAAAATATAGTTAAGGAGGTACACTAATGACACGAGAAAACTTAATAGTATTATTAAAAGAATATAAAGAAAATAAGGCAAGATTAAATATTAAGCTTAAAGAGTTAAAGACATCAAGAATAAAATTAAAATATGTTGATTCTGATACTAATATGACATCTTCATACGGAGATAATCAAGATATACATAGTAAAAACCAAATAAGTGATAAAGTATCAAAAAAAGTAGAAGAAAATGATATAAGAAGAATTGAATTAGAAAACAAAATAGAAGAATTAGAAAAAGAAGTCAAAGAATTAATAGAAAAGGTAGAAGCGGTTGAAGATCGACTAGAAGGATTGAAGTATAAAGAAAGAGAAATATTAACAGCTTATTATGTCGAAGGAAGAACGGCTGAAGACATAGGAAATAGATTATACTTTAAGCTGTTTAATCAAACTAGAAGCGATAGACACATACAAAGAATTATAGAAAAAGCTACTGAAAAGATGATAAAATTCTAAATGTCGTGAAAATGTCGTAAAAATGTCGTAGTATTATACAAAAATATATAGTATAATAACAATAGTAAAAAAGCCGAGAGGCAAAAATAAAAAAGCCCCTTTAATTTATTTAAATGTTAGAAGAATAGATGTTTTAAATGTCTATTCTTTTTATTATGTTATGAAAGGAAGAATGAAAATGGATTTAATGATAAGTCAACCTATGAAAGGTAAAACAAACGAACAAATAAGAGAAGAAAGAGCAAATTTAATAAAAAAATTAGAAGAACAAGGGAACAAAGTATTAGATACAGTATTTGAGAATGCACCAGCTAATGAAGATATTGCAATATATATGTTATCTCAATCAATAAGATACATAGGAAAAGTAGATGGGGTAGTATTTATGAGAGGCTGGGAAAGTGCAAGAGGATGTAAAATAGAACATCAAGTAGCAGTAGAATATGGAAAACAAGTATTCTATGAAAATTAATTAGCTATTAACAATTCATCACAACTAATTACTCATCTACCAAGCAGTAGAAGGAGATTCTGAAGAAGCATGTATTAACAGAGATATATGCTTCTTTTGTATTTTATAAGTAGTGCGAAGTATGTAAACATATATAGCAGAATAGCAACAACAGCTGTTCAGTTCTAGAGTGCAATTATATATAACTTACATATTTCGTAGTGTTTATAAAAGAAAAGAGGAAAAGATATGTCAACAATAATTACAATATTATTAATAATCATATTAAGCCCAGCAATTTTATTTGCTGGATTTTTAGCATTATTTGCAATAGCTGGTTTGTTATCACTTGTAGCAATACCAATTATAGCATTAATTAGTTGGATAATAGATAAATTATTTTAAAAGAAAAGAAGGTGTACATATGACTAATCAAGAAAGAATAGAAAAATATAAAAAAGAGTATTGTACAAGATGTAAAAATAAGAACAAAAATGATTGTGAAATAAGAATATTTAAAAACAATAATATAGTATGTACAAAGTGTGTGTATTATGAGAGACAAGATTAACTATGCAAATTGCATGCAAAGAAAATGTGAACAATGTAGATACTATGATTATTGTTTTAGATATAGACCCAAAAGAAGAAAAAACATTAAAGATAAAACAAAGAAGGTGATTAGATGGCAAATGAAGGAAATTTGAAACCAATTCGAACCAAGAGCGAAGCGAGAGAAAAAGGAAAAAAAGGTGGAAAAAAATCAGGAGAAGTAAGAGCACAAAGAAAAACATTAAGAGAAGAACTGATAGCATTACTAGAAACAAAAATAGAAGATAAAACAATACAAGAAAAGATAAGTTTTTCACTTATTCAAGAAGCAATAAGTGGAAATGTAAAAGCATTTGAGACTATAAGAGATACAATAGGAGAAAAACCAATAGAGCAAATACAAAATATTAATCCACCAGTAATAAATATAGAGAGACCAAAAGATGATTAATCCATACAATATAATAGCAAAACACTTTTGGGATTTGCTTGATGATTGTTTATCAAATAAACATACTCATTACTGGTTAAAACGGTGGAAGAGGAAGCACAAAATCTAGTTTTATTGGTATAACAATTCCTTTAATGATGATGATAGATGCACAAAATGGAACATATTCAAATGCAGTAGCAATGAGAAAAGTTGGAGATACATTAGCAGATAGTGTATATACTCAAATCCTATGGGGAATAGAACAATTAGGAGTATCAGAATATTGGGAAGCAAAAGTAAGCCCTCTAAGATTGACTTATAAGCCGACAGGACAGCAAATATTGTTTAGAAGTTGTAATAATAAAGATGATTACAGAAAAATTAAATCAACAAAATTTAAAAAAGGTTTTTGCAAATATCTTTGGTTTGAAGAACTAGATGAGTTTTTTGGAATGGAAGAAATAAGAAGTATAATACAATCACTACTTCGCGGTCGGAAATGGCTACGAAGTTTTTTATTCTTACAATCCGCCTAAGATGATTGCTAGTTGGGTAAATGCAGAAGTAATAGTTATAAGACCAGATAGATTAGTACATAGTTCTACATATTTAGATGTACCAGTTGAATGGTTAGGAGAACAATTCATAATAGAAGCGGAAGAACTAAAAAAGACAAATGAATTAGCATACAGGAATGAGTATTTAGGAGAGCCAACAGGAACTGGAGGAGCAGTATTTACAAATATAACATTAAGGAAAATAACTGATGAAGAAATATTACACTTTGATAATATAGCAGATGGTATAGATTTTGGATATGCGGTAGACCCAGCTTGTTATGGTCAAAATCATTTAGATAAAACAAGAAGAAAGCTATATATATTTAATGAAATTTACAAAGTAGGCATATCAAATAAAAAATTACATGATGAAATAATAAAAGTAAAAATTGGAAGAAGTGAAATTACGGCAGATAGTGCAGAACCCAAAAGTATTGATGAAATGAATAGTTATGGTGGACTACGAATAGTAGGAGCTAAGAAAGGACCTGATAGCATTGATTTTGGTGTTAGATGGTTACAAAATTTAGTTGAAATAATAATAGACCCAGAGAGATGTCCTAATACTGCAAGAGAATTTAGTACATATGAATACGAAAAAGATAAATATGGTAATTTTAAAAGCAAATATCCAGATGCTAATAACCATAGTATTGATATGACAAGATATAGCAGAGAAAAAGAATATAATTTTAAAAAATTACAATTTGGTTATAACAATATAATGTAAAGGAGAAAAATAATGAGTTTTGTAGAAAAAATACAATATAAAGATGATTTTTTAAGTGAAAAAAATATAAATCAAAACATAAGCATATTATGGGGAAAAGCATTGCCAATATTTATGCATAGAAAATATTTACAGGATAGATTTACAAGGAAATATGATAAAAAAGATGTTGTTGTTGCACTTGAATATTATATAAGTATTATTGCAAGTGGATATTTTGGAGGAAAAGAGCCTCAATTTAAAGTTAAGAACATAAATGAAACTCAAAAAGGAATTTTAAATAGAATATTTAAAAGGATTTTTGGAGAGAAGAATGATCCAGAAGACTATCAAGCTATTATTGATTATATTGCAAAATATAATGACAATGGTAGCTTTTTTTATGACTGTGTACTTGATTATATTACAACTGGAGCATGTTATGGACTGGTGTATGAAAATAAGAGTAACGAAGAAGTATATGCCAATGTTTCAAGCTTGAATACAGTAGCTATATGGAACTATGATGTACCAAGCACAAAAGTAGGATTATTAAGGTGTTGGTACGAAAATACAACAACAGGTGGAATTGAAACACATTTAGAAATAATAACAAAAGACTATAAAAAGCAATTTGTTGATGGAATAGAAAAACAGACTATTACCGAGAGCTCTGAATATAAGTTTGAAGAGGTGGATGGTAGCAATAAACCAGTAAGATGGACTGATTTGCCTTGTTTTGCAGTAGAAAATCCTTATGGAATGTCATTTTTTGAAAATGTTATAACTTTAATAAACAAAAATGAAAAAGTAATAGAAAATAATGCTAATATTTTTGATTATAATGATAATGCAAAATTAAAAGTAACAGGATTTTCTCCAATAAACGATCCTTTAATACCATTAGTAAATGACAAAGGAGAAGAACAAAAAGATAAGAATGGAAATATAATAATGACTAAAAATCCTGCAAGAGTACAAGAAGATGAGGCTGTTTTAAATGCAAAAGTATTTTATACTCCAGATAAAGATGGAGACATAGATTGGATAATAAAGGATATAAATGATACTGCATCAGAAAATCATAAAAAAACATGCTTAGATATGGCACTTATGATTTCTGGAGTGCCAAATGTAACTGATCAAGGTTTTACAAATGCAGACAATGCAGCAGCCTTAGAAAAGAAGTTTTTCCCTTTAGAACAAGTGTTACAACAAGCACATCATTTATTTAGAAAAGAATACTTAAGGATGTGGGAGATGATAACAGCAAGAATAAATCTAAAGAAAGGTAAAAAATATGATTTTAGAGATATAGATGTTATATTAATACGTAATTTACCTACAGATACAGAAAGTCTTACAAATGTTTGGTTAAAGTTAAGAGGATTAGTAAGTGACAAATCGATTATAAGTCATTTACCATTTGGACTTGATGCAGAATCAGAACTTGCTGAAATGGACAAGCAGAATCAAGAAAATATACAGAAAAATCTAGAGCAAATGTCTATGATGGGACAAACAGGGGTAAACCAAGATAACAAAGAAAACAATCAAGATAATAAAGTAACATATTTGACAGAACAACAGAAAGCACAGAAATTAACGGCAGACAATAAGAAAGAACAAGCAAAAGTAGTTAATAAGCAAATTAATAAAGAATAGAGGAGCTTTATATGTGGAAACAACATGATAATTATATGAAACAATTACAACAACTATATAATAAAACATCAAAACAAACACAGAACAGACTTCAGGGAATCTTTGATACATTTAACTTCACAACAGATAATATCTATAATATATCAGATAGTAAGACTAAAAAAAGAATAAATACATATATAGAACAATGGAAAGAACAAGGATTATTAAAAAATAACAACTATTTTACATCATTAGCAAATAATATTTATAGAAGAATAAGAGTAAAGAATAGTGAAATATTAGAATTATTGATTTATAGTGCATATATAGAAGAACAAAGCAAACTTGAAGAACCAGAAAAACAAATAATGTATGAAGATGCAAATTATTATTATCAAGAAGGCATAAAAGAAGTCGATAAAAAGAAAAAGTCATCAGTAATTCCAATGGCTTTATTTCTTGCATTATTAGACCAACCAAATTATAGTGGAATTAATTGGAATCAATATATTGAAGCAACAATGCAATATAATGCACAACAAATATACAAACAAGCAATTTTAAATATACAGCAGCAGAAAAACTTAGAAATTGATTCTAGTGAGTTTCAAGTAATAATAAATAGACAAAACAATCAGAAACTTAATATAAATAATGATAAAATATCAGGTGCAACAGACTTGCAAATGATTGGATTGAATAATCTAGCAAAAGTAGAAGGAATAAGATCAAATGCAAATGATAATGCACAAGTAGAATTTTGGGCAGTAACTGATGAACATAGTACAGAAATGTGTCAATCAATGAATATGATGCGATTTTATATAAATAAAGAAAATAAATTTGATAGGTATTGGGGAAATAGCAAAAAAGATATTAAACTTATGCCAGTTAGGGTAAAAGGTTTAGTACCTGGTATTAATTTACCTCCAATTATGTATTATTGGCATTGGTGCAGGAGTACTATAAGATATGTGTCACCAGTTGAAAAACAAGAAAAAACAGAGTATAATAATGTTGATTATATAAGAAAAAACAATTATACTAATAGCAAAAATCTAGATAGCAATATAAAGAAAGCAATAAAAAGGTTGCCAAGAAAAATTCAAAAAATTATAAATGATACGACCTTTGAAGTATCAAAAAATAATAGTTATTATGATAGAAAAAATAATATAATACATTTATTAAATGATAGTAACGAATATGAAATATTACATGAAATTGGACATGTGATAGAAACAAAACTAGATTTATTACATGATAAAAAATACATAGAAATACAACAAAATGGGTTAAATATTAAAGAAATACATACAGACAATATAAAAGGATATGGAAAGGAAAATGAGTTCTGGTTAGATGGAAATAAATTTATTTCAGAGTATCAAAGAAGAGTGTATGAACAAGATATAGATGGAAATTATAAATTGAATTATTTAGACTTTACATTTAATCCTAAAACTTTAGGAGAATATTTTTCAGAAGGATTTAGATGCTATTTTGAAGAAAATAAGTTATTAAAAAGAAGAGATATAAACTTATACAATTATATTAAGGAGGTCTTAAAATGACAGAAAAACAAATTCAAGATTTGTTAAAAAAAGAATATATTATTGATTTAGACAAAGAATTAATTAAGATATATCCTAATGGATTTGACATTAATAAAATAGATAAAAGGATAAAGGCAAAAATAGAAGAATTGACTAATAAATACGATAGCATACAAAATCCAGTACAAATAAGAAAAAATAAGGAGTAGTAAAACACATGATTATACCAGATGAAATAAAAGAATTAATTCATAAATATATAGAAAAGAATGGAAAAAGACCATTAGGTTTTAATTATGATGAATGGAATAGTTTTGCAGAGTATAAAGAATATTTAGAAAAAGAATTAGAAAAATAGCACTTACTAGAAAGTAGGTGCTTTTATTATGGAAAGAAGGCGAAAAAAATGTGGTTATTAGTTTTAATATTAAGCATTAAATTACAAATGCCAACTTGGTATTGGATTATATTTACTATAATTACAATATTTAGACCAATTATGTGGGTAGTTAAATATAATTTTGCAGATGGATATATGAAAGCAACGAACAAAGATAATAAATAAGTTATTAAAATTTTATAATTATAAATTTGTAGACGTAGACGTGTGTCTATTTTTTTATGCCTTTTTACTGATTGAAGGCACTAAAGAACAACAGAATACAAATTCGCAATGGCTGGGGCTTAGGCAATGGCTGGGGCAAAAGGAGTAAGAAATGGAAGAACAAGATAATAATCTAAACAATGCTAATGTTGGGGCAAATAATGAATCAGTGGGAGCAAATAATGAAAATAATGCAGGAACAAATAATAATCCTGTAACATTTGATGATTTCTTAAAAGATAGAAAGAATCAAGCAGAATTTGATAAAAGAGTTCAGAAAGCTATAAATACAGCTAAAGCAAATTGGGAAGAAATAATGAACAGTGAAAAAACGGAAGCTGAAAAGCTAGCAAAAATGAACAAAGAACAAAAACTTGAATATCAAGCACAAAAGGAAAAAACAGACAAAGAAAAAGCACTTGCAGAATTAAATGCTTATAAACTAAAAGAGCAAGCAACAAAAATCGCAAGTGAAAAAGGATTGGACATATCTTTACTTACTTTCTTCAACTTTGAAACAGTTAAGGCAGAGGAAATCAATTCAAAAATAGAAGAGGTTTCAAATGCGTTCAATAAGGCTGTTGAAAAAGCTGTAAATGAAAGATTAAAAGAAGATACACCAATTGAAAAATCTGGTTTTGATAATACAAAAAACAAATCAATCGCCAGAGCAAGTTATTAAAAAATAGGAGGAATTAAAAATGGGAGAAATTACACAAGAAGCATTAAATATAATGCTACAAGATGGCAAAACAAAGGATAATTTAAAACAAGTATTAAGTGGAGTATTAGAAAATGTTGCATCAAGAGCAATATCAGAACAAATCAAAGCAAAAAATGGTTCAGGAAATCCAGAAGGTGGAGTAATTGAATATAAAAGATTTGTAAATGCAGAGCTAAAAGATAAAGGTACTGCAAGAGCCGCAGGAAAAGGTGATAAAGTAAAAGCTAAACCAGTAAAAGTTGTTATTGATACAGACAAAGAAATTGTTGAAGAATTGCAAGGAAAAGACGTAAAACTTTATGGCATTGATGGTATGGCTGAAAAAAGAAAAGTAAACCATCAATCAGCTATTATAAGATATTTAGATAGAGAATTTTTTGCAAAGGTATTGGAAGGAACAGAAGTTTCTGCAAAAGATAATGTACAAGATACAATTGATACTTTATTACAAAAAGCAAGAACTTTAAGAAACGATTTTATTGATGGAATAGAATCAGACTTATTAGTTATTGTTGTAGATAGTGAATACAGAAAAGGAATGAAGAAAATTCTTGACGAATTACCAAATGGAACCGACCCAAAAGAACAAGCAATTGGTATGTACGATTCTGTTAGAGTTTATGAATCAACAAGATTACCAGATGGCGTAAAAGCTGTTGTAATGATGGATGGGGCTATTGCTCAACCATTTTATGTATCAGAGTATGGAGCAGAGAAAGTACCATTTGATGATGCTGTAGCATTAGAAGATTTCTTATATAAAGGAACAAAAGCATTGATGGAAGACACTATATTCTATGTAACAGATGCTTCACTTAAAACTTTAAATGTAACATCAGAAGCAGGAACATCAACTGGAAAAACAAAAATAACTGTTACACCAGCTTTAACTTCTGGAAATAGTTATAAATATAAAGCAGCAGCTAATCCAACAATACCAGAATATGATGCTGTTTGCACATCTGGATATACAGCTTGGAATGGAACAGACGAAATAACAGCAACAACAGGGCAAAAAATAGTAATTGTTGAAGTTGATTCAGCAAATAAGGCTAAAAAAGCAGGAATAGCAACAATTGTTTCAATGGCTTAAAAATAGGAGGCAATAGAAATGGAAGAAACCAGTAATATAGATAAAATAATAGCAGATTTAGCATCTAATTATAAAGATGACAAAGAAGTCTTGAAAGAAATATTTGAGGAAGTAAGTTCTATTGCCTCCGATATTTCTAATAGGCAAAAAGATGATGAAAAATTATTTCCATATATAAAAAAGGCAACAAAAGCTATTTATTTAATTAGAGGAGCAGAGGGCTTAACAAGTCGAAATGAAGGTTCTATTTCAACATCATTTGAAGATATTATAGATAAGCTAAGAAATGACATTATAAAATCTGGTTTAAGGAGGATTAAATAATGTTATTACGAGATTTAACAAAAGTATATATATCAGAATATGAAGAAATAGAAAACCATGGAGAACCAGATAAAGTATGGAAATATAAAGGAATTGCTTGGTTAAATATGCAACAAGATGTAAATGAGTTAGATAGAAAATCTACAGGAGAAGTGGATTATAGTACATATAAAGGTCGTACAACTAGAGATTATGACATACAAAAAGGCAATGGAATATCATTTGAAGATATCTCAAAGCTAGAAAAATTTAAGCCTCAATATAAAGTAATTGATAAAAACAAAATTGGAACAACGTATTTGTATATATGTGAGAAGGTGCAAGAATGATAAATTTTAATTGTAATATAAAAGTAAAGCATAATTTTAAGAATATAAATACTATAATGCAAAAACTACCACAAACTGCAAAGGTAATAACAGAAGATGTACTAAAAAATATTAGAGGCTATGCTATAAGATTAGAGAAAGGTCATAACGAAGAACGGTATATTAGTTGAAATGATAGATATGTCTACAAAAGAAGTGAAGGGAAAAGTTTATGCGGATCCTTCTAAATTTATGAGTAATGGAGTTTCATATTTATTTTTTGAATATTTTGGGACAGGCACAAATGCTGAAATGGACCATATTGGAAAATCAAATCACTTTATAGAAAGCGGTTATACAGAATGGTTTATTCCAGTTTTAAGGGTAGATAGAGCATTGCCTTACCCAGTTGTGAATATTCAAGGTATAGACTTTTATATTGCTCATGGAAGTAAAGCTAATCATTTTATGACTGATGCAAGTTTTAAAAGTAGAAATGAAAATGCGGAAATAGTTAAGAAAAAATTAGATGAAATGCTAAAGGAGTGTTGTAAATAATGAAAGATTTAAGTGTATTAGAATTTAGTGATTTAGTATACGAAAAATTAGAATCATTAAATTATAAACAAATATTAACAAACCCAACAACAACAAGTAAGTTTCCATGTTTAGAATTACATACACCTTTAAAATCTGTAAATAAGACAGAAAATGTGTTTCCTATATTTTCTACATTTCAAATATCAGTAACTTGTTGGAATGAAAAGCAACGCCAAGCAATGAAAATGGCAGATGAAGTTGATAAAAAACTTCAAGAATTAAATTTCATAAGGACAAATACCAGTCCAGCAGTATATGATCCTATATTGCAAAAATACGGTATAACAATAACATTTGAGGTACGTTATAATTCAATAACAACCTCTTTTAATTTTATAAGATAATAGGAGGAATTAAAAATGGATCCAAAAACAAGTACAATGACTAAATTATTTCATGCTGATACATTAGAAGATTTAAAATCAGCATCAAAAAGAAAGCAAATTGCTTTTGTACAAAGTATACCAGAATTTTTAAAAGCACCAGAAGGAATAACATATAGTGCTTTAGATATTCCTGACGAGAGACAAGCAGAAGGACGACAAAAAGCAGAAAATTTAGAAATAGAAATATTATTTAAAGAAGACCAATATGATGAATTAAAAGCAGTACAAACAGCTAAAACAAATGGATATTGGGCAATACAACTACCAGAAAGTACAGCGTCAGAATCTGGAAAACCATTAACATGGTATTTTACAGGAACATGCTATGTTGGAATGAGTGAAATTGCTATAGATGATATGTTAAAATCAAAACTAACAATTTATAGAAGTTCAGAAATACAAGAAAGCAAAGGTTTTCCCACAGCTTAGTTCTACATTAAGTGCTAGGAGTAGAACAAAGAAAGTTGCTAGCACAGAAAAAATATTGAGAAGGCATAATTAAAAGCCTTCTCTCTTTTATAAAGGAGAGAAGAAAAAATGATGATAGAAACAAAGAATAAAACAATTAATTTAGTACTAAAAACAAGAAAAATAGTAGACATAGCTAATCTACTAAAAAATAAAAACTTTGAAGAGGCATTTATAAAAGCATATTCAATATTAGATGGACAGGCACTAACAAAAATAATATTTAAGTTAGCAGAAAATGATAATGGAGAAAGTGCATTTAATTCATCAGAAGAAGTATATGATTTCATAGATGATTGTAGATCAGAAGGAACGAGTATAAGTGAATTATATGCTAAGATTGCAGAGGCATTGAATGAAGAGGGTTTTTTCAGAAAGAAAATGAACAAGAAAGAATTAAAAGAAATGACATCAAATCCATTATTAACCATGAATATGAACGAATTAGTTCAAAAATCAGCAGAAAGTGCAATGAACAAAATAGCAGAGAAACAATTTCAAGAACAGGGATTTCAAGGTTACGAAGCCTAAATGAAATAGTAGAAAAAATTAAGGAAGCTAATAATTTGATTGAATTAATATATTCAATGGAAAGATTGGCTTATTATTTTGATATGAAACCACATGAATTTTGGAATAGCAGATATTTAGAAATAAATGTGTATTGTCAGTCTCATCTAATAAAAATAATTGATGACTTAAAACGTGAAATTAATTTACAAGAAGCGGTAACAAACAAACTTATAAGAGCAGATAGTATGAGTAAAAATCCAAAAATAATATTAATTAGAGAGAATTATAAAGAACTATTTGAAGAAGAACAGCAAATACAATCCCCAGAGGAAATTATAAGGAGAATGAGAGGAATAATGAAAGCGGAAAAAAATTAAGAAAAACATTTTCTTCGACAAATTTCGACATTAAAATACATACAAAAGTGGTATAATTTATCCATAAAAATATAAAAGGAGATGTATTAATATGAAATGTCCAGAATGTGGAAGTGAAAATGTTCAAGTTCAACTTGTTGAAGAAGGCCAACAAACTAACAAAAAAGGTATTGGATTTGGTGGGCATATAAACAATAGTGCAAGAGGATTTACAGCTTTATGTACATTAGGTATGTCTAATTTATTTTGGAAAAAATCTAAAGGAACAAATAAAACAAAAACAATTAATTCTACAGTAGGAGTTTGCCAAAATTGTGGTAATACATGGGTAATAAAAAAAGGCAAAATGGGCTCTGCTCCTATAAGTATATTTAGATAAATATATTAAAAATATAAAATAAAGCACTTACTTAGGTAGGTGTTTTTATTTTATTTAAAAAATTCAAGAAAGGAGGACAGCAATGACAGTAGAAGAGATAGAAATTATAGTGACAGCAAAAGTAGAAGAAGCATTAAAAGAATTTGAAAAAATGTTACCAGCAATAAAAGAAAAAATGAAACAGATTCAAGATGTTTTTTCAAAAGTAGACACAAAAGCAATGACAAGCAAATTAAATCAAGCGGTTAGCATTATGAAAAAGAAAATGCAGGAATTAAAAAATAGTTCTGAAAATAATGAAATAAAAATAAAAGTTACAAATGCAGATGCTATTAAACAAATAAAACAAGTAAGAAAAGAAATTGAAGCATTAAATAAAGAAACTAGAGCACGGTAAACTAAATTTTAAAAGTAATAGTTTAAAAGCAGGAGAAAAAAAGATTCAAGCAAGTGAATTTGATCCAAGTGATACGACAGGAATGACGATTAATGGTAAGGAATTTGAAATACAAAAAATAGCAGGTTATTCAAAAGAAGTAAAAAAATTAACAGGTAATTTAAAAGGATTAAAAGATACATCAGAAGAAATAAAAAAGCCAGAAATTAAACAGCCAAAATTTAAAATAACAGGTTATACAGGAAATGTTAAAGAATTTGAAAACATAAAACCAGATGTTAGTTCGTTCAATTTATGGGAAAAACTAAAAACAAAAATAGAACAAATAAAACCTGCAATGCAGCAATTTAAACAATCATTAAGTGGAGCAGGTCCTAATAGTAAAGAATTAGAACTTGTAAAATATAAAATAAGTGAAATAGAAGAAAAATTAGAAAATGCAAAAAACGGAAAAATACATTTGAACACAAAAGAAATAATAGAAGCAGAAGCACAATTAGAAAGATTAAATAATAAAAAAGAAACTTTAGAAAAAGGAAATAGTGGAAAAGGTTTTTCTACTATTTTTTCTAGTATTGGAAAAATTTTACCTAAAATGAATGAAATGTCAGGAATTACAGTAAGAATAAAAAATCAAATTCAACAATGGAGTGGTGGAATAAAAAGTGGATTAAGTCATGTCTTAAAATACGCAATGGCATTATTTTCATTAAGAGGGATTTACTCTGTATTAAGTAATTGTGCAAATAGCTGGTTATCAAGTCAAAATGCAGGAGCAAAACAATTAAGTGCAAATATTGAATATATGAAATATGCTATGGGAAGTGCTTTAGCACCAGTAATTCAATTTGTAACAAATTGTGTATATCAACTATTAAAAGCCATTCAGTCAGTAGTATATGCATTATTTAGGATAAATATATTTGCTAATGCGAGTGCTAGTGCATTTAAAAATGCACAAAAGCAAGCCAAGAATACAAGTAAACAACTGTCAAACATCCATAGTGAAATAAACAATGTTGGAGACCATAATAGTAATACGAGTCCAAATGTGGGAGATATGTCAAAATTAGACCCAACGAATAGTTTATTGGATGCTATAAGTAATGGAAATTGGTATGAAGTTGGTTCAATAATTGGACAAAAATTAAATGAGGCAATGCAGAAAATTCCTTGGGGTAAGATACAAAATGCAGCAAAGAATATAGCAAACAATATTGGTAATTTTATTAATGGATTTACTGATAGATTTGACTGGACATTATTAGGAACTACAATAGGAAATGGAATTAATACGGCGTTTCTTTTCTCTAATACCTTATTAAAAACAATTAATTGGGGGAATATAGGAACATCAATAGCAAATTTTTTAAATTCAAGTATATCAACAATAGATTGGAATCAAATAGGACAAACATTTACTAATGTATTAAATGCAATCATTCATTTAGGGTTCAATTTTGTCACAACGTTTGATTGGCGTCAATTTGGGATATCAATAGCACAAAGTATAACAAGTTTTATAACAAATATTGATTGGGCAACAGCAGGGCAAACTTTAGGAGAAGGAGTAAAAGGAATATTCAATTCAATAAGTGCATTTTTAGGAGAATTTGATTGGACTGCAATAGGAGAAAGTGTAAAGACATTTGTACAAAATATTGATTGGGTTGGAATCTGGAATGCAATAAAAGAAACTATAAAAAATGCTATAGGTTCAGTTGATGGAATACTTAGTGGATTGTTTGGAGAAAACACAGCAACAATTATAGAAGCAATTGCTATAGCAATTGGTCTTGTTACTACTGCAACTAAGATATATTCAGTGGTGAAATCTAAAGAAACAGGAATACTTATTGCAAATGCAGCGGCATGGATTGCAGCAAATGCACCAATAATTCTAATTACAGCTGCTATTGCAGCTATAATAGCAATAATAATTTTGTGTATTAAACATTGGGATGAGATAAAAGAAACAGTAATAAATGTATGTAATAAAATTAAAGAAACTGTATCAAATTGGTGTAAAAATATAGGTGATTTCTTTTCTGACTTATGGAAAAATATATGTAATATATTTGGAAATATAGGAAATTGGTTTTCAGATAAGTTTAAAAATGCAAAAGATGGTATAGTAAATACATTTCAAAACATAGGAAATTGGTTTCAAGATAGAAGAAATGATATTACTAATGCATTTAGTAATGTAGGTCAATGGTTTTCAGAGAAATTTCAAGATGTTTATAATAGTATAAGGAATATTTTTAGTAATATAGGCAACTTCTTTGGCGGAATTTGGGAAGGAATCAAAAATACATTTTCAGCTTTAGGAACTAAGATTGGAGATGCAATTTCAGGAGCAGTAAAAAATGGAATTAATGGAGTCATAACACTAATTGAAAATACGATTAATAGTGCAATAGGATTAATAAATGGAGGAATAAAACTAATAAATTTAATTCCAGGTGTTACAGTAGGAACTATAAATAAGTTAACTTTGCCAAGACTAGCAAAAGGAAATGTTGCATATGATGAAACACTTGCAATATTTGGAGAATATTCAGGAGCAAGTAACAACCCAGAGATAACAACACCACAAAATATTATGCGTGACACATTTGAAGATGTATTATCTAATTATAGTGGAAACAATAATGATAGACCAATATATTTGACAGTATATGTAGGAAATCAAAAATTAGGACAAATTTTATTAGAAGATTTAAGAGACAGAACAAGAAGAACAGGAAAAGACATAGAAGCATTAGTAGGAGGGTAGAATATGTTATGGAAAGTAGATGGTGTAATTCAAAAAACACCAAGTACATATAAGGACAATATAGAGGACACGGACAATGATAGTTATACATCAAAGGTTACTGGGGCATTAATAGACAATCCAATTGCTATAGGAATGCTCAAATTAGAAATGACATGGGATTACTTAACAGAAGAAGAAGCAGAAAAATTATTACAGCTAACATATAGAAATCCTTTAATAGTAACAGTAAAATGTCCAGCAGTAAAAGGTGGAATGCTAGAAAATGCAAAATTTAGAGTAAGTAAAAGAACGAGTGAAATGCATAAAACAGGTAATGATGAAGACACTTCCAAATCAAAATGGAAAGTGTCTTTTAATTTAATGCAAAAAGAATTGACGGCACAACAGAAACAAACAGTATCGAATGCATAGGAGGGCTTGAAGTGTATAATACAAGTCAAAAATGGAAAGAAAATATATATAAAAATGTACAAAGTATATTAAATATTTACATAGATGATAAACTAATAAATCCAGATTATATTTTAGATTTTAAAGTAGGACAAACATTATTCGAAGAAAATTTAGAATTAGGGAGTATAACTAGTAAATATATAGAATTTAAAATATATAAGGATAAAATGCCTCAAAATATGAAAAAAGTGAAGGTAGATTATGGAATAAAAATAAATGAATCTTTAAAAGTATCAGAAGTAAATACAAGTATTTTAGGAACATTAAAAGGAATAAAGGTAAGAAGTTTAACTGGAGATACTAATGGCTATGAAATAATACCAATAGGAATATTTAATGTAGATGAGTACAAAGACAATGATGACAACACATTAACCATAAAATGTATAGATAATATGTCAAAATTTGAATTTAAGTATGATGGAAGTACCTTAACATATCCTGCAACATTGCTAGAGGTTTTAAAAGCTATATGTTCAAAGGCAGGAGTAGAATTAGGCTCTGTGTCTTTTTTAAATTCCGATAAAAAAATAGCAGTATATGATAATACAGTAAGCGCTAGAGAATATATAAGTTATATTGCAGAAAGTGCAGGAGGATTTGCTTTTGCAGGTAGAGATGGAAAATTGTATATAAGAAATATATATCAAGATGAACAAGAAGTATCATTAGAACTATTTGGAAGTTATAAATGGGGAGAAGAATATCAAATATCAAAAGTATCTTATGAAGATGGAGTTAGAAGTTTCAAATTTGGAAATGAAAATAGAAATAATTTATGGATAAATCAGGAAAATATGTTCATCGTAGACGAAGATCAAATTCAAAAGATATATAAGCAAGTAAATGGACTAACAGCAAACTGTTTTGAAGGTAAAACAATAATAGATCCAGCCTTAGATGTAGGAGATAAGATCGTTGTAAATGGAAAAGCAGTAATATATCAAGGAGAATTAAACTATCAAACAAGATTTATAGCTGATATAAAAAGTACAATAAGTACAAAACAGAAACAGGAAACTACAGTACAAAAAGAAAGTCAAAAAGTTTTAAATAGAAGAATACAAAGTAATATAGATCAAATAGAAGGAAAAATAACACAACTAGTTCAAGAAACAACAGAGCATGAAGAAAAACTAACTAAACATGAGCAAACAATGGACAGCATAACAGATAAAGTATCTAACATGGCAGATTTAACTAGAAGTATAGAAGGAATAAGAACAATATCATTGGAAAACTGTATAAAAGGAAATTTATTAGAATTACACATAAAAGGAAATAATACAGTATTTGAATCTTTAAAATTAAGTGACAATTTATATTTAAGCGATGATTTATATCTAAAAGGAGATAGTTTAATAGTAATAAAAGACCAAAATGGTAAAAGCAAGGAGTATGAGTTAAATATACAAGATACATTAAGGCAAAATGGAACAGTATATGATGAATATATTTTAAAAGAAGGAAAAGCACAAGTTATTAGAAGAATAAATGCAGATGGAACAATAAAAGATAAAGCAGTTACAGAAAGTTTGGGAACAGTTTCAATAATGCTAGAAGAAGGAAATAATACTTTATCAATAAAAAATTATACTGCGGAAATATCAGCAAAATGGGCAATAAAAAGTGAATATTCAGAAGTATTTGCAACTAATGTAAAAATGGATAGTGAAATAAAACAGACAGCACAAGAAATTGATTTATCCGTAAATAAGAAATTGGAAGATTATAGTACAACAACAGAAATGAATAGTGCTATTAATATGAAAGCAGATGAAATAACGAGCTCTGTATCAAAAAGTTATGCAACAAAAGGAGAGTTAACAACAGCAAAATCAGAAATAAAACAAACAACAGATAATATAACAAGTACTGTATCCAAAACTTATGAAACAAAGGAAAATGCAAATAAGCAATATTCAAGTATAAAACAAACAATGGACAATATCACAAGTACTGTAAGTAAGAAGGTGGGAAATAATGAAATTATTTCAAAAATTAATCAAAGTGCTGAACAAATTAATATTGAAGCAGATAAAATCAGCCTTAAACGGAAAAATATTAAATTTGACGGAAAATATGGCAATATCAAGTAAAAATTTCAATGTTGATAGTAATGGAAATATGAGTTGTAATAATGCTGAAATAAAGGGCGGATATATAGGGATACCATTAGAAGAAAGATACAATATTGGAGAAGCTAATTTAGGAATAACAGATGCAAATGGAATTATGTCGACATGGGTGAATGGAAACGGATTTCATTGTAAAACAGATTATGCAGTTTTTCACGCTTCTTGTGATAGTGACTCAGAAATTTACATAGCAAATAATGGAAATTATACAAGCATAAAACCAAGCGGAATAATAACACCTAAATTGACGCAAACTTCAAAAGAAGAAAACAAAAAGAATTTTGAAAAAATCAAAGATAATGCAATAGAAATAATAAAAAATATAGATATCTATAAATATAACTTAAAAAGTGAAAAAGATACAGATAAAAAACATATAGGATTTGTAATAGGAGATAATTATAACTATTCAAAAGAAGTAACATCACTAGATAATACAGGTGTAGACAACTATTCATTTACAAGTTTATGTTGTAAGGCAATACAAGAACAACAAAAAATAATAGAAAAACTTCAAAACAAAATTGAGGAAATGGAGGAGAGAATAAATGGACAAAATTAATTTTCAAAATGGAAAAACAAAGTTAAATAAAGCAATGTTTGATACATTTCAAAATAATATAGCTAAAGAATTAACAGTAAATTCATCAGACATAAGCATAGGAACAATTTATAAAATAGGACGTCTAGTTGTATTAAGTATAAGCTATACGGCTAGTATATCTAATATAGCAAGTAACACAGCAAAAACTTTAATAACACTAGCAGAAGCATATAGACCAGGAAAATTAATAGTAGGACAAGCAGTAATAAAGGATACTGCATATAAGCCACTAAATAATTCATATATACAAATTCGACCAACAGGAGCAGTTGAAATGTATCAAAACTCTGGTAGTACTCAAAATGTAGCACAAGTGCTAGCAACTCTTGTATATGTTGCAGCAAGCTAGAGATAGGAGGAAGTAATGTCAAATCAAACAGAAAAACTAAAATTATTCAAATGGGATATGTTAGATCAAGTGGATCTAAATAGCAATTTTGATATTGAAAAAACATTGAATGAGAATTGGGATAAAATAGACAATAATGCAAAAGAAATAGAAAAACAAGTAAATGGCAAAATAGATAAAGTAGAAGGAAAAGAATTATCAACAAATGATTTTACAAGTAATTATAAAGAAAAATTAGAAAATTTAGAGAACTATGATGATACAGAAATAAAACAAAGCATTGAAGAAGTAACAATAAAAAATTCGGAACAAGATAATAGTATATCAAAAATTCAAGAGGACTTAGAAAATCTAAAAAATATAATCAATACAATATCAGTTGTTAGCCAAAAAGGTGAGGACATAACATTAAATAACACAGTAAAAGATGTGCAATTCAGAAAATTTGCAATTTATGGAAATGTAAAACGAGATGGAGAAGCAAATTTAGAAAATTCAGTCAAAATAAAAACCGTTGGTAGCAATGTAAATCTATTTAATATTTTAAAATACCCTTATAGAAATTATAATGAAGCTAGCGAACAGATTACAGATGGCACTAATTTTAGAATAATTGCAACAACTTCAAAAAATTCTAATAATGCAGCAGGTTTTAAAATAATGGATTTAACGGAATATGTAGGTAAAACACTAACCATAAAAGCAAAAGTAAAATCTAGTACAAGCACAAATAAGGGATTTTTAGTATTAAGGCAAAATAATACGGATTATACTGGAACAAAATCAAATGAAAAGTATGATGAAACTCAAAACACAACAGACGGTGTGATCATGTTAAACTATAAAGTGTCAAATATTATAAATGATAGTAATAGATATTTATTTGCTTGGTTTTATGCAACTAGAGGAAGTGAGTGCGATGCAAACGATTATGTGGATTATACAGTGAAAATAGTAGAAGGCACAGAAGTAGGGGAACATAGTCAATATGATCAAGGATCATCTAAGGCTATAATAGAAAATTCTGATAAGACACAAAAACAAGAGTATATTATACCAGTGCAGCAAGAAATGCTAACAGATGATTATTTTGACTATGACAATAAAGAAGAAGTACATAATTGGAGTAAATTAGTTTTAAATGGTACCGAAAACGACTCTAATTTTAGTGTAGAAAGTAGTGGGGAATATACAGTAATAAATTGCTTAAATATTTTAGAAAATGGAAAAAGAGTAGACGAAGATAAGATATTATGTGATAAATTAATCTCAAAATATGGAGATACTTCTAATACAGAACATATAAGAAATGCAAGTTCTAATTATCCGGACAATGTTGTTATATATATGCAATCTTCAAGATTAGAAGAAAGCACAGTAGCAGCATTTAAGAAATACTTATCTACTAGTAACATTACTATTTATTATAAAACAGCAACAGAAAAAAGAATAGCGTTTACAGATGAACAAAAAGTAATAGCAAATAAAATACAAAAAGCAACTAGTTATGAAGATACAACACATATTTATTCAACAGATGAAATAAGTCCGATTTTTGATGTAACTGCAATGGCAGATATACAAAAAGTATTAAATATTACAAAGGAGGAAAAATAATGCAAGTATTAGAGTTTTTAAAAGATTATTGGTTTCTAATTACATTTCTGGGTACATTTTCGATTGGAATGTTTAGTTTTTGCATGTCAATGATAGAAGCAACAAAGTGTAGCTTAAGAAATGACATATTGACTATATATGATAGATGCAAAGAAGATAAAAAGATAACACATTATGAATTAGAGAGCATACAGCATAGTGCAGAAATTTATTTTAAACTAAAAGGTAATTCATTTATAGAAGCATTAATGGAAAAAGTAAAAGAATTTGAAATAACTGATTAGGAGGGGAGAAAATTGAAAAATAAATTAAAAGAAATATTTAAAAGTAAAACAAAAACAATAAGCTTGATAGTAGCAATATTGGTATCAGTATCTATATTGTTAAATGTTTATTTAGAATATAATGAAACTGGACAAGTTGATACAAATAAGATATCAGAGGCAATAAACACAGTAGTAGATGAAATAAATAAATCTAGTACAGAGATACCAAATCTAACAGAAACAGACGAGCAAAGTCTAGAAGTTCAAGAAACAGAATCAGAGGGGTTTGAAGAACAAGGAATTATTGCTTATGAAGGTTCAGAAAAAACACCAAGTGTAGAAATTGGAGAATATGCAGGATTAACATACTATTCTCAATTAGATAGCAGATGGTCTAGTAAAATGTATTCTAGTATAGAAAATAAATCTCAAACAATAGGCTCAAGTGGCTGTGGACCAACATCAGCAGCAATGGTAGTGTCTAGCATAAAGGGAAATATAACACCAGATAAAATGGCAGAATTATATACAAAATACGGTTATAGAAGTGCAAATCAAGGAACATACTGGAGTGCTTTTAAGTGGACAGCTGATATATTTGATATTGAGTACAGTGAATGTTACAAATTAGATGACGCAGTAGAAAAATTAAAAGATAATAATTACATAATAGCAAGTTGTAATCAAGGCTTATTTACATACGGAGGACATTTCATTGTTCTTATAGGAATAGAAGGAGATTATATAAAAGTATATGATCCATATTTGTATAATGGAAAATTTGATGTATCTAGCCGTAGAGGATTAGCAACAGTAAAAGGTAATACAGTATATGTATCAATAGAAAACTTTAGAGAATATGCTAATTATCAAAAATTTTTCTGTTTCAAAAATGATAGAACAGATATAAAAGAAAATACAACTACAACAGTTGTAACAGATAATGCAGCATCAAATGTAAATACTGTAAATTATCAAGTCAAAGTCACAGCAAATTCTGGATTAAATATTAGAACAGGAGCAAGTACATCATATGCGAGAATTGGCGGATATGCAAAAGATTCAATAGTAACAATATTAGCAGAGTCAAACGGATTTGGAAAAACAGACAAAGGCTGGATATCATTAGCATATACAAGCAGAAATATAAATGCATCAAATATTCAAAATACAACAGGAAATATAAGAAAATTAACTAAAGCTAGTATCTTATATAGCAATTCAAATTTAACAGGTTATAAGTACAATTACAAAGCAAATACAACTATAACAATACTACAAAATATAAATGCAAGTGTAGATAAAGTTAGAGTAAATGCAACAGGAAGAATAGCATATATAGATAATAGCAATTATTCTAATGTAACGATTTATAGTGCAAGAGGAACAGTCGGAAAAACTAAAAAGACAAATGCTTGCACAATGTATTCAAATTCAAACTTAACTGGAAAAAGGTACACATATAAAGCTAATACTACAGTAACTATATTACAAAATGTTAACTCTTATATAGACAGAGTAAAAGTAAATGCTACTGGTAGATATGCTTATATTAATGTTAATAATTATAGATAAAAGAGAAGAGGTAAGTTGATTAATTTCAATTCACCTCTTTTTTGCGTTTTTGAAAGTATATAAAATTAATGCAAATGTACTAAATGTTTGTAAAGGACCAAGAACAAACTATAAAACAAAAAGTTATAAACAAATAACAGCTAATGCAAGATATCAAAATAAAAAATTAGGAAAGCAATATACTAATGGATTAAAACGTGGAGTAATAACAACAGTTACTAAAATTCAAAATGGATTTGGTTTAACTCCAAGTGGATGGATTGTACTAAGTTATTGCACAAAGATATAATAAATAAAAGGGGCTGTAAAAAGTCCCTTTATTTTGTTTCTTTGATTATAGTAATATTAGTTTGAAGATAATCTTGCATAGTGTTAATTAAAGTAGGAAATCCTTCAATTGTTGAATCCATTTTATTTAATCTTGATAAATAATTAGTTGTGTCATTTGCCAAAAGTTTACCAATTATATGCTTTTGCTGTATAAGTTCTTTAAGAATATCTTCTTCAATTTCCTTTTCTTTTTCATTTCTAACTGTTGAGAAATCCTTATTTTTGTAAAGCTCTAATAATGTTTCATATTCTTTAATATTTTCATTACTTATAATATGTGAATGTTGCATATAAATACCTCCTTTTTTTTCACACTATATCACATAAAAAATAAAAATGTTGTCGAATTTTGTCACAAATACAAAATTATCAAAAACACTGAAAAATCAAGGCATATAACTACATTAAATAAAAAATAAAACGGCTTAAAATTGATTGTGAAAGGGCAAGTGTTTATTAAAAAATTACGTTTTATAACAAAATTCGACATAAAATTTAACAATACAGCTTTACACTATGCATATTTATATAATAATATGTTATAATATAAAAAAACAAAAGATGGAGAAAAAGAGATGAGAGAAAGATTAGAGAGAATAAGAAGAAAATTACATATAGTAATAGAAGAATATGGGTTAAATTCAAAAGAAACTAAAAAGATAAGTAAAAATTTTGATAAAATATTAAATGAATATTATAAAAAAGAAGTACAATATCCAGAAAATAGTCTTATATATTTAAAATATGACGAATCAATAAATTATTTAAAAGAGATAGCAAGAAAAGAAGAAAGATTTCCTACAATACAGGAATGGAATAAATATGCAAAGAAACATGAGTTATTGTCATCAGAAAGCATAAAATATATATCAGGAGTAAATTGGCATGAGCTTAGAAACAGAACAATAAATTTTGACCAATAAAAAAATTCAGAAAATTATAAAAAAAGTTTGTAGTATTTTCAATACTTACAGGCTTTTTTTGTCGAAAACGGGTTTTGACATAGAAAATAAATCTGTTATAATAAGAAAAAAGAGATGCAAGGACCGCAAATCTAACACATCTCTTTTCCACAAACAATTTACTCGAAAGAGTTAACTGTAAATTAAGTATAACCTCTTAAGAGTAAATTGTCAAATTATATTTACGAAAGAGAGGTTTTTATTTATGAAAGAAAAAAATGACGAAAAAAATAAAATGGAGGTATTTACAAAAAAGAAAAGGAATAATATAATAGAAAAAGATTACAACCCCTTGAAAGTGAATTATGATTTGATTTACGAAAGAGAGGGAATATTAATGTGTAATAATGTAGTATTAGATGAAACAAAAAAATTAAGCAAAAAACATAATAAAAAAGAAAAAGTAATTTTAAAGATGTTTGAATTAGGAATAAATAATGGATGCGATGTCGATGAAATAAAAAAGATGATTAGTGAATTTGAAGACAACAGCAATTGTTATTAATTTGTTATTAACGCATTGAAATTTATAGCAACTGATAAAGATATTGAAAAACTGTGAATTTGTTGCTATAACAGCAAAAGCTATAAGTATCAATAAAAAATGAATATGTGAAAAAATGATATGTTGATACTAGCAGGAGTAACAATTAATGCATTAAGTGGAGAAAACGGAATACTAAAAAGAGCAACACAAGCAAAAAGTAAAACAGGAAGATCAAATGCATTAGAAC
>QWCY01002563.1_pt1 | contig 38752 bp, 29 predicted proteins | sample 1972631 | NCBI WGS metagenome assembly QWCY01 (sample SAMN09866696, study PRJNA288562) | Human gut metagenome isolate pre1_stool, whole genome shotgun sequencing... | isolation source: gut | host: Homo sapiens | place: USA: California
CATCAAAGAGAGTGTTCCAAGTGGTGTGGTTGCATTTTTAGAAGGCATCCGTGCATTTATCCCGGCATCCCAGCTGGCACTCGATTATGTCGAGAATACAGAGGAATGGATCGGAAAAGAAGTAGAAGCAAAAGTCATTACCGTTGATCCGGAGAAGGAAAAACTGGTATTATCTGCAAAGCGGGTGGCGAAAGAGGCAGCAATCGAGGAACGTAACCACAAGATTTCCATGATCGTGCCGGGAACGGTAATGGAGGGAACGGTAGAGTCCTTAATGCCATATGGTGCATTTATCAATCTTGGCAATGGGTTAAGCGGACTGGTGCACATCTCACAGATCTGCGAAAAACGTATCAAAAAGCCGTCAGAAGTGTTAAAAGAGGGACAGAAAGTCAAAGCAAAAGTATTAAACACAAACGACAACAAGATCAGTCTTTCCATGAAAGCACTGGAAGAGGAGATGGTTGACACAGAACCAGCAGAAGATCTCGAGCAGTATACATCAAAGGAAAGCTTTGGCTCAAGCCTTGGTTCACTTCTTGCAGGAATCAAGCTGGATTAATCAGAAGATAAAAATTTCATCATGAAAATGAAACTACCGGATGCAGACAGGTTTATGTGTACATCCGGTAGTTTTTATGTAACAGGAAATTTACTTTATTATCTGCAGCTTTCTCGTTTTGCCATGTAATATGGCAGGGACATTTTCAGAGGGAGCGTGTGACCGTTTCTTATGCGGTCAATCAGGATCTTGGCTGTCATCTTTCCCATTTCTTCGATCGGAATATGCATAGTTGTGAGCATTGGCGATACATATTGTGCAATTTCAATATCGTCCATGCTGATGACAGAGATATCGTCAGGAATGCGATAGCCACATTCGTGGATCGCACGGATCGCACCGATCGCTGTGATGTCATTCATGCAGAAAAAAGCAGTTACGTCCGAAGAACGTTCCAGAATTCGTTTGGCTCCCTGATAACCGGCTTCGGAAGAGCCGGAAACATTAGTTACGATATTTTTGTTAAAATTAATATGATTTTTCTTCAAAGTATTACAATAAGCTTCATATCGGATTTCATTTTTAGTCTCTCCGATATATCCGATCTGCGTGTGCCCCTGTGCGATCAGATGGCTCACGGCATCAGATGCGACGGCATTTCCGTCACAGATGACCTGATCATACTCGGCATCTAACGGATTTAAACCAACGTAAATAATCTTATGAAAATGCTTTTTCATAAATTTGAGAGTCTCTTTGTTACAACGGCCAAGAATGGCAGCACCGTCCACTTCGTTATTTATAATCTGATTTTGCGTGGCCGGATTATGAATGTCAAAAGTAGAAAAAGAATACTTTACGATATACCCCTCTTTTAATGCCTCCTGCTCAATACTTCTTGTCAGGGTTGAAAAAAAGGCATCATTTTGTGCATCCTGAGCTCGTGCATAGACACAGGCAATGGAATGATGAGGTACATTTTCCCTGTTTTTTTGCTTTAATGCCTGGGCGGAAGTGTTAGGCACATATCCGCCGGCTCGTGCAATACTCCAGATTTTATCCTGCATTTCTTTACTGGCGGCGTTTGAGGAATTCCCGTTGATAATACGGGAGACAGTAGAGATGGAAACACCGGCCTCTTTTGCAATATCCTTTAATGTCATTGAAATACCCCCTCGTATAGGTGATTTTCATCTTTGCGTATAGTTTAGCACAAATAAATAAAAATTTGCGTAAAACTTTACACAAACGTTTGTTAAAATAAATGGCGAAGAAAATGGTAAGTGTGGTACAATAAGTGCAAATAAGATTTGAAATGTTGAGGAGGACAAGATGAAAAAACAGATGACAGTACGAAAAACAGTTTTGGCGGCATTATTTCTTGCAATTGGACTGATTCTTCCATTTATTACCATGCAGATCCCGGCAGTCGGAAAGATGCTTTGCCCCATGCACATTCCGGTATTACTGTGTGGATATATTCTCGGAGGACCGTATGGCCTGATCGTTGGATTTATTACACCATTACTTAGAAGTGTGACATTTGGAATGCCTGTCATGCTCCCGAATGCTATATGCATGGCATTTGAACTTGCAACCTATGGATTAGTCAGCGGAATTCTTTCCGGTAAGATGAAAAAGGATATGAGATCACTATATATCTCTTTGATCATTTCCATGCTCGCAGGAAGACTGGTATGGGGACTTGTATCAGCAATTGTTTATGCATTAATGGGAAGCGGATTTACATGGAAATTATTCTTTATGGGTGGATTTGTGAATGCAATCCCTGGAATTGTGATACAGCTTATCTTAATACCTGTTCTTGTAAATCGTTTATATGCAGCGGGAGTTGTAAAGCCTGCTTATGAAGGAAAATAATGATCTGTTTTTCTGATAGAAGACAGAAAACACAGGGAAAGATCGGAGAAATACATGGAACTGAAGACACAATGCAGAGAACGATTCAAACCGGCAGTGGATGCGATTAATGAAATTATTAAACAGGAAGACAATACAGACAGACCAATTCTTGTGGCGATTGACGGGAGATGTGGAAGTGGTAAGACAACTCTGGGAGAATATTTAAAGGGGCAGCTTGATTGTAATCTGTTTCATATGGATGACTTCTTTTTACGCATGGAACAGCGTACACCGGACAGAATGAAAGAAACCGGTGGGAATGTAGACTATGAAAGATTTTATGAAACTGTGCTTATACCGGTTCAAAAGAAGGAATCTGTGTGCTATCAGCCCTTTTCCTGCAAAGAGTGGAGACTATTAGATGCTTATGAGATTCCTTATAAAAGGATTAATATTATCGAGGGCTCTTATAGCTTACATCCGTATTTTGGAAAGCCATATCAGCTGAAGATTTTTATGAATATTGCATCGGATGTGCAGCTTGCAAATATCAGAAAGCGTAATGGGGAAGAGAAAGCAAAAGAGTTTCAGGAAAAATGGATTCCGAAGGAAGAAGCATATTTTGAAAAATTTCATGTGCAGGATGACACACTTGAGATTATGTGGAATTTAAAGGTATTATAAAAGAGATGTTCAAAGAAAAACAGAGTCAGATCGACATGCGCATATGTCTGTCTGGCTCTGCTTTTTTATGTAATGGATTCAGGTGGCTAAGCCTCTAAAGTGATTTTTAAATGGTAAGTTTTTTCAGCTTCAGGCATTAATGAGAGAATACCACGTTTTTCTGAGAAAATATCACTGTCCTGATGGAAAATCGCAGAACCATTCCATGGTTCCAGACAAAGGAATGGAGCATTGCCGCCAGCAGGAGTCCAGAAAGCGATAGATTCAAAATCAGGATAGTCCATTGTTACACCTTTTCCAGTATGAGTGTTAAGGAAGGAAACACGATGGGAATTGGTGTGTTCAAAGAAAACAGCATCACTGTCAAACATTGCAACAGTAAGTGGTAATGTGTTGCCCTCTGCTTTTTGTACAACCTTTTTCTCTGTGTTGAATTCCATATTTTCAAGATCATATTCATAAGATACGAAATCTTCTGCTTTTTCAAAGACGAGTTCACAGTCGGCAAGTGTTTCACCGGAAGATACCGGAAGCATAAATCCAGGATGTGCGCCGATATGATAAAACATTTCTTCTGTGTCATGGTTTACAACACGGTATTCCATAGATAACTCATTGTCGGATAAATGATAGGTGAGAGACAATTCGAACTGATAAGGATAACTTTTTAAAGTTTCTTCATTTGCGTGTAACAAGAAAGTGACCGTATCATCGGATAAATCCTTCACCTCGAATTCTGTATCTTTACAGAAGCCATGCTTTACGAGAGGATAAACCTGCCCTTTCATGGTTGTTTCACCATTTCTTAAATTTCCGATCGTTGGAAAGAGAAGTGGTGAAGAACGCATCCAGAAAGCAGGATCTGAATTCCAGACGTATTCTTTTCCGGAAGGATCTTTGAAAGATTTCAATTCGGCTCCCATCGTATTGACAGCAACCTCGTAACCGTTTGAATGTAATGTGATCAGCATAATAAAAGCCCCCTTTTACAAATTGATATTGTTTTTGAAAAATACTTGTTTTTCTATTATAACACACGAATCTGCGTAAAGAGAACCGGTTTAGACAAACGTTTGCAAAGCTATGACAATTGAATTTTTGCAGGAAATATGTTAGCTTAGTTATAGTGGTGAATAAGAGGGAAAAGTATTAAGGTGGATTATGAAAGAAAAAAAAGTTACAATTCGGGAAGTGGCGGAACTGGCAGGAGTATCGATCAGTTCTGTATCAAGATATCTGGCGGATCCAAAAAGTATCCAGCCGCTTGCAGCGTACAACATTAAAAATGCCATCAATGAACTGCAGTATGAACCGAACATGTTTGCAAGAAATTTAAAAAGAGGACAGACGCAGATCGTCGGTCTTATTGTTCCGCATATGGAATATTTTTTCGGAAAAATATGTCATGTGGTAAGTGACTATTTTTTTGAAAGAAAATATATTACTTATATCTGTGAAAGTGACAGTGAGCGGGAAAAAGAGCTGTTCTATGTCCAGGAGCTTCTGAACCAGAGAGCCGCAGGAATCATAATTGCACCGAGTGGACAGAATACACCATATCTGCAGGGCGTAACAAAGAATTATAAAAATATGATCGCAATCGACAGACAGGAGGATATTGGCTGTGATATGGTTTTGGAAAATCACAGGGACAATGCATATCATCTTATCTCATGGCTTCTGAAAAATAAGCCATGCAGCCGTATCATGATGCTCTTTGGCTGGAGCGACAGTTTTAATACACGTATGTGTCTTGCCGGGGCAAATCAGGCACTGGAAGAGGCCGGGCGTGATGGAAGCCGCGTGATCAAAATATTTACTGCGAGAAAGATCGAAGTGGTAATGGATGCTTTAAAACAGTTAAACAGTGTGCTCGAGGATGGAGAGAGACCGGTCATCATCGGGTTTGGAACGGACATTGTAGAGTATATTGCCATGGGAATCCATCAGTTGTATCCGGAGTGGATCGGAAACGTGGATATCGCAGGGTTTGCAATGGGTGGAACGAAGGAAAAACTTGGAATGGACTGTTCGCTTGTTGTTAAGAATCCGGAAACAGTCGCAATTTGTGCGGCAGAGCTTTTGAGCCAGAAGATCATGGGAGAGAAAGAAGAAAAAGAACCTAGGAAATATGATGTGAAAGTAAAATATGAATTTTAAAGAGTGGATATCAAAAGGTTGAAAAGACAGTGCCAGTAAAATGAGAACATGTTTTGGTACTGTCTTTCATTTTACATATTAAGTGAAAACGGTTTCAACAAAATGTAAAAATGATAAATAGTAAAAATATACAAAAACGACTGTAATATAATGTGAAAAAGTACTGATTTTACTATAAAAACAAAAGAAAACATTGACTATAATGTGCAGAAGTGTTAATTTCTAGGTACAGAGGCAACTGAAAACATTTTCAAAAAAGGAGGAAAAGTGATGAAGAAAAAGGTATTGGCACTTATTATGGCGGGAACAATGGCTCTTTCTATGGCAGCATGTGGAAACACACAGAGCCAGGATACACCAAAGGAGCCTGAGAAGCAGGAAACAGTTCAGACAGAAGGTACAGAAGCAGGGGGAGCAACAGACATATCTGGAATTACAGCAGATTCTTTTAAACCTTCCAAGGACTTTAATGTACGTGTTCCATTTGCAGCAGGTGGTTCTGCAGATACGATCGCAAGAATTATCGGACAGGGATTACAGGAGACTTATGGTAAATCAGTTATTGTCAACAATCTGACAGGTGCGAACGGGGCAATCGCAGCAGCAGATCTTGACAGTGCAAAATCCGATGCAACAGAATTAATGGTCGGCGGTATTGCAATGTTCACACTGGCACCATTATTCAACAAAGATATTAATCTTAACATTGATGACTATCAGTTTGTAAGCGGACTTGTACTGGAAGATTTGATCTTATATGTGAACCCTTCAAACAGCGGAATTGAAGACTGGGATGGTCTTGTAGAATATGCAGCTGATAACCGTATCGTATTTGGAAGTAACGCACCTGGCGGAGCAACTCATCTTCTTGCAACTATGTTATTTGGTGAAGCAGGGTTAGATGCAGAGGCAGTTACATCTGACGGAAGTGGAAAAGATTTACTTGCAGTAGCAAGCGGCAACGTTGTATGTGCAGTTGCACCGGCATCAGTAGGTGCCCAGTATGTAGAAGATGGAAGCCTTGTCCCAATCGCAGTGTTCTCAGAAGAAAACTATACAGGGTATGAAGGATATGATGTTCCTACAGTTCAGTCCCTGGGATATGATATCGTATTCCATACATGTAATTTTATCATGACAAAAGCAGACGTTGCACCGGAAGATGTTGCAGCAATCCATCAGGCAATCTTAGACTACAGTGAGACAGAAGAATTTAAGGATCTTGCTAAAAATGCAAATTACATACCATATCTTGAGGATGGAGAGACAGTAAAACAGATTATTCTGGATGCATCTGATTTATGTAAGGAAGCTTACGATAAATATTACGCACAGTAAAAAGACGATCCGTGCTGCCTTTTGACAGCGCGGATTATTTTTTGAAAGAAGGAATGAAATATGGAGATAAAGTATAAATCTAATTTGGCGGCAGGAATTGTTAGTATTATTCTCGGAGTTATATGCATAATTCTTGTGCCGCTTCAGATCGCAGAAGATTATTCAGCAACTTATGGTATCACATCAAGAACGATTCCTTGTGCAATCGGCGTTTTATGGATTGTATGTGGTGTGGTTTTATTGATCCAGAGCTTGATATTAAAAAAAGACACAGTGAAAACACTGATCGTAGGAAAAGAATTAAAAGCATTAGCATATATGGCCATGCTGCTTATTTATTCAATTCTGTTCAAAAGAAGTTTCCTGATTTCTACGATTTTACTTGGTGTGGCAACACTGGCAATGACAGGAACTAAGAAAAAACTGTATTATGTGATCGTAATTGCAATGGTTGTAGTGTTATACCTTCTTTTTGCAAAAGTATTGCATATTCAATTGCCATAGTAACAGGAGGAGTTTATGGGACAGGTTATATCAGAGGCATTGATGAATCTTTTATCAGTGCAGAATTTAATATTTGTTAATGTTGGTATTTTTATTGGAATTATTTTCGGTGCGATTCCGGGAATGAATGGAAACCTTGCAATCACAGTATTACTTCCATTTACATTCCAGATGGATACAGTACCGGCACTGTTAATGCTTACGGCTATTTTCTTTGGTGCCAACTTTGGTGGTTCTATCAGTTCAATTCTGATCAATACACCTGGTACGAATGCAGCGGCAGCAACACTGATCGATGGTTATCCGATGTGCAGGAATGGACAGCCGAGAAGAGCATTAGATATGGCACTTGTGGCATCAACATTTGGTGGTCTGATCAGTGCATTCTGCCTTCTGTTTTTTGCACCGCAGATCAGTAAGGTTGCTATGAAGTTCAGTTCTCCGGAGTATTTTGCACTTGCAATTTTTGGACTTTCTGTTATTGCATCTGTAAGTGGAAAGAGTCTTGTAAAGGGTCTTATCAGTGGTGGACTTGGAATTTTATTGGCAACAGTTGGTATTGATTCTGTCAGTGGTGTTACAAGATTTACATTTGGAAATATCAGATTATATAACGGAATCAAGATGCTTGCAGTTTTACTTGGAGTATACGCGATTGCACAGATGATCGGACGTATTAATAAAACAGAAGCAGCTGTTGTATCAAATTTAAAAGCGGCAGATAAAGATGACCATATTACAAAGGAAGATGTGAAAAAAACATTGCCAATCATGACAAAATCTTCCCTGATCGGAGCATTCATCGGAGCAGTTCCTGGTACCGGCGGAGCAATCGCATCATTTATTGCCTACAATGAAGCAAAGAGAAAAGCCAAACCAGGAGAGAAGTTTGGAGAAGGTGAGATCAAAGGTATTGCAGCACCTGAATCAGCAAATAATGGTGCTACAGCCGCAACTTTAATTCCATTACTTACACTTGGTATTCCGGGAGACGTTGTAGCGGCAACCTTATTAGGTGCATTTACGATGCATGGACTTGTTGTAGGACCGAAGCTTTTTGAGACATCCGGACCAATTGTGTATGCAGTTCTGATCGGATGTGTGATCGCACAGCTTATTATGTTCTTCCAGGGTAAATATTTACTGGGACTTTTTGTTAAGATCACACATATCCAACAGGAATTATTGACAGCATTATTAGTCGTGATCTGTTGTGCAGGAGCATTCGCAATCGGAAGCTCTGAAATGGATGTTTATGTGATGCTGCTGTTTGGAGTTATTGCATACTTTATGCAGAAACTGGACTTCCCATCCGTACCGATCGTTCTTGGAATGGTACTTGGACCGATCGCAGAGTCCAATCTGCGCAATGCACTGGTAATGTCAAACGGTTCCTGGACAATTTTTGTAAAAAGACCTATCTGTCTTGCATTTATTATCTTAACATTTGTGCTCATCGTTCTTTTGAAAAAAGGGGATGCAAAGCAGAGAAAAGCTACAGACAAATATATGAAAGGCGAACAGGAAGAATAGAATGAAAAAATTATGGACAGATTTACACAGCAATATCCATCATAATCAGATGGATGAACTGGATAAATGGACAGAACATGCAAAAGAAGTATTAGATTTCTGGCCGATCGCATATTATCCGTTTCAGATGATCAAAACAGAGTCCGGAGCAGGGCTCGAAGATTTATGTCCGGAAGAAGAGATTAAGAAAGACTGGGAGATTGTCCGCGGAAAAGTAAAAGAAGAAAATGCAAACGGATATCCGATGTTTATGGGATATGAGTGGCAGGGCTGTGGCTTTGATGGTGATCACAACGTATTTTTCCTCGACAATGAACAGGATATGAAACATCCGATGCGTTATCAGGAATTAAGAGATGATTATAAAGATACAGAAGCGATCGGAATCCCACACCATGTAGCATATCAGCTTGGAAGCCGTGGAAAGAACTGGGCAACACATGATGAGAATTTTTCCCCGTTTGCGGAAATTTATTCCAGCCATGGATGCAGTGAAAATGATACAGGTGGAATGGATATGGAACGTCATCTGCATATGGGACCCAGAACCGGTGAAACCTGCTATGAAAGAGGCTTAGAGGCTGGTCTTCATGTGGGATGTATGGCATCCGGTGACAACCATAATGTTCCTGCAGCATGCGACCATGGAACGATGTGCGTGCTTGCAGAGGATGCTTCCAAAGCGGCAATCTGGGCAGGCATGAAAGCAAGACATGTATATGGTGTAAGCAGAAGCAGAATGGATATTGATTTTACAGCTGATGATAAAATGATGGGTGACGTGATCACTCCTGGAAAACACAATATGAAGATCTCTATCTGTGCAGCGGATGCAATTGACAGGGTAGAATTATTAAAGAACAATGTCCTCGAAGAAATGATCGTTCATTCCGGAAGCTGGGAAAATAAGAAATTTGCAGATGATGAAGTGATCCGTGTGAAATTTACGGTAGAGTTCGGATGGGGACCGAACCCAAGATTTTATAAAGATATGCTTGTAAAAGAATGGGATGGTTCTTTGAATGTGGAAGGAAAGCTTTTATCCATTGATAAAGAATGGAACAGTTATGGACAGAAACTTTACGATGTGACGGATGACAGCTGCAAATTCCATATGACAACTTACATGTCAACAACAACCGGACATTGGATGGGACCAAGTACTGTAGTAAAAGAAGGATTTGTTTTTGAAGTAGAAGGAACACCAGACAGTGATGTCTGCCTGAAAGTGGATAATTATGAATATCACTTCACAATCCGTGAACTGATGAAGACTTCACGTATCAAAGCTCAGTATCAGGAAAGCATCGATCTTGCAAACAGAGTTTATGGCAAAGTCGATCACTACAGAGATGATTTTTACTGGCATAATGCATATAAGACAAGAATCCGCCAGGCTGTTCCACAGGATGCTTATGTCTTGAATTATGAGAAAGAAATCGACATGGAAGCCGGAGCGAATTACAGACTCAGAGTATGGCTGAAAAATGGCGATGTGGCCTGGGTATCACCAATTTTTGTAGAGAAATAAAAAGTAAATATAAATTTATATAAGAGGATTTGCTCCGTAAGGCAGCGTTGTTTTAGATTGGAAAGAATGGGGAATAAGATGAACGTTTTATATTTGAATACACATGATATCGGAAGATATTTACAGACCTATGGATATCCGGTACATACACCGAATCTTCTGAGATTATCGAGAGAGGGAATGGCATTTACACAGATGTACTGTGCGAGCCCGACCTGTTCACCGAGCAGAGGTGCTATGTTAACCGGCCAGTATCCGCATAATAATGGTCTGATCGGATTGTCCCACAGGGGCTTTCGGATCAATGGGAAACATCATCTTGCCAATTACATGAAACAACATGGTTACGAGACAGTTTTATCCGGAGTACAGCATGAGATCAAGCTGCATGAAGAAGAAACACTTGGATATGAAAGATGTCTGAATCCAATGGAGTATTACAGAAATGACCTGCCACAATGTGAATTGTATACATGGCAGGATGAGATGGCAGCAGAAAACGCAGTCAATTATCTGAAAAACAGGGGAAAGGATGAAAGACCATTTTTCCTTGCGGTTGGTTTCGGATGTACCCACCGCGAGTATCCGCGTGTGCCGGATGAATATGAAACAGACTATGTACAGGTGCCAAAGGCATTGCCAAACTTACCGGATGTCAGAAAAGATATGGCAGGTATGCAGATCGCAGTTGATACAGTGGACAGATTGTGTGGAAAAATACTGGATGCTTTAAAAGAAACCGGGGAATATGAGAATACATTGATATTCTTTACCACAGATCACGGATTGCCATTTCCTATGATGAAATGCAATCTGTACGATGATGGAACAGGTGTATCTTTTATCCTTCGTTATCCGGGTATGCCGAGGGTACATTGTATCAGTGACGCTTTGCTGTCGCAGATAGACGTATTTCCGACACTGTGCGATATTTTGAATATGGAAAAACCAAACTGGCTTTCCGGCAGTTCTTTTCTACCGGTGATAACAGGTGAAGAGGAAGAAATCCGTGAGGCAGTTTATGCAGAGATTAACTATCATGTTGCATACGAGCCGGTCAGATCTGTCAGAACGAAGAAAAATAAATATATTGTACGGTGGGAGAATGGTTACGATAAAGTTCCGCCTACCCATATTGATGACAGTCTGTCAAAAGAAGTATTCCATGAAAACGGATATTTTGAGAAGAAACTTGTGAGAGAAGAACTGTATGATCTTATGCTTGATCCACAGGAACGGGATAATCTGATCGGGGAAGAAGATTATCAGTCAGTGAAGGATGAGATGCGACAGCTTCTTGAGACATGGCAGAAAAAGACAGGCGATCCACTTCTTACAGGGCAGAAGATATGTCTGCCGGAAGGCGCAATCTGTTGTACAACGGATTCTTACAGTACAAAGACCCAGGTGATTCTTCCGGAATGCAGAAAGTATCTGGAAGGGCTGCGTGGAGTGCTGCAGAACAATATTAAATAAGCTGCCCCCATATTTGCTCCCCTATGGAATCAATGCTTTTGAAGAATACAAAGATAAGAACTAGATTAATAAAGTGACGATTTGTGTTACCGTCATTTCAGACAAAGGTGTCTGGCAGTTTTTTTGCCAGACGCCTTTCTTAAAAAGGATGAAAAAAGTTCATCCTTATCAAAAACAAAATAGAGGTCTATACTTTGAATCAAGAAAGAAGTTCCGAAAGGGAAGGAGACGGTATTATGAATAACAAAAACAAATCTCTGGCAGATAAAATACCAAAGAGAGTCTGGTTACTGATCTCATTTGCAGTGGCTATGCTGTTCTGGTATATTTTATCAATTATTCCATCAACAAGCAGAGCGTTCCAGAATGTTGTGGTAGTTTGTCAGAGCATTAAAACAATGATTGACAGAGGTGTTCTGGGTACGGATATTTTATCCAGTTTGATTTCAGTTGTAGCAGGTTATGTGCTTGGTTTTGTAATCGCACTTCCGGTTGCAATCCTTATGGCATGGTATAAACCGGTTCGTTATATTATTGAACCATGGATCCAGTTCATCCGTAACATCCCACCACTTGCTTATGTACCACTTATTGTAATTGCGGCAGGTGTTGGAAGAAAACCACAGATCATCGTTATCACGATTGCATGTTTCTTGACAATGTGCATTACAATCTATCAGGGTGTTATCAATGTAGATGAGACACTGATCAAAGCAGCAAGAGTTCTTGGAGCAACAGATAAAGATATCTTCATCAGAGTTATTGCTCCTGCAACATTACCATTTATCCTGACAGCAGTAAGACTTGGAGCTTCTGTAGCACTTACAACACTGATCGCTGCAGAATCTACTGGAGCAACAGCCGGTTTGGGAATGAGAATCAGATCTCTGAACAACAGCTTTGAATCTGCACCAATGCTTTTATACATTATTATCATTGGTATCTTAGGTATCTCAATGGAGAAACTGATCAAATATCTTGAAAGGAGACTGACATCATGGCAGGAGAAGAGAGAGATTTAACAAATCGCGATGACAGCAGACCGGTTCGTGTAAAAGTTGATAACGTAAAGAAGATATATAATACAAGAAATGGTGAGATGGTTGCATTAAACGGAGTGACACTTGATATTCATGATAATGAGTTCATCTGTGTCGTAGGACCATCCGGATGTGGAAAATCCACTTTATTGAATATTATCGCAGGATTATTAGAGCCGACAAGCGGAGCAGTATACTGCAATGGAAAAGAAGTAAAAGGAACCGGTACAGACCGTGGCGTTGTATTCCAGCAGTATGCATTATTCCCATGGCTTACTGTTAAGAAAAATGTTATGTTTGCATTAGAGATGCGTGGCATCAAAGGAAAACAGGCAGAAGAAGAGGCAATGAAATATTTGGAGATGGTTCAGTTGGAGAAGTTCGCAGAACATTATCCAAAAGAATTATCCGGTGGTATGAAACAGCGTGTTGCTATCGCAAGAGCATATGCAGCAGAGCCTGAAGTATTACTTATGGATGAGCCATTCGGAGCTCTTGATGCACAGACACGTACCCAGTTACAGACAGAGCTGTTAGAGACCTGGCAGAGAGAGAAGAAGACGTGCTTCTTTATTACACATGATGTTGAGGAAGCAATCATTCTTGCACAGACAGTTATTATCATGAGCGCCCGCCCGGGACGTATCAGAGATATTGTAAAGATTGATATTCCATATCCACGTACCCAGGAGACAAAGATGACAAAGGAATTCATGGAACTTAAAAATGAAATCTGGAGTCAGGTATATCAGGAATATCTGGAAGTAAGAAAATAATAAAAAGGTTGTAACCGGGAAACCGGATTATAATGATAACTAAGGGAATTGGGGGAAATTCCAAATATCCAATTTAAGGAGGAAAAACAACATGAAAAAGAGAATATTGAGCTTATTAATGGTAGGTGCTATGACAGCAGGAATGCTTGCAGGATGCGGCAGCAAGACAGATGCACCTGCTGACAACACAGCAAAAGAAGAGACACCGGCTACAGAAGAAGCAAAAGAAGAGACACCGGCTACAGAGGAGAAGGAAGCTGTAGAGCCAGTTACATTAAATGTAGCTTACATGCCAAACTATGGAAGCTTATGGTCAGTTGAGAACGCAATCGCTCAGGGTTACTTAGAAGAAGAAGGAATCACAGTAAATCTTGTAGAGTTCCAGGATGGTCCGACAATCATTTCCGCTATGGAGTCAGGAAGTATTGATGTCGGATATATCGGACAGGGTGCTCATAAACTTTGCATCAACGGACAGGCAACAATCTTTGCATTATCCCATATCTCCAATGGTGATGCATTGATCGGAGGCGAAGGTATTACATCTATCGAAGACTTAAAAGGAAAACAGGTTGCTTACTCTTCAGGAACATCCAGTGAAGATATCCTTGTAAACTCACTTACAAGTGTTGGATTGACAATGGATGATATCGAAGCAATTGATATGGATGCATCCGGAATCGTATCCGCTATGTTATCCGGTAAAGTTGATGCAGCTGCAACATGGTCACCAAACAGCTTAAAGATCTTAGAAGAAGATGCAAATGCTACAAAATTAGCAGACAACATGACATTCTCTGACAAAACTGTATCTCTTGCAAGCTGGATCTGCATGCCAAAATATGCAGAAGAGAACAGAGATGTCTTAGTACGTTTCACAAGAGCATTATTCAAAGCAATGGATTATGCGGCAGCAGATCATCAGGAAGATACAGCTGCTTTAATCGCAAAACAGATTGCAGGCGATCAGGATACAGTATATGATCAGCGTGGTGATGCAGAATGGTTAACAGGTAAAGAGGTATCTGAAGGTGCAGCAGATGGTACAGTAGAAGGATACTATGAGTTACAGAAGGAGAACTTCATCGAGGCAGGTGCTGTTGAAGTTGACCCACCAGTATCTGATTACGTATTATTAGATGTTATGAAAGAAGCTGGAGAGTACTAAAAGAAAACGCACACAGCATTTGAAAAGTAAATGAAATAACAAGGCTGTTACGCTAGACCAGGAGTTCTGGAATCGGTGTGGCAGCCTTATTGTAACGCTGATGTAGACAGGAAAGGTTGGAAGAGAAAATGAAACATGAATATTATTATTATAACAAAGAAGAACTGTTAAAAGCACCAAAAATTCCGTTGATCGTTATGGAAGATAATGCTGCTGTATTTAAATCAATGGCAGATGAAATGGTAGAAGAAATCAAACGTAAAAATGCTCTTGGTGAGAATACAGTATTTATCTGCCCTGTAGGTCCTGTAGGACAGTATCCGTATTTTGTAGATATGGTAAATGAGCAGAATATCAGCCTGAAAAATGTATGGTTTATTAATATGGATGAATACCTGACAGATGATAAAGAATGGATTGACAAAGAGGATAAATTGAGCTTCCGTGGATTTATGGACAGAACGGTTTACACCAAAATTAAACCAGAACTCGTAATGCCGGAAGAACAGAGAATTTTCCCGGATCCTAAAAACCTGACACATATTCAGGATATGATCAAAAAACTTGGTGGAGTAGATATTTGCTTCGGGGGAATTGGAATTAATGGTCATGTTGCATTCAATGAGGCTTCTGATACAATGACACCGGATGAGTTCCTGGCTCAGCATACAAGAGTTCTTGAAATCTCAAAAGAAACAAGAGCTGTGAATTCAATTGGTGATTTAAATGGTGCATTAGATGATATGCCACATTACTGTATCACAATCGGCATTAATGAAATCGCTCATGCAAGAAAAATCAGATTAGGATGTTTCAGAGACTGGCACAGAAGTGTTGTAAGACATGCAGCTTATGGCGAAAAAACAGCACATTTCCCAGTAAGCTTATTGCAGGATCATCCGGACATCAATATTAAATTTACAGAGTTTGTTGCTAACCTTCCGGAATAAAAAAGAATAAAAAGGCTGCCGCACATAATTTTGTGTGGCAGTTTATTGTATAAGAAGAGGAGAAAAAATCATGAGCAGATATATCGTAAATGGAGAAGTTTATATTGAACATCGTTTTTTAAAGAAAACAATTAAAATTGAAGATGGTAAACTTATTATTTTACCACCGGATGCACCAATTGAAGATGGGGCAGAAGTGTATAATGCAGCAGGAAAGAAAGTAGTGCCTGGATTTATTGATGTACATACACATGGTGCAGTAGGTGTAGATGTTAATGCGGCAACAGCAGAAGATTATGAGAAAATCTGCCGTTTTGCAGCCGGAAATGGAACGACTTCATGGTTATGTTCTGTTTTGACTGATACAAAAGAACAGACAGAATGGTGCATTGATGAATATAAGAAACATCAGAAGATGGAGCATAAAGGAGCAAATTTACTTGGTATTCATCTGGAAGGACCATTTTTGTCTTCAGAGTACAAGGGGGCTATGCCGGAGCATCTTCTTCAGAAAGCCAATATGCCACTTCTGAAAGAATATCAGGACAGAGCAGAAGGAAACATCCGTTATATTACGATTTCTCCGGAAGTAGAAGGACTTATTGATGACATTCCGGCAATGAAAGAGCTTGGTATTACTGTTGCAATCGGACATTCCGGAGCAGATTATGATACAAGCTGGAAAGCAATCAACAACGGTGCAGAATGCTGTACACATACATTTAATGCGATGAAACTTTTACATCAGCATTTTCCTGCAATTATGGGAGCTGCATTAGAATCTGATATTTACTGTGAGGCAATCTGTGATGGAAGACATCTTCACCCTGGTACAGTACGTCTTCTTTTGAAAGTGAAAGGACTTGACAAAGTAGTTGCAATCACAGATTCAATTATGGCTGCAGGTCTACCGGATGGAAGATATAAACTTGGAGTAAACGATGTTATTGTTGAAGATGGTGATGCAAAGCTGGAAAACGGAGTAAGAGCCGGAAGTACCTTAACACAAAATGTTGCTTTGAAAAATCTTCTTGCATTTACAGGAAAACGTCTGGAAGAGATTTTACCGCTTCTTTCAGAGAATCCAGCCAGACTTATCAAAGTATACGATAAAAAAGGATCGATTGCAGATGGAAAAGATGCAGATATCGTTCTTTTAGATGCGGAGAATGACATCGCAGATGTATTTGTTGGAGGAAATCTCATAGAGAGGTAGAAGAAAACAAAAAATAGTGTTAAAATATAACTGAATATTTTTTTGTTAAAAGATTTAAGAAAACGGAAACAGGAGACAAAAACATGTTACTTATTTTGGCATTCAGCTTAGTTATTGCATCGGTATTCTTGATCATTTACAGAAAAAATAAAGATTCCATCTTATGGCTGGGACTTTGTACAAGTCTTATGTTGGAATTATGTGGTGTTATGCTTTTTATTGCAAAAAAAGGTGGCATTTCACAGGAAGTATTAACATTTCTGTATTTTTCAAGAAACATATATCGGAAGATGCAGTATTTCCTGATCACATTAGGTCAGCTGGGATATCTGATTGCCATAGGCAGGTCTCTGTTTCCGTTTTTTTTGCTGAGGATTGCAATGAATTATTCAATGCTTCCGGGACTTAGAAAGCGGAAAACATGGGTTAAATTATCAAGGGTCATACCGATCATGTCGCTGATTCTTTACTTTCCATCAGTTTATAGAATGATTGTTCATAACAGGGAAAGTATGCAGGAGATTATAGCAAAAGGAAATATGATCTGGATCAATCTATATCTGACAGTATCTGTGGTGATTTTATTAATCGAGTATTTTTCCATTTCAATCCTGTTTTTGAAGAGGCAATTTCAGCAGACAGTAATCTTTTTGGTGTCGATTTCGGCAATTTATCTTATTTACTATCATCAGGATCCGGGGCAGGTTTATCTCTTTTACGGGTATTCGATCGCATGGAATAGGGGAATCGGATATCTTCAGATTAATCCGTCTCTGGCAAGTTATATTATGCTTGTGATTGTAAATATCATTTGTGCTGTGCTTGGCTTTTACAGTCTATTTAAATATACAAAAGGTGATTATGAAGTTGCCATGACGGATGTTGTGATGGAACGGAAATTCGATACAGTGAGGGTAGGAGTTTCCATGTTCGTTCACAGCATGAAAAATCAGCTTCTTGCCAACAAGGTTATTTATAAAAGAATTGACCAGATTTACAGTCAGCCGGAGCCGGATACGGTGAAGCTGAAAGAATGTATTGATGCACTCCGGGCTACAAACGATACAATGTTTACAAGAATTGAGGAACTGTACCGCAGTGTAAAATCTAATTCCATTACGATGATGCCGGTTAATATTCAGGAGATCATAGACACGGCATTAGAACGGTTTCACAATAAATTTCCGGATGCGGGAGTGCGCATCCAAAACGAGGAAGTGTCTATGGTTCTTGCAGATAAGGATCATCTGTGTGAGGCAATCTATAACCTTCTGATCAATGCAGAAGAAGCCGTCATAGCTGCAGAACGGGGAGAAGATGGGCAGGTATGCTTAAAATGCAGGAATGAAAGATTATATACTTTGATCGAGGTCAGTGATAATGGACTTGGAATGTCAAAGAGTCAGATAAAGAAGATTTTCGATCCGTTTTATTCCAGCAAAAATTCTAACTATAACTGGGGAATGGGCTTATATTATGTCAGAGAGGTTGTAAAAAGCCATCTGGGTAAAATGAGAGTGGAAAGTACAGAGGGAAAGGGAAGTAAATTCTATATTTTAATTCCAAAGTACGAATAGATAACAGACAGGAGAAGAAAATGGCAGATAAGAAAAAGATTTTGATCGCTGATGATTTTCAGCTTTTAAGAGAGGATCTTACAGAATTGATCAACAATCAACGGGATATGGAGGTTGTAGGGACTGCTTCTTCAGGAAAAGAGATTGTAAATCTTGCCAGAAACACAGAGTATGATCTGATATTGATGGATATTGAGATGGAGACAATGAACGCAGGTATTTTAGCAACGCAGGAAATACGGGAGGCTGACCCGGAAGCCGGCATTATCTTTCTGACAGCACATGAGACCCGCGAGATGATCGTGACAGCCATGGGTGCAGGAGCACTTGATTATATTGTAAAAGGATGTGAGGATGAAGAAATACTTTACCATATCCGCTGTGCTCTCAAAGGGAATCCAATTATGTCAAATAAGATCCATGAGACTGTGATGCAGGAATATGCCAGACTTCAGCAGAGTGAGAAGAGTCTGCTTTTTTTCATAAATAATATTTCAAAACTTACTGCAACAGAACGTGAGATGATAAAGTTGCTTTTACAGGGGTATAAGGTACATGAGATTGCAGAAGCACGCAGTGTGGAGGTAAGTACGATAAAGACACAGATCAAAGGACTGCTCCGTAAATTCGGATGCAGCAGAACAAAAGAGATCGTGCAGATTATAAGAGAATTGAATATTGAACACTTGTTTTAGGATGAATTACATGGTATTAAAATTAGGAAAAAGTTTATAAAAAAGAACGCAAACGTTTGATAAATGTTTGCGTTCTTTTTTACGAAAACTGTGTTAAAATAAAGGCACAAAACAGAAGTATGTAATACATGATAGAACAATAAATCTGCAAGAAAAAGGAGAATACACAATGGGGAATAAGTTATATCTGGAATGTGGTTCCGGAATCAGTGGAGATATGTTTGTAGGAGCTATGCTTGATCTGGGAGCAGATCAGAAAAAACTGGAAGAGGCACTTCAAAGTCTTCCTGTAGATGGGTTTAAAACGGAGATTACGAGAGTGAAAAAATCAGGATTGGATGCGTGTGATTTTAATGTTATTTTAGATCATGCACATGAAAATCATGATCATGATATGGAATATCTGCATGGAGATCATCATCATGCAGAACACCATCACGGCCATGAGGATCACCACCATGACGAACATCATCACCATGAGCATAGAAGCCCGGAGGATATTATTCACATTATCGGACATGCATCTATGACAGACAGTGCCAGAGAACTTGCATGCAAAATCGTAAAAATCCTTGCAAATGCAGAGGCAAAAGCACATGGTGTACCACTTGAACAGGTGCATTTTCATGAGGTCGGTGCGGTAGATTCAATTGTTGATATTGTTGCCGCTGCAGTATGTGCAGACAGTTTAAATTTTGATGAAGTTTATATCCCTCAGTTAAATGAAGGAAGAGGAATGGTGCGATGCCAGCATGGTCTGCTTCCGATTCCGGTTCCGGCAGTAGCGAATATTATAACAGATCATCATTTGAAATTGCATATTACAAATGTAGATGGAGAGTTAGTGACACCGACAGGAGCAGCGATTGCCGCCGCACTTCGCACGAGTGAACAGCTCCCGGAGCAGTTTGTGATAGAGAAAGTAGGAATAGGTGCAGGAAAAAGAGAATATGAATGTGTCGGGGTATTGCGTGCAATGATGATTGCCTGATCAGACAGCAGTATGAAAATATGAGAGAATGAAAGAAGGGGATTGCGCAAAAGCGATAGAAGCCAATTTTTGTGAGTAGTTACTGAAAGTAACCTGAAAATATTGTATGAAATGTAAAAAAAATATTTTGTACTGGACAAATTGAGCAGGAAGTGCTATTAATAAATTATCCATTAAGTTAAAACTTTTAATAAAGTATCGAGTACAACAATATATGCCCTAACATAATTGTTGAATTGCAATAGTGCATAGATTTCTGGCTGGAACTATCCGGATAGAAGTGATTAAAAGGAGAGAAAATGGAAGATAAGATGTTATACAAAGACCCTAGTCAACCCGTAGATGTACGTGTGGAAGATTTGCTTTCCAGAATGACACTGGAAGAGAAAGCTGCACAGCTGTGTGGAGACCTTGCGGCATCCTTTATTGTAGATGGTAAATTAAGTCATGAAGCTTTGAAAGAAAAATTTAAGGATGGACATGGAAGAATTACGCAGTATTCATTAGTTGGTCTCGTGAGTCCAAAACAGATTGCAGAGATTACCAATGAACTGCAGGATTTTTTTGTAAATGAAACCAGACTTGGAATACCGGTTGCGTTGCAGTCAGAGAATTTGTGTGGATACCCGGGAGCAGGCGGAACACTTTTTCCGGCTCAGATTAATGTTGGATCAACATGGGAACCGGAACTGGCAGAAGAGATGAGTTCGATCATTGGACAGGAATCCAGAGCAGTTGGAATCACATCTGCTATGAGTCCGGTAATTGACGTATCCAGAGATCCGAGATGGGGACGTACTTATGAAACATATGGCGAGGATCAGTACCTGATCAGCCAGATGGGTATTCATTACGTCAGAGGTATGCAAAATCAGGGCGTAAGCTGTATAGCAAAACATTTTCTTGGATATGCCGAGACACAGGCAGGACTTAATACTGCGACTACAAGATTAAATGACCGCGAATTATATGAAGTATTTGCGACACCTTTTGAAGCTGCAGATAAAGAAGCAGGTCTTGATGCAATGATGGCAAACTATGCAGAGATTGATGGACTGCCGGTAATTGATAATAAGAAAATTGCAAGAGATTTACTTCGTGACACTATGGGATTTGAAGGGATGCTGACATCAGATGGAGCGGCAGTATTAAAAACATATAACTATTTTAAAGTTGCAAACAGTTATATGGAAGCTGGACTTCTTGCAAAGAAAGCAGGATGTGATACAGAAATCCCGGTTGGTGCATCCTACCGTAATCTTCCGAATTACGTCAGAAGCGGAGAACTTGATGAAAAACTAATCGATGAATCAGTTAGAAGAATCCTTACAATTAAATTTAAGCGGGGATTATTTGAGAATCCATATTGTGAAATTGAAAAACTGGAAGAAGCAATGCGAAATGAGGAAAAAGAAGAGGTCAGCAAAAAAATTGCACAGGATTCCCTTATACTTCTTAAAAATGATGGTGTCCTTCCAATCAAAAAAGGAACAAAGATTGCTGTGATCGGACCACATGCAGACAGCCTCCGCTATCCGGTAAGCGGATATACTTATCCTGCTTATATCGAGATGATGGATGCCGGAAGAAAGAACAGTGCAGCAGTGACATTCAATGGAATTGCAGATGAACAGGCTAAGGCAGAAAAAGAAAAGGCACCAAAAGGACCATTCGATACACTGTTTGATATGCTGGATGAGGAAGATGTAAAACAGCTGGACGATATGAACGGAGTTTTGAGAACACTTCACACCAGAAGCTTAAAAGAAGTACTTTCAGATAGATTTGAGACAGTTTATGCGCAAGGATGCGATATTATCGGAACATCAGAAGACGGATTTTCAGACGTAGTGAAAGCGGCAAATGAGAGTGATGTTGTTGTCATGGCATTAGGTGGAAACTGCGGATGGGTTAATGTGACAGGCGGTGAGGGAAAAGATCGTCAGTCATTGGAACTTCCGGGTGTTCAGGAGAAATTATTAGAAACGGTTGCTGCAACAGGAAAACCTGTCGTGCTTGTTTTATATGGACCGGGAATTTTTTCTGTGAACTGGGCAGTAGAAAATATCGCAGGAATTGTTCAGGCATGGATGCCGGGACCATTTGCAGGTGAAGCTGTAACAAATGTTCTTGATGGAAGCTTTAATCCTGGAGGTAAGCTGAATGTAACAATTCCTAGAAGTGCCGGACAGATACCGATTTTTTATAATCATAAAAACGGTTCCGGATATGCATCGGGAAGTGATGCTACGAGTGCAGCTATTTTCAGTGGTGGATATACGGATGGATTGGGAACGCCATTGTATCCATTTGGCTATGGGTTGAGTTATACAGAGTTTGCATTGGATCATTTCAAAATTGAAAAGACTGAGATTCCGACTGATGGAAAAATCGAAGTTTCCTGCACAGTAAGCAATACAGGTGCTGTTGCCGGAGATGAAGTAGTACAGCTTTATCAGGCGTTCCACGGAGCACATGTCGTAAGACCTAATAAACAGCTTGCCGGATTTAAACGAGTTCATTTAAATGCAGGTGAGACAAAGAAGATTACTTTCAATCTTGATACAGCACAGCTTGGCTATTATGATGAAGAGATGCAGTTTGTCGTTGAACCGGGACAGCTTGATATTATGGTTGGTACATCTTCAGAAGATCTTCCATTCAAAGAGACAATTAATCTGATTGGCGAGAAAATTTGTATTGCAGGTAAGAGAAGTTATACCTGTGAAGTGGAAGAAAAATAAAATATGAAAAAAGACCAAATAAAAGTGGCGTTACATTAGGACAATTAATGATGTATATGCAGACGATAAGAGCAGACAAAGCAGAATAATTTTATTGGAACAGTAAAAGGCGTGATTTTGGTCACGTCTTTTACTGCTTTTTACAAAAAAATAGGAATAAACCATGCTGATAAAATATCATACATTTTGATTACAATAATTTGAAAATATGTTATGATACTAACAGAGAATATACTGGATATTGAATCGGTTGAGATAAAAGAGTAGGAAAAGGGTATCAGAGCATGACTGGAAAAAAGGGAAACAGTTTACTGGAAACAAGAAGACGAAATCGTGTCTTGATCAAAAATATGATATTTCGGATGGAGAATGCGAGAAGGACTGCGATAGCCGAAGAATTAGGATTAACACTTCCGACAATTACAACGAGTGAATATGAAAGTCCTGCTGAAAATTATGCAGGTATGCTTGAAAAGATAACTAATATCATAAACGAAATGGTGGATAAAGCAAAAGGCAGAAATCTGCTTGGAGTAGGGGTAGGACTACCGGGATTTATTGACAGAGAAAAGGGTGTGATCCGGAGCAATCCAAGAAAAGACTGGATGGGAAAACCATTTGCTACAGATTTAGAGGAGCGGATCCATCTGCCGATACTGATCGATAACAATGTCAGGCTTCGTGCTGTTGGGCATGAAATGAGTATGCGTGGACAAAAACCGGATTCATTTGCATATTTTTTTGTTTCAAGAGGTGTTGCGTGTCCATTAATGTTGAAAGATGATGTGGTTTCAGGATATACAGCAGGAGCAGGAGAAATCGGCCATACAGTGATCAGCGTCGGCAAAGAACTTAAATGTGTGGATGATCTGGGCAGCGAAGGAGTAATTTTCAGAAATTGCCAGGAGGCAATGTTAGGAGGCAGGCTTCCGGAACTTAAAGAGCGTGTGCAGAAGGATGGGATACTTCGGATGGATCAAATCCTTGAAGTACAGGAACTGGGGAATCTTGAAGTCAATTCGATTATTGAACAGGCGATTAGTTATCTTGGAATTGCTCTAGCAAATGTTGTGAATTTGATCAATCCTGGTTATGTGGTGGCAGATAGCTGCTTGTTTCAATCAGAAAAGAACAGAAAGCAATTATTAGAATCGGCAAAAAGCAATTTCTTTGGACTCAATGAAGAAGAGGTTCAGATTGAGTTTGCTCCATTTGAAAAATTCCGCGGTGCGAAAGGGGCAGCATATTTTTTGATCCGCGAAAAGTTTTTAAATATTTAGTAGCGGTCACTTAATATAACTAAATATTAGTTAAAAAGTTTAAGTAAATATCAACAAAATAAGTGCCTTATATTTGGAATAATTGTCAATTGATATTTATAAATTTTATCATATAATATAATTATTAAAAGTTTTAACAAAGTGACGGAATTAAAAAGTACTTTTGGTAGGGCAGAAGTACTATTTTAAAACCAACATAATTAAAAGATTTAACAATCTAACGGAGGAGAAAATATGAAAACAAATAATCAGGCTAAGCCAAAAGCATCAGAAGTACATTACTGGTTATACAGTACAGGTAACTTTGCAAACAATATCATCTTTATGATGGTAGGTACCTATATTACATACTTTTATACCAATATTCTTGGAATTTCACCTGCTATGGCAGGACTGGTATTTATGGTAGCAAGACTTGTGGATGCATTTACAGATCCATTAATGGGAATTATCGTTGACAAAACTAATACGAAAATCGGTAAATACAGACCTTGGATTATCGCAGGAGCACCATTCCTTGGAATTATGTTTGTATTACTTTTCACAGCACCGAATTTCTCGATGACAGGAAAAGTGGTATATGCATTTATTACATATATTATTTATTCCCTGGCATGGACAATTGTCCAGATTCCACAGCTTGCACTTCCTGCAATTCTTACAAATGATATTGCAAAAAGAACAAGAATCCAGGCAATCTTCCAGGCATTTGGATCTATTGCATCTTTGGTAGTATCAGCATGGGCATTACCAATCCTTGACAAATTAGGAGGACAGGATAATGCATCTGCATGGTTTAAGTTTACAGTGATCTTTGGTGCTGTCAGTGCAGTGATTTTTATTTTATCAGCAATGTCAGTAAAAAATGTTGATGTATACGATCCGGCAGCAAAAAATGCAAAAACAGAGAAAAAGGGATTTTCTTTAAAAGAAACATTTTCAGTTATTACAAAAAACAAAGCTCTTTTATGTGTACTTATCGCATATGGAACAGATATGTTCGCATTCCAGATCTCCAATTCATTAAGAATGTATTTCTTTAAATATAATATGGGCGGAAGAACAGATCTTATCACATATATCGGATATGCATCTACTTTTGTTGGATTTGCATTAGTAGCATTTATTCAGCCTTTTGTAAAAAAGACAGGAAAAAGAGCAGGAATTATTGGTATTGAGGCACTTGCAATTTTAGTTACTCTTCCAATGCTTGTTACAGGATTAAAGGGTGCATACGCAATATCAGCAGTTATGTTTACATATATTGCGATCACATTTACATGGACTATTAACAATATGTTAAGCCGATCAGCTGTACTTGATTCTGCAAACTATGCACAGATGACACTTGGAATTAATGGAACCGCACTTGTTAATTCTACGTTCACATTTGTCAATAAATGCTGTCAGGCTTTCTCAATGTTCTTTAGTGGAATTATTCTTTCTGCGACAGGATATAATAAGGATGCAGTAGAACAGACACCTGGATGTTTAAAAGCAATTTTGCTGTTATGTACAGTAGGACCGATCATTGCATATGTATTTTCTATTGCTGCAATGTATTTCTATCCATTAACTCGTAAAGGTGAAGTAGAGATGCAGGAAAAACTTGACAAAATGTCTTTCGTAAATTTAGAAGATGATCTGATTCTGTAGTTTCTGTAAATAGTCATCAATAGAAGGAAAGGAATACAAGTTATCCCTTTCCTTCGTTAGATTAAAATAAGAATTATAAAAAATCAAACAAATTATCAGATTGGGAAAGGGTAGAAATATGTTAAACTTAATCATTCACAATCAGTCGGAAGATCAGAAAAAAGCAGTTGATGTGATCGCATCAGAAAATATCAGAATACTTGAAGAAGCAAAAACAGGGGAGAACTGCTATGCAGACAGTCAGGGATGGCTTGACACAGAGGAGTGGGCAGGCGAAGAGAATATAAAACGTCTGGAAGAAATTGCAAAAGAGATTCGTGAAAATGCAGATGCATTTGTTCTGATCGGAGTAGGTGGATCAAATAACGCAGCACGTTCCGTGATCGAAGCCTTAAGGAAGGATGATGCACCGGAAATTATCTATGCCGGAAATACGCTCTCTCCGGATGCAATGAACCGCATGATGAAGAGATTAGAGGGAAAATCCATTTATATTGACTGTATTGCAAAGAATTTCGAAACATTAGAGCCGGGTTCCTCTTTCCGTATTTTAAGAAAATATATGGAAAAAACATATGGTGAGGAAGCAGGAAAAAGAATCATTGCTACCGGTACCGTGGGAAGTTCCCTGGAAACACTCTGCACAAAATATGGATACACATTTTTAGAATTTCCACTGAATGTCGGAGGCCGTTACACAGCAATGACAAATGTTGGACTGCTTCCAATGGCAGTAGCCGGAATTGATATCAGCGAACTTGTAAAGGGAGCAAGGGATATGCAGATCCGTGTACATGAAGAGAGTGCCGAAAAGAATATTGCATATCAGTATGCATGTCTTAGAAATCTCTACTATAAAGAAGGATACCGTGTGGAGATGCTTTCAAGTTTTGAGCCTCAGTTCCGTTTCTTCTATAAATGGTGGATCCAGCTTTTTGCAGAAAGTGAAGGAAAAGATAATAAAGGAGTCTTTCCGGTGGCAGGAGAATTTTCGGAGGAACTGCATTCAGTAGGACAGTTTATCCAGGATGGTTCTCCGATTATGTTTGAGACATTTTTGGATGTAAAGAAGCAGAATGCATCTTTGATCGTAGAACCGGATGAAAAGGAAGATTATTTTGATTATCTGGATGGAAAAGATTTCTGGGAGATCAACAAAGCCGCATATCATGCAACTGTGGCAGCACATAGCAAAAAACTCCCTTGTCTTACGATAGAAGTGGATGAATTGGATGCTTATCATTTCGGACAGTTATTTTATTTCTTCCAGTTCGCATGCTATTTGTCCTGCAAGATCATGGGTGTAAATCCATTTGACCAGCCGGGAGTAGAGGCTTATAAAAAGTGGATGTTTGAGGCACTTGGAAAATAAAAACTATGTTTAATCAGATCATGAAATATGGAACACAAAAAGCTTCGGACTTGTAATGAACGTCCGAAGTTTTTTGTGATAAAATATTGGTGAAACATCACAAACGTTTGCGTAAATGCCACGCAAAATTTGTGACGGATGTGTTATAATGTAAACAGCGTAAGAAGTGTCGGAATTTTATAATTTCAGCAACACAGTTTCTGTTTGCAGTCAACCAAAATAGCAGACAAATACTTCAAATCAGGAGGAGAAAACTATGGGAGAGAATATACTGATCGTACATGGTGGTGGTCCGACATCTGTGATCAACGCATCACTGTACGGTGCAGTAAAGGAAGCAAAAAAGTATAAAGAGATCGAACATATCTATGCCGCTAAGAATGGTACAGGCGGGCTGATGAGAGAAGAACTGATCGAGCTTGAAAATGTTCCGGATGAGAAATTGGAACTTTTACTGAATACGCCGGGAAGTGCGATCGGAACATCCAGAGATCAGATTGAGCAGGCAGAATACGACAGAATGATCGAAGTACTTTTAAAGAAGAATATTAAATACGTACTTTTCAATGGTGGCAACGGAAGTATGGATACCTGCGGAAAGCTTTATAAGAACTGTCAGGCAAGAGGATTAGATATCAGAGTAATGGGCATTCCGAAGACTCATGATAATGACATTGCGATCACAGACCACAGTCCTGGATACGGAAGCATTGCAAGATATATGGCACAGAGTGTGAAGGAAGTGGCAGCAGATGTCAAAGGACTTCCAATCCACGTAGTTGTTGTAGAGGCATTGGGACGAAATGCAGGATGGACTACAGCAGCAAGTGCATTGGCAGACGATGGAGATGGTGTTGGTCCGGATCTTATTTATCTTCCAGAGCGTCCGTTTGATGAGGAGAAATTCCTTGATGACGTGAAGAAGCTTCTTGAGAAGAAGAGCGGAATCGTAGTAGTTGCAAGTGAAGGTTTAAGAGATAAAGACGGAAAGCCAATTGTTGAGCCAATCTTCCAGGTTGGACGTGCAACTTATTTTGGTGATGTCAGCCAGCACCTTGCTAATCTTGTTATTAAGAAGCTCGGATACAAAGCAAGAGGTGAGAAACCGGGTCTGGTAGGCCGTGCAGCCGCACATGAACAGAGTCCTGTTGACCGTGAAGAAGCAGTGTTTGCAGGAAAGATGGCCTGCGAAGCGATCATGAATGGTGAATCCGGAAAGATGGTAGCATTTGAGCGTGTTTCTACAGAACCATATGTGATGAAACCATTTTTAGTAGATATCGATAAAGTCATGATGTATGAGAGAACCATGCCGGATGAATTTATTAATGAAGAGGGCAATGGTGTAACGGAAGCGTTCAAGGAATGGTGTAAACCATTGATCGGTGGTGAACTGCCTAAGATGATTTCTTTTAACTAATAACATATATCAATAGTAAGCAAAACAAGGAGGCTAAATCCTCTGCTCCTGCAAGGGCAGTCGCATTTTGCTTCGCAAAACAAGGAGGATTATTATGTTAGTACCAATGAGAGCAATTTTGGATGCAGCAGATAAGAATGGTTATGCACAGGGTGCATTTAATGTAAATGCTGTATGCCAGGTAAAAGCAGCTGTAGATGTTCATCAGATTTTAAGAAGCCCTGCGATCATTCAGGGAGCTGATCTTGCAAATGGATTTATGGGTGGACGTACAGATTTCGCTAATTCTACATTAGAGGATAAGAAAGCAGGAGCTAAGAATATCGGAGCAGCAGTAAAGAAATATGCGGCAGACAGTGATATTCCGGTTGCACTTCATTTAGATCACGGTAAGAATTTCGATTCCTGTATCGCTGCGATCGAAGGCGGATATACAAGTGTCATGATCGACGGAAGCTCTCTTCCATTCGATGAGAACGTAGAACTGACACGTGAAGTTGTAAAATACGCTCATGAGAGAGGTGTTACAGTAGAAGGTGAGCTTGGTGTGTTAGCAGGTGTTGAAGATCATGTATTCGCAGCAACAAGTACTTACACAAATCCATTAAGTGCAATTGATTTCTTCAAGAAAACAGGTGTTGATGCATTAGCGATCAGCTATGGTACCATGCACGGTGCAAACAAAGGCAAGAATGCAGTGATCCGTAAGGAAATTGCAATCGCGATCAAGGAATGTATGTTACATGAAGGAATTGAGGGATATCTTGTAAGCCATGGTTCTTCTACTGTTCCACAGTATATTGTAGAAGAGATCAATGCCCTTGGAGGAGAGATCACAAATGCATACGGAATCGATGTAGACCAGCTTGTAGAAGTAAGCCACTGCGGCATTAATAAGATCAATGTTGATACAGATCTTCGTCTGGCAGTTACAAGAAATATGAAAGAGCTTTTTGCAAAAGATGCTGCTCTTAGAAACAGTGCATCTGTAGGTCAGATCTATGAATTATTAGAGACAAAGAAATCAGCATTTGATCCTCGTGCATTCATCACACCGATCATGGATACAATTATGTACGGAAATGTTCCGGATGATGATGTTGCAAGAATCTGTACATGCATTGAAGATGGTGTAAAAGAAGCAATCGCACCATTACTTGTGAAGTTTGGAAGCTACGGAAAAGCACCGAAGGTAGAACGCGTTACAATCGACGAGATGGCAGAACGTTACAGAAAAGCAGGAATCTAAGAAAGAGTAAGTTGATCATAATGGATGCCGGAGATACAGCGGGTGCTTCCGGTATCCATACCAGATAGAGAGGAAAATCCATGAAACATATTTATCTGAATTTAAAAAGATTTGATGTTCCAACAGAATTTGGTGGAGTAAACCGTATTGCACCGGTTGCTGAGTGGGCAGAGTATATTGTAAAGAATACACAGGACGAACTGAAAAAATATGATCGTTCAGAAGTAGAATTTGCAATGTATTTTCCGGAGGTTCACCTTTTAAATGCAGCAAAAGCAAAAACAGAGGACAGCCCGATCAAGGTTGGATGCCAGAGTGTTTACAGAGCAGACACTGCAGTAGGTGGCAATTTTGGTGCATTTACAACAAACAGACCGGCATCTGCAATGGTTGCGGCAGGATGTGAGACAACAATCATCGGACATTGTGAAGAACGTAACGATAAGGCCGGAATTCTTGCAGAAGCAGGAGTGACAGATACAGATGCAGTGAATCGTCTGTTAAATCAGGAGATCAAATGTGCCATTGAAAGAGGAATGACAGTTCTTTATTGTATCGGAGAAAAGAGTGAAGAGCAGGATCAGTGGCAGGAAGTATTAGGCAAACAGCTTGAGATCGGATTAAAAGATGTTGACAAATCTAAAGTCGTGATCGCTTATGAGCCAATCTGGTCAATCGGACCTGGTAAAACACCGGCAGGAAAAGACTACATCACTAAGATCGCACGTTTTGTAAAAGAACAGACTGGTGGTATGGATATTGTATACGGTGGTGGATTAAAGCAGGATAATGCAGCAATGCTCGCTTCTATCGATGAAATCGACGGAGGACTGATCGCACTTACAAGATTCCAGGGTGAGATCGGATATTATCCGGAAGAATACCTTGAGATCATCCGTCTTTATATGGGTAAATAACCCAAGAATTCGAACAAGACAGAGAACACAAATATGAATCCGGGAAACAGAGAAGAATAAGGTTTCCCGGATTACAGTAAATTATACTATGAATGAAAAGGAGAACAAATATATGAAGATCGATTTCGAATATGGACAGGGAACTATGACAGCTGAATTGCCAGATAATACTGATATTTTTATCCCTGGTGAAACAGTAAAAGATCCGGATTATATTCCAGAGGATAAATTAGAAGAAGCTTATTTAGAGAGTCTTGCTCATCCAATCGGAATGCCAACTTTAACAGAGCTTGCTCATAAGGGTAGCACTGTTACATTTATCGTTCCAGACCGTGTTAAAGGTGGAGAACAGGCAACTAGCCATAGAAAATTAAGTATCAAATACATCTTAAGAGAACTTTATGCGGCAGGTGTTGAGAAGAAAGATATTCTGTTCATTATTTCCAATGGTTTACATCCAAGAAGTAAAGAATCTGACGCAAAGGCAATTTTCGGTGAGGAATTATTCGACGAATTCTGGCATACAGGTCAGATCATCAGCCATGACAGTGAAGATCAGGAGCATATGGTATATCTTGGAACAACTCACAGAGGTGATCCGGTATACATGAACAAATATGTATTTGACTGTGATATTCCAATTCTGATCGGTCATGTACAAGGAAATCCATATGGTGGATATTCAGGCGGATACAAACACAGTGCAACAGGTATCACAAACTGGAGATGTATTGCAAGCCATCATGTACCTTCTGTTATGCACAGAGACGACTTTACACCGGTTAATGGCGGAAGCTTAATGCGTGATAAATTCAATGAGATCAGTATGCATATGGAAGAGAAGATGGGACATCCATTCTTCTGCTGTGATGCAGTTCTTGATACATGCTCAAGACAGATTGCAATTTATTCCGGATATGCAAAAGAGATGATGCCGATCAGCTGGAAACTTGCAGATAAGAGAACTTATGTACACTGGGCAGAGAAGAAGTACGATGTACTTGTATTTGGTATGCCACAGAAATTCCACTATGGTGATGGAATGGGAACAAACCCAATTATGATGATGCAGGCATTAAGTGCACAGGTATTAAGATTTAAACGTGTTATGAGTGACAACTGTGTAATTATCTGTTCTTCTATCTGTAACGGATACTTCCATGATGAATTATGGCCATATTTAAGAGAACAGTATGAATTATTCCAGCATGATCATATGAATACATTGCCGGATATCAACCGTTACGGCGAGTACTTCGCAACAAATGAAGAATATATCCGTAAATACCGTTTTACAAACGCATTCCATCCATTCCACGGATTTTCTATGATGTCCTGTGGACATATCGCTGAGATGAATACAAGTGCAATCTATATTGTTGGTGCTGAGGAACCGGGATATGCAAGAGGAATGGGTCTTAAGACAAGAGCTACATTTGAAGAAGCTTTAGCAGATGCTGAGAAGAAATTTGTTGGAAGCAACCCGAACATCTTAGCGCTTCCTATGACATTCAAGAAAGCAGCTGTTCATCTTTGCATGAAGAATCCGGAAGATGACTGCATGGATGAATACGGACATCGTCATAACAATGGCGGATGTGGATGCTGCTAATCACTATGCAAAATTCATGACAATTCTTTTATGGGAGTGTAGTGAAATTCCTTTATAAAAAATATACCCTAATCAAAGAAAAACGAGTTGTTTTTACAACTCGTTTTTCTTTGAACGGAATATCATAAAGGACAGGAATAAATTTCTGGAGGAATATTTGTGCAAAATACAAACAAAAAATTATTTGAAGAAACTCCGGTTCCACAGGCAGTTCAGACAATGATGATTCCAACGATTATAGGTGCACTTGTAACGGTGCTGTATAGTCTGGCAGATACTCTGTTTGTCGGAATGATGAATGATCAAATCCAGAATGCGGCAGTTGCATTGGCAGCACCGGCACTTCTGGCATTTAACGCTGTGATCAATCTGTTTGGAATCGGTTCATCAAGTATGATGAGCAGGGCACTTGGAAGAGGAGATTTAAAGACAGTATGCGCAAGTGCATCTTTGGGTTTTTATGGAACAGTTGTGAGTGGAGCTCTATTGTCTGCACTCTGTTATATTTTTATGCAGCCGTTTGTAGTTCTTCTTGGAGGAGATATAAATACTGCGGCAGCAACAACCGCATATATGAACTGGGCAGTTGTATGTGGTGCGATACCAACAATTTTAAATGTCGTCATGGGATATATGGTCAGAGCTGAAGGCGCATCCTTGCATGCCAGTATCGGAACTATGAGCGGATGTATTCTAAATATGATTCTTGATCCGTTTTTCATCCTCCCATGGGGATTGGGCATGGGTGCAGCAGGTGCAGGTCTGGCAACTTTTTTATCAAACTGTTTTGCATGCTGTTACTTTTTTGGCCTTCTTATGGTAAGAAAAAAGAAAACAAACATAAATCTGAATCCAAAGTATCTGTCATTGACAAAAGAGATTGTTTTTGGTGTAATGGAGGTTGGAATACCGGCAGCGATTCAAAATCTTTTAAATGTAACAGGAATGACCATTTTAAACAACTTTGTTGCTGGATATGGTTCTTCTGCGGTAGCAGCAGTCGGCATTGCACAAAAAGTGTATATGGTTCCAATTCAGGTTGCACTTGGAGGAACGCAGGGAGTAATGCCGTTAGTGGGATACTCTTATGCAAGCAAAAATAAACAGCGTTTTGAGGAAACAATTCAAACAGTTATGAAACTTCTGGTGCCGTGTATGGTTCTTATTATGATTTTATGCTGGATTTTTGCACCATCCCTGATCAGACTGTTTATGAAAAATGAAGAGGTTATTACATACGGTGCAATGTTTTTGCGAGGTTTCTGTATGTGTATGCCATTTATGCTGGTCGACTTTCTGGCAGTCAGCGTATTTGAAAGTGTTGGAATGGGAAAAACAGCACTTGTTTTTGCAATCCTGCGAAAGATTGTTTTTGAGATACCAGCAATCGTGATCTTGAATAAAATTTTCCAAGCATCAGGAATAACCTATGCCGGTTTTGTTTCAGAGTTTATTTTATCAATTTTTGCAGTGATCTTACTTAGAAGAATTGCAGATGGGTTTGAAAGGAGAAATGAGAAATGATTTATCTTATATTTTTAGTCGTATGTTTTGGTGCATCTATTGTTGGTGCAATCTGCGGTATTGGTGGCGGAGTCATCATCAAACCGGTACTTGATTCTTTTGGAGTGCTGGATGTAACAGCCATCAGCTTTTTGTCAGGATGTACGGTATTGTCTATGACAACATATTCTGTTTTGAAAAATAAAATCAGTGGAGAATCACATGTTTCCATGAAAACCGGTTTACCGCTTGCAATAGGGGCAGCGGCTGGTGGCCTGATCGGGAAATGGCTGTTTTCCTATGTAAAATCTTTGAGCAGTGATCCAAACAAGGTAGGAGCAGTTCAGGCACTGTGTCTTTTGATCGTAACACTTGGAACACTTATTTATACGATTTATAAGGCGAAAATTAAGACTTATAAAGTAGAAAATGCAATTGTGTGTGTTCTTATTGGTGTATTTCTTGGAATTATGTCTTCTTTCCTTGGAATTGGTGGCGGACCTATTAACCTTGTAGTGTTATTTTTCTTTTTCTCTATGTCAACAAAAATTGCAGCAGAAAATTCTCTGTACATTATTTTCTTCTCGCAGATTGCAAGTCTGATTTCAACGATCGTTTCAGGAAGCGTACCGGATTTTCAGATCGGAGTATTGATCCTTATGGTCGCAGGTGGTATCGCCGGAGGAATCTGTGGACGTGCGATCAATAAGAAAATTGATGAGAAGACAGTTGACAAGCTGTTTATCGCACTTATGGTCTTGATGATCGTAATCAATATTTATAACATTTTTAAATTTATGTAAGAATGAAAAGAGGAAAAGCATATGCCGCCAATCAGTGTACTGATGAAACCATCTTCCGGGATGTGTAATATGAAATGTGATTATTGCTTCTATTGTGATGAAACACAGAAAAGGATTCAGGAATCTTATGGATTTATGTCAGAACAGACCTTAAAAAATGTGATCCGCAAGACGATGCTCCGTGCAGAGGGGGCGGTCAGTTATGCGTTTCAGGGTGGAGAACCGACGCTTCGCGGAATTGATTTTTTTGAAAAAGTGGTAGAATTTGAAAAGCAGTATAATAAACATGGTATCCGCGTGAATAATGCACTTCAGACAAATGGATATCTGATCAATGAGGCATGGTGCGAGTTTTTTCAAAAGAATCACTTTCTGATAGGACTTTCTGTTGATGGAACGAAAGAAATCCATGATAGCTACCGCCACACCAAAGATGGAAAACCAACTTTTGATCGCATACGTCATGCAGCAGAACTGATGAGTCATTATGGCGTGGAATACAATATCCTAACTGTTGTGAATCAGAAAGTGGCATCCAATATTACAGAAATTTATGAGTTCTATAAAAAACAAGGATGGAATTACCAGCAGTATATTGCATGTCTGGATCCGCTCGAAGAGGCACATGGCGAGAATGAGTATGCATTAAAGCCGGAGCAGTACGGAAAATTTCTGATCGAACTTTTCAATCTCTGGTATGCTGACTGGAAATTGGGAAAGCAGCCATATATCCGCCAGTTCGAGAATTACATTGGAATTTTGATGGGATATCTGCCTGAAGCCTGTGACCAGAGAGGAACATGCGGAGTCCAGAATGTCGTGGAGGCAGATGGAAGTGTTTATCCATGTGATTTTTATATGCTGGATGATTACAAATTAGGGAATTTTAATGAGAATCGACTGGATGAAATTGATACGAAAAGAACAGAAATCGGATTTGTAGAGCGTTCACTGTTGCTTGATGAGGAATGCAAGGTCTGTGAATATTTTCATATCTGTCATGGGGGCTGCCAGAGAAACCGTGATCTTAATGAACTGACAGGAAAATACCAGAATTATTTCTGCGAGAGTTATAAGATGTTCTTTGCAGCCTGTCTGCCACGGATGAAGGAAACGGTAAAGACACTGGAAAAGAGATAGAGGAAGTGAAAGAGAGTGAATGACTTTAAGAATCAGAGCAGTCACTGGAAGGTACTGTGAAGGCTGCACTTGCACAGATTGAGGAAAAAGCATACGATGCCGAATTGACCGCAAGAGGAATCACATCAGAGAACATCAGACATTATGGTTTTGCATTTGAGGGAAAGAAAGTCTTGATTGGATAAAACTTTGTAAGTATTTCATAAAATTTACCATCAAATTATAGAACAATCAAAATGATAATAATAGTATAATGAGAATGCAAAGGAAGGATAGCAGGAGGAGATTGACATATGGCAGAAATTTTCGCATCGAAAACAGCTGAGATTGAAGAGAGAGAAGTTATAAATGCGCAGATTTCCAGAAAACTTGCAGGGGAATGCATGGTACTTCTGGAAAACGATGGAGCTTTACCAATTCATACAAAAAAAGTGGCGCTTTTCGGAAATGGAGCGCGTGCGACAATCAAAGGCGGTACGGGATCGGGAGATGTAAACACAAGAAATAATGTAAACATTGAACAGGGATTTCAAAATGCCGGAATTGAGGTTATGACAACCGCATGGTTAGACAGACAGGAGCAGAATACCAGCGCTGCGAAAGCAGCTTATGTGCAGTGGATGAAGGAGGAAGCAGCAAGAAAACAGACATCTGAACTTGCAGTAATGTTTGACCACCCTTACAAAGAACCGGACTGCGAGATTATCACGATCAATGACATTGATGTGTCAGAGACAGATACTGCGGTATATGTGATCGCTAGAAATTCCGGGGAAGGAGCAGACCGGTTTGATGAGGAAGGGGATTACAGATTATATCCACACGAAAGAGGAAACATTCATCTGCTTGCTGAGGTATATGATAAACTGATTGTTGTATTAAATATTGGCGGAGTTATGGATCTTTCGGAAATGAGATCAATAGCGGGAGTCAATGCAATTCTCTTGATGAGTCAGCTAGGAAATCTTGGTGGAGATGCACTTCTGGATGTGTTGACCGGAAAAGTAAATCCATCAGGAAAGACAACAGATACATGGGCAGAAAATTATATGGATTATCCATCTTCCGCAAAATTCAGTCATAATGAGAGTGTACATGATGAAATGTACGAAGATGGTATCTATGTTGGATATCGTTATTTTGACAGCTTTGGTGTGAAACCACTGTACTGTTTCGGATATGGAAAATCTTATACTGATTTTGAGATAAAAGCTGGAAAGATAAGTGTGGAAGGGAATGAAATTCAGATTCCTGTAACTGTAAAAAATATAGGAAAAATTTATGCCGGAAAAGAGGTTGTTCAGGTATATTATAGTGCAGCCGGCGGAGTAATGGAAAAGCCATATCAGGAGCTGGCAGCGTACCAAAAAACAAAATTGCTGGCACCGGGTGAAACAGAAGAGATTGTCTTAAAGTATCAGGCAGAACAGATGGCGTCTTATTCAGAAAAAGAAGCAGCATGGATATTGGAAAAAGGTGACTATATTATCCGGGTTGGAAATAGCTCGGCTTCTACAAAAGTTGCAGGAGTTATAGAAGTCTGTGAAGATATACAAACATTAAAGGCAAAAAATTTGTTTGCACTGGATGTCGCACTGAATGAGATTCATCCGGATGCTGTAAAATTGGAAGAAAAGAAAAAAGAAGCCGCCAGTTATCAGGCAGAAAAAATAATCTTTGACACAACAGCTATTGCACAAAAAACGGTTGTTTATCAGGGAATGCGGAAGGAATACCATACAGATAAGACAGATAAAATTACCATGCAGGATCTTCTTTCAGAAAAAGCAACAGTAGAAGAATTAGTGGCGCAGCTTTCAACGGAAGAACTTGCAGAATTTTGTGTGGGTACTTTGCGTGCTGACGGAGGGGAAGTTGTTGGAAATGCATCTTACACTGTACCTGGAGCAGCAGGAGACACCTCTTCTGTATGCAAAGAATCAAGAGGAATCAAGAATATGATACTTGCAGATGGTCCTGCCGGACTTCGCTTGCAGCCACATTTTAAGACGAAAAAGGATGGAACACTTCTTCCAGGTGGAGAGGTGATGGGGGATGCATACACACCATTTAATCCAAATATCGATGAGAAGGAAGTGGATAATTATTATCAGTATTGTACTGCAATTCCAATTGGCTGGGCACTGGCACAGTCATGGAACACAGAACTTGTAGAAAAGGCTGGAGATATGGTTGGTTCAGAAATGGAACAATTTCATGTAGATCTGTGGCTTGCACCAGCGTTAAATATTCACAGAAATCCGCTTTGCGGACGTAACTTTGAATATTATTCCGAAGACCCATATGTTTCCGGTAAAATTGCGGCAGCAATGACAAAAGGAGTACAGAAGCACAGGGGCAAGGGAACAACGATCAAGCATTTTGCGGTGAATAATCAGGAAGATAACCGTTACTTTGTCAATGCACATGTAAGTGAGCGGGCACTTCGTGAAATTTATCTGAAGGGATTTGAAATTGCAGTGCGTGAAGCACAGCCATTATCCATCATGACTTCGTACAACCTGTTAAACGGTATCCATACAGCAAACAGCCATGATCTGATCCAGGGAATTGCAAGAGACGAATGGGGATTTAAAGGAGTAGTGATGACCGATTGGTTCACCTCACAGGATATGCCGATGATTACCGGAAAATTCAAACCAGCTTATCCAATCTCAGCATCTACCGGCTGTATTTATGCAGGCAATGACATCCAGATGCCAGGATGCCAGAAAAATGTCGATGATATTGTAGAAGCGGTTAAAACGGGAAAAGAGATTGATGGATATAAAATCACGAAAGCAGATTTACAGTTTAATGCGGCAAATGTAATCAGAGTTGTTGCCAGGACAATGTAAGGAAAAGCAAATACACATTTTTATGGATAAAACTCTCCGGAAAGACAGATAATATAAAACTGTTTTTCCGGAAGAATCTGTGAAATAAGTTGAATTATACATAGAATATGTTACAATAATACCACTCAATGAGTGGTATTATTTTTAGGGGGAATTATGGGAGAACAGTATACGATAGCAGAAAGAATGAAACA
>QWCY01001216.1_pt1 | contig 38708 bp, 32 predicted proteins | sample 1972631 | NCBI WGS metagenome assembly QWCY01 (sample SAMN09866696, study PRJNA288562) | Human gut metagenome isolate pre1_stool, whole genome shotgun sequencing... | isolation source: gut | host: Homo sapiens | place: USA: California
AACGTAGGCGTAGCGGGCTACGCTGAGGATTTTTATCCTGTGCTATCGGGAAAATAGGCAAGTGATATGGGGTAGTTAATTTAAAACTGTTATACTAATACTTTCTGAGAAAGGTCGTATTGCGATGAAGAATTTTTTGAAAAACTGTCCGCTCCTTGCAGGAATCCTGCTTGGAACTGCGCTGCTGACGATTGTGGCATTGTGCGGATTTCATAATATTTATGTAACCCAGGAATATGATCCCTTAAAGCAGCCGCTGTTAGCCGTGGTGTTTACGGGAATCAACGATGAGGTTTATCCATGGGATTTTTTTGATGAAGCAAAGAAAGCAGAGATCCTTGCAAGAAAACAGAAGATTGATGAGCTGAAAGAGGGCTCGCAGGAAGAGACGCAGGAACCGGGAGAGGCAGCTGGCGAAAGTGAAGAAGCGCAGAACACAGAAATGCAGAACACAGAAACGCAGAACGCAGAAACGGAGACAGGGGCGCAGCAGGATCAGGAAGGACAGATGAGTGATGCTTCCGGAAATTCTAAAGAACCGGAGGGCAATACCGATGTGTCCGGGAACTCTTTACAGGAAGCAGGAGAAGAAACCGTTTCCGGTAATGACCTGAAAGAACCATTGGAGCGCCTTAAGCCGCTCAGGGAGAGTACCTACGACGAATATATCAATCATATTTCAGCGGATATTTATGGGGACGCAGGGGTACAGCGTGCGGCAGCCTATGATTTTAAGAAGGTTGACGAAAGCTACTTTGACGATGCACTGTTTATCGGGGATTCAAGAACGGTAGGGTTAGATGACTATACGGATCTTCCGGAGCATGCGGACTTCCTGTGTGAGACTTCTCTTACGATCTATAAGGTGATGGGGGAGAACTTCAAAGGAAAAGGCACCGTGGAGGAAGTACTTGCTGCAAAGAACTATGGCAAGATTTACATTATGATGGGAATCAATGAGTTAGGGCGTGGAACCACCGAGGATTTCATGCAAAAGTATACGGAGGTCGTGGATACCCTTCATGAGCTTGCCCCGGAAGCTAAGATCATTATTGAAGCCAATATGAGAGTGTCCGGGAAGAAAAGCAGCTCAGATGCGATCTTTAATAACAGTAACATCAACGCAAGAAACAATGCGATTGCAACGCTTGCGGATAACGAAACCTTCTTTTACATTGATATGAATGAAGCAGTCTGCGATGAAAACGGAGATCTGAACGCAGAATATACGCACGACCAGATCCATCTTCTTGGCAAATACAACGAGCTTTGGAAGCAATTTCTGATGGAACACGGAGTATAGGCAGATGAAACGAAAAGAATTTAAGCCGGACCGGGTGCTGTCTTATTTTACGGCAGAATGGCCGGTGCTGCTCATTGTTGCCATATCGGGCCTGATCTATAATGTGGGGCTTTTGGCAGGTCCGTATTTTGAAGGACAGATGACGGGGTGTCTCATTGATATTCTGAATGGAAAAGCAGCATTCCGGGATATGCTCTGTCTGGTACTGATCTATGTTGTGACAATTGCGGTTGTACAGATCTCACGTTATGCAAAGAGATTTTATGTGCGGCGGTTTGCCAACAATGTAAACCGGAGAATGAAGCAGATTCTTTATGGAACGCTGGTCCGCAAAAGCCGGGCACAGCTTCAGGAGGAGGGCGTTGGCAATGTGATGACAAAGGCGATCCTCGATGTGGATGACTGCGTGGAGGGCATGCGGAAATTTACCACGGAGATCTTTGATACCGGAGTGGCACTGCTTGCCTATTCCTGCATGCTGTTATGGTATGACTGGCGGCTTGCACTGTTATGCATGATCTTCCCTCCGGTGTCCTATTATCTGGCAGAAAAGATGAAGGTTCTGATCCAGAGAAGCGGGGCGGCTTTTAAGGAGCAGTCCGGACGGTTAAGTACAGCAACGCTTGACCGGGTGTCAAATGCAATCACCTATCGGGTTTTCGGATGTGAAAAGGAGCGACGGAGCGCTTACGAGGAGAACCTGACTGCATATGAGAAGGCGGCGGTAAAAGCAAATATCTGGAATGCCGTACTGCCTCCTGTATACCGGGTGACGGCAATGACAGGTGTCCTTTTTATTTTATATTTCGGTGGAAGAAATGTATTGGGCATTGGCTGGACCACATTTGACATTGCGATGTTTACCACCTTTCTGTCCTGTTTTACCAGGCTTTCCACGAAGGCATCGGGTGCAGCGAAGCTTTTCAATGCGGTACATAAGGCACAGGTTTCCTGGAAGAGAATCTGTCCGCTTTTGAAAATGCCGGAAGAGAGCAGGGCGCAGGAGCCCGCACAGATCCGTCAAATGCAGGTAGAGCATCTGCGTTTTGCCTATCCGCAGGCAAAGGAGATCATCCATGACCTTTCCTTTACGGCTCATGCAGGAGAGATCATCGGCATTACAGGACCGGTAGCCTGTGGAAAATCAACCCTGGGTAAGGTCTTCTTATGTGAATATCCATATGAAGGAAGCATCCGGTTCGATGACGTGGAACTGGCAGATATGGAGCCTTCAAGGCGGGCAGCGATAGTAGGCTATCTGGGACATGATCCCGAACTGATGAATGATACACTCGAAAACAATATCCTGATGGGGGATGTGGGCGATGCCGGAGAGTACTTAAGACAGGTGTGCCTGAAGGAAGAAGCCGATGCCATGGAGGACGGATTACAGACGAAGATCGGAAGCAGCGGCGTAAGACTTTCCGGCGGTCAGGCACAGAGACTATCTCTTGCAAGAACCTTATGCCACAAACGCCCGCTGCTGATTCTGGATGATCCGTTTTCTGCACTGGACCGGAAGACCGAGCAGGAGATCTTTAAGAATCTGCAGAAGGAAACAGAGAACGGTATAGTACTGCTGATTTCACACCGGCTGTACCTGTTTCCGAAGCTGTCGAAGGTCATCTGGATGGAACAGGGGAACACGGTTGTCGCACCCCATGAGGAATTACTGAAAGTAGTCCCGGAGTACCGGAGCTTGTTTGAGGATCAGGAAGGGGCAAAGGATGAAGTGTAAGAAAAGCGTTTCCGGAATGATTTTACTGGTGATGCGAAAGCACCTGCTTCTGGTGATGGGAATTGCAGGTTCTGTCTGTGGAGCAATTCTGTTATCTCTTGTACCGCCCATGATTCTGGCACGGATCATTGATGGACTGACGACAAAGAGGATGGCAGGCTTTGGATGGATTATGGCCTATTTTGGTCTGCTGGCTTTAACCGGTCTTATGGAATCGGCAAGAGAAGGACTGCTGATTATATTCGGTCAGAAAATGACACACACTCTGCGCAGCGGCCTGATGGAAAAGCTCATACATTTAAAGGCAGATGATTTAAGCAGACAGGAGCCGGGCTCGGTGGTATCGCAGTTTGTCGGTGATGTGGATACGGTCGAGAACCTGTTTACCTCAGGAATTGTCAGTATGTTTGCCGATGTCTGCAGGATTGTAAGTATCCTTGTGGTGATCTGGTTTAAGAATCGCGGATTATCGATGATTTTACTGATTCTGTTACCGTTCCTGCTTGTGTTTACCCGTTATGTGCAGAAGAATATGCTGATTTCGCAGTTACAGAACCGGAAAGCGGTCAGCCGTGCATCGGGACACGTCCCGGAAACCCTGCGCAATATCCGTACCATTCACTGTCTTTCCAAGGAAAGCTATATGGAACGGAAATATGACGAATATATCGGGGACAGCTATCGTGCCATGGAGAGAACCAACTTTTATGATGCGGTGTATTCTCCGGTGGTTCTGATCCTGAATGCGATCGTTGTTGCCTGTGTCATGCTGCTTTCGGCATCTGGAAGTCCGCGCGTGCTTACGTTATTTGGAATGTCAGCCGGTACAGCGGTAGCAGTCATGAATTATATTTCACAGATTTTCACACCGGTAGAAAGCCTTGGCATGGAGATCCAGACGATCCAGTCCGCGGTTGCCGGCATCCGCAGAATCAACGAATTCCTTTCCATCGAGGAGCTTCCGGAAAGAGAAGAACTTCTGGAAAGGGAGGAGCTTCCGGGAACAGAAGAACTTCTGGAAAGAGAGGAACTTTCGGGAAAAGAGGAACTTCCGAAAAGTGAGGAGCTTCCGGGAAAAGAAGAACTTCCGGAAAGAGAAGAACTTCTGGAAAGGGAGGAGCTTCCGGAAAAAGAAGAACTTCCGAAAAGAGAAGAGCTTCCGGAATTGGAGGAGCTTTCGAAGAAAGAACAGATACCGGAAGGAAACAGATTTCCGGAGCAAAGGAAAGAAAATGGAGAGGCGTTCGTGGAATTCCGGGATGTAACATTTGGATATGATGAGCGGAAGATTCTGAAGCAGCTGAGTTTTCAGGTAAAGCAGGGAGAACGGGTGACGCTCATGGGACGTACCGGAGCAGGAAAGAGTACGATTTTAAAGCTCCTGCTTGGACTTTATGAACCGCAGGAGGGAGAGGTGCGGATTCAGGGGATAGCTGCATCCAACATTCCGGATGGGGATAAACGCCGGATATTCGGCTATGTGGAGCAGTCGTTCCATATGGTGCCGGGAAGCGTGAAGGATCAGATTACATTATTTGATCCGGTTATTACCGATCAGGCGGTGAAGAATGTTGCTTCACTTACCGGCCTGCAAGACACAATTGAAGCGCTTCCGGATGGATATGACACGATCTGTACACCGGAGCTTTTTTCCCAGGGACAGTGGCAGCTTCTGTCCATTGCGCGGGCAGCAGTGGCAAGTCCCCGATTATTGCTTCTTGATGAAATTACGGCCAATCTGGATGCCGAAACTGAAAAGGAAGTTTTGCAGGCCTTAAAGAGAGTATCCGGGGAACGCACTGTGATTTCCATTTCCCACCGGACGTCAGCAGAGATGGGAAGAGTGATTCCAATTGGTTAGCAGCCGTATGAAATTGATGTTCTGTATAAATGCAAGCATTCAAAGAATATAATTTTGCATGGCTCTGAATAGCTGCAAATGTATAAAAACCTTCTGATTTGTCAAAATAAAGGTAGTAGAGTTATTTTGACAGGCAGGAGGTTTTTTATGCAGGAAACAGTAGGTGCAATTTTTGAACAGGGGAAGGGAACAATTAAGATTCCGGTGCCTGTTTATATCCGGTCATGTGCTTCCGTGGTAAGTAAGAAGGAGGGACAGGGACCGCTTGGCGAATTGTTTGATCTGGTTTTAGAGGATGATAAATCCGGCGCGGATACCTGGGAAGGGGCAGAGAGTGCCTTGCAGAGAGAAGCACTTTCCCTGGCAATCGAAAAGTCGGGGTTAAAAAGGGAGAACATCAATCTGTTGTTTGCGGGAGATCTGCTTGGACAGTCGATCGCAAGCAGCTTTGGAAATATGAACTTTGATATTCCGTTTGTGGGGCTTTATGGGGCGTGTTCCACGAGCGGACTTTCAATCGCGATGGCAGCCATGATGATTGCGGGCGGGATGACGGAGAATGCGGCCTGTGTCACCTCCAGCCATTATGCCAGTGCAGAGAAGGAGTTCCGCTTCCCGCTCGATTATGGAAATCAGCGTCCGATGTCTGCAACGACAACGGTGACAGGGAGCGGAGCCTTTATTCTAAGCGGGCAGAAAAGTGAGCTGGATTATGCGAGGGTAACGGCGATTACCATCGGGAAGATTGTGGATCTGGGAATCAGGGATTCGATGAATATGGGTGCGTGCATGGCACCGGCCGCTGCAGATACCATCGAGCGTCATCTCCGTGACTTCCAGCGCAAACCGGAGGATTATGACCGGATTATTACCGGCGATCTTGGCATGGTCGGACAGACCGCACTCTTTGATCTGCTTCAGAAAAAGGGAATCGATATTACTGCACAGCACATGGACTGTGGAATTGAAATCTATGATGAATCCCAGGATGCGCATTCGGGAGGAAGCGGGTGTGGCTGCGCTGCTGTAACACTTGCGGCCCTGATCTTAAAGAAGTTAAAGGAAGGAAGCTATAAGCGCGTGCTTTTCGTGCCAACGGGAGCACTGCTCAGTAAGGTCAGCTTCAATGAAGGAAAGTCCATTCCAGGCGTGGCACATGCCGTGGAGTTTGCAGGGTGATATGGTTGACATAATATAGAAGAAAGAGAAACCTACGATTAATAGCAAGATGTGTTCTAGCATTCTGTAAGGCTCTGTGATAGCGTAGAAAGAAATAAGGGATCAAACGGGAAGAGAAGGTCTCTGGGAGATCCGGTTACGCGATGGAGGTAAGTACAATGGAAAAGATGAAGAACAAGGGGTTAATCGAACGGGAGCAGAAGATGAGCTACAAGAATTTTAATGTGGCGGTGTACTGTCCTGTTGGGAATGTGAATGAGATACAGGATCTGGAAGAATTCGACCGGAGGTTCGCGCTTCTTTATAAGAATGTAAAGCTGGGAAGGGCTTATCTAGAATGCTTCCGTGGAATGGAGTGGGCAACGAAGGAGCAGCTCCTTAAGGTGAAGGCTTATTTTGAGAGTAAAGGAATCGCCACCTCGGGCGGTATTACCACCTGTGCGGCAGACCAGAACGATGGATTTAATTCCCTGTGTTATTCCAGTGAAGAGGATGTAGAAATCCTTCGTAAGGCAGTTGCATTGAATGCCGAAATTTTTGATGAGCTGATCTTTGATGATTTCTATTTTTATAACTGCAGATGCAGGAAATGTATTGAACAGAAGGGAACGAAGAGCTGGAAGGAATTCCGGCTTGAAAAGATGAAATACATCACGGAAGAGGTCGTGATGAAGACCGCTAAGAGCATCAACCCGGAAATGAATGTGATCATCAAGTATCCGCAGTGGTTTGAGGTATATAATGAGACCGGCTATGACCTGACGACACAGCCACAGATTGCAGATACGATTTATACCGGCACGGAAACCCGTAATCCGGATTACGCAGGACAGCATCTGCCGAAGTACTTAAGCTATTTTGTCATGCGTTATCTGGAAAGTGCGGCACCCGGAAGAAACTTAGGCGGCTGGTTTGATCCATATGAATGTACCTATAACCTGACCTCTTATCTGGAGCAGGGGTATCTTACCCTGTTTGCGAAGGCCAGGGAAGTGACGCTGTTCTGTTTGGGATCGCTGATCGAGGCTCCGGACTTCCGTTTATTCCCGGCGGCAGTGGGAGAAATGTTTGAGGAAGTGGACGAATATTTAAGTGAGCTTGGCAATCCCATCGGGGTTGCGGCATACCGTCCGGGACACTCTGCAGGAGAAGACAATCTGCACAGCTATCTTGGCATGTGCGGCATTCCTTTCGAGGCACATATGCATTATCCCGAAGGAGAAAAGGTGGTATTTTTAGCCGAAAGTGCCGCGGACGATGGTGAAATCGTGGATAAAATGAAAGACAGCCTGATGAAGGGCTGTGATGTGGTAGTGACAAGCGGCTTTGTAGAAAAGCTCGGAGAAGTCTTCCGGCATGAATTCATGAATGTCTCTTATACTTCACGTAAAGCGATTGTAAGTGAATATGCAGGAACCGACAATTGCGGTATTAATATTTTCGGAAAATATCAGGGTGAAAAGCCGGTGCTGATTCCTCAGATGAGCTTCTGTACCAATGATGTGTGGGAGCTGGCAGCAGGCTATGGAACGGGAAATAACTTCCCGATCGTGCTGCGTTGTACCTATGCGGAGGGACATCTTTATGTAGTTACCATTCCGGATAACATGGGGGATCTGTATCATTACCCGGCAGTCGTGCTTTCCGTCATCCGCAAGGCGCTCTGTACAGGGCTTCCGGTACATATGGAAGGGAACAGTGGAATCCAGATGTTCCTATATGACAATAATAAGTTGATTTTACGCTCCGATGTGGCGTATTATGAACATGTAACCCTTCACTTTAAAGAGGATGTGAAGACGGTGAAGGAGCTTACCACAGGAAGAACCTATGAGGTTAAGGATCATGAACTGACCCTGCAGCTGTCTTCCTGCGTAAATTATGTATTGTCTTATATGTAACTATTAACAGCCATACGGATTATGACAATGTAAACGTCGAATGCCTGCGTTCGTAAGGACATCCGGCATGATTTATATGGTTCTGAATAGTTATATGTTTTATGGGCAGAACGGAGGCGTTTTGAAGAAAATATTGCGAAGAATCGGAATCCTGCTGGCTGTATTGCTGGTGGTGTGTATTGGCTACGTGATTTATGTCATGGTGGCATACTACCGGCTGCCGGATAACCAGCCCCTGACTGTTTCCCAGTCAGGAGAATATGCACAGTTTGAGGATCGTGCTCCCGTTACAACGCGGAAGGCGTACTGGGTTATGACCTACAACATCGGATTTGGCGCTTATCAGAGAGATTACAGTTTCTTTATGGATGGAGGTAAGTACTCCAGAGCCAGGGATGAAGAAAGTGTGATTGCGGATATCTGTGGTGTAGGAGATGTCATTAATAATACGGCGGCAGATTTTGTTTTCCTGCAGGAGGTGGATATTGACGGAACCAGATCCTATCATGTCAATGAGCTGGAGCTGCTTAATGAGTTTGTGACAGGATATTATTATACCTTTGCACAGAATTATGATTCACCTTATCTGATGGTGCCTCCCTGGGAGCCGCATGGAGCCAATAAGGCAGGACTTGTCACATATTCAAGGGGAGAAATCACGGATGCACTTCGCAGAAGCCTGCCAATATCGGACAGCTTTAGCAAATTTACGGATCTTGACCGGTGCTATTCCATTTCCCGGGTTCCGGTAGATAATGGGAAGATGCTGTGTCTTTATAATGTGCATCTGTCTGCTTATGGAAGCAGCGAAGAGGTGCGCAGCGGTCAGCTCGGTATGCTGTTTGCGGATATGAAGGCAGATTATGACAGGGGGAATTATGTAATTTGCGGAGGTGATTTTAATCACAATCTCCGGACAGATGCAAGCTCCAATGCACCGGAGTGGGCGCAGCCGTTCCCAAGAGAAGAGCTTCCGGAAGGCTTCCGAATGGGAATGGACAGTCTGCGGGCCCTGGAGGATATTGCACATGATACCTGCCGGAATGCAAATGAGCCTTATAATGAAGAGACAACCATGACAGTGACACTTGACGGATTCATTATTTCCGATAACATTGCAATTAACTATTATAAGCATTCCGACTGGGGATATGAATATTCGGATCATGATCCGGTTGTCATGCAGTTCTTTTTAAATTAAAGATAATTGGTTTTGGACATATTACAGCTTTTCGAGGCATTTATATCCGGAAATTCTTTGATTTTTGGATATAAGTGCTTCTTATTTTTTATTTATGTCCAATATACGTTAAAATGACTTCATATTTTGACTGGAAATGCTTCAAAGGTTATCCGGTATGGAAAGCACTGGTTTTGCACATACTATCTCTGAAAGAAAAGTAAAGAACCGTATTTTAAATGATATTGAAACGGAGCAGGGGTGGTATGGGCAGTGAAAACGGAGCAGGCAAAATTTTATATATCAGGGCAGATCAGAACACAGAGGTGAAGGAGCCGTGCGTGAGCGTCGGGGACATTGCCTCTGTGTTTTGTGCAGATGAGCACATCATGGCGAAGGTAAAGGCACTTACTGTATTCCGGTTTCATAAGGAGGCACCGAAACGGCAGGTAATCAGCATATTGAAAGTGATAGAGCTGATTACAAAGGAGTATCCGGGAATCCAGGTGGAGAATCTGGGAGAGACAGCGGCACTGCTTGAATGGATTGATGTGGAGAAGCATAAGGGACCGGTACAGTGGCTTAAATTGACATTTGTCTCTATGATTACGTTTTTTGGCACCTCGTTTACGATTATGGCCTTTCACAATGATATTGGAATCTATGAGCTGTTTGACAAGCTGCACACGGTGGTGGCCGGTACACCGGCAAAGGGGATCAACATTCTGGAAATTTCCTATTCCATAGGGCTGGCGATTGGGATCATTGTATTCTTTAATCATATCGGAGGCCGGAGGATCACGAAGGATCCGACTCCGATTGAGGTGGAAATGCGTATTTATGAAACGGATGTGAATACGGCACTGATCGAAACCTCGGACAGGCAGGGGGATACGATCGATGTTTAATTTCTGGATGCATGTTCTGCTTGCGGTATGTGGAGCAAGCTTTGGGATCCTTTCATCTGCCGGAGTATTTACGGTGCTTGCCTCAGTCGGACTGGTACCGCGGTTTGCCGGAAAAATGCATGTGGCAAGGCATATATTCGCTTTGGAGGAGGCAGTGGTTTTCGGAACGGTCGCAGGGGGATGTTCCAGTGTATTTTATAAGTCCTTAGGGGAAGGAATATTGCCATCATGGTCTGGAACTGCGTTTCTTATAGTGTTTGGATTTTTCGCCGGAATATTTGTTGGCTGCCTTGCACTTGCCATTGCGGAAATGCTGAATTCCATTCCGATTTTTTCCAGGAGAACCGGCTTCCGGCATGGACTTGGTATTGCACTTTTGTTTGCAGCCTTAGGAAAAATGACAGGAAGTATTTTCTATTTCCTTTTTATACAATGACAGGAATGTTAAAAATAAATGCTGATACCCATTGATGTATCCGAATTGTTACATTGTTATGCAATTTTCATAATTTTCAAACAATGAATGGTTATAAACCTTATAAATGAACTCATAAAAATACAAATCCGGAATGAAAATTTATTGCGGCAGATCTTAAAAAGTGCTATCGTGAATTGGGGAAGTAGTGTAAACAAAGGAGAATAAAAAATCAGGCATATTTTTAAAATCCATCCGGGGAAGATTATCCATTGGAGCGGCTCTTCTCCATGAATCCAGGGAGGAAAATCCTTACGCGCTGAATTATTATTACTGCAGTGCAGATGCAGCAGTAAGTGAGTATGGGGAGGATATGGTTCAGAGCGTGGTTGGTGGATTCAGGCCTTTGAGGCAGGAGATACCGTGATTGTAGATCCTTATACAGATATTGCAACCGGCAAAACCATCATTTCGGCATGCTATCCGTTTTATGTTGACGGAAAGCCCTTTGCTGTCCTTGCGGATATTGATGTGACGACCGTGTTGGAGATTATCAATCAGATTGAGGAAAAGCAGTTTTGTGAAGGCTTTCTTTTATTGGCATCTGGAGATGTGATTACCCATAAAAACAGTGAATGGCTTCCAACGGATGAGGGAAGCACCAATTTGAGCGAGGCATTACATACCGATCTGCAGAGTGCAGTAACGATTCGGGATTATGATGTGATGCAGGAAATGGCATCCACATACCTTAAGGATGCCGGATTTTATACGGATGCCTCGGCAACTCTTGGAGCACAGTCCGAAGAGCTTTCTGCAAGTACGCAGTCCATCGCAGATACGGCAGAATCCATTTCCCGGGCACAGAATCAGATCAGTGAGAAGATCAGCAGCATCAACGGGAAGCTTTCCGAGCTTCAGAATGCATCCGGAAAAATTGATGAGGCAGTACAAAGAACATCAAAGGAAGCTGACCTCTTGCATGATGCGGTAGAACAGTTTAAACTATAATAGATGGCTGGAAACGGCGATTCAGTACAGGTCGAAGTATTTGCACCTGAGACCGTAAGAACATGATACACTGTGGTAAAGAAAGCAAAGTGAGGGAAACAGCATGCGTCAGATGGAATTTAAAATGGAACGGCCGGGGCTCCTGCAGGAAGGGGATGACATTACCGTAACCGAAGGTGTGCTGCCGAGTAATTATTATTATACGATTGATCCATCCCTTGCAATGTCACCGAACATTCCGTTCCGTGAGCGGCTGAAGGCCAGAAAAGGGCGTGTGGTAAAGATCACGGAGAATGAACGGGGCTTCTATGTGACAGCTGAGTTTGATGATGATAATTAAGCCTGTCAGAAATGAGTGTGTAATATGTCAGCTTATGAAGGTACTGGATTATACAAATAATCAGAAGAGGAGAATGTTATGTTAACTAAAGTGGCAACAACAAAAGCACCTGCAGCAATCGGACCCTATTCCCAGGGAATTATCGTGAATGGAATGTTATATGCATCCGGACAGATCCCGATCATTCCGGCAACCGGAGAGATCGCACAGGGAGATATTACCGTACAGGCAAAGCAGGTGATGTTAAATATCGGAGAGATTTTAAAGGAAGCAGGAACCGCCTATGAAAACGTGGTAAAGACCACCTGTTTTCTGGATGATATGGCAGATTTTGCAGCATTTAATGCAGTATATGAGCAGTACTTTACCGGTAAGCCGGCAAGAAGCTGTGTTGCAGTGAAGCAGCTTCCGAAGAACGTCCTGTGTGAGGTAGAAGTGATTGCGGCTCTGTAAAAGATACACAGACCGGATTACAGAAGAAGATCCGAATAGAAATTTACAACAGGATGGTATAGACACTTGAAGACAAATTCAATAGGGAATGGCTTTTTATTACTGTCAGCCGCATTTATCTGGGGCATTGCATTCGTGGCACAAAGCGTCGGCATGGATTATTTAGGCCCGCTTTCTTTTGGTGCGTCACGGTTTTTGCTGGGAGCAGTGGTTCTGCTTCCCGTGATCGCATTCCGCAGAAGACAGAATCAGAAAAAGGGAATTGCACCTGCCGGTGCGAAGATCACCTGGATCGGAGGAATCTGCTGTGGAATGGCTCTGTGTGCGGCTTCTACCCTGCAGCAGATCGGAATCCAGTATACCTCGGTTGGAAAAGCAGGATTTATCACGACACTGTATATTATTATTGTGCCGATTCTGGGAATTTTTCTGAAGAAAAAGGTACCCGGAAAGGTTTGGCCGTGTGCCGTGCTTGCAGCAATCGGTATGTACCTGCTTTGTATGAGTGAAAGCTTACAGATTGGTAAGGGTGATGTGCTTGTTTTTATATGTGCCTTCCTGTTTGCCATACAGATTCTGCTTGCGGATCATTTCGTGGAGCTTGCAGATCCGGTGGAGATTTCCTGTATCCAGTTCCTGACCTCAGGAGTGATTCTCACCATTTTAATGTTTGTGTTTGAAACTCCACACTGGTCTGATTTCGTGGCAGCATGGCTTCCCATTGCCTACGCCGGAATCCTGTCAAGTGGTGTGGCATACACCCTGCAGCTCATCGGGCAGAAGGGGATGGATCCGACCATTGCCTCTCTCCTGCTTTCCATGGAATCCACTTTTTCCGTACTGGCAGGCTGGGTAATTTTAAAACAGAAGCTGACGGTAAAGGAATTAATTGGCTGTGTACTGATGTTTACAGCCGTAATTCTGGTACAGCTTCCGGGAAGGTCTGCCAACCGGAGTTCTTAGCTCTTTTATAAGGTGTGAACAGAAGAAACAATGTAGATTCGCAGTATGAAATTCAGAAAAATGCAGATACTCATAAGAAAGAAATGCAAGCTTCTATTGCAGAATTTCAGGAGGGTAGGATGGATTATTTCAATGCGTTCTGGGTTGGAGGACTGATCTGTGCACTGGTACAGATCCTAATGGAAAAAACAAAGCTGATGCCGGGCAGAATTATGGTGTTACTGGTCTGTTCGGGCGCAGTATTAAGCTTTCTTGGCATTTATGAGCCATTTAAGGAATTTGCGGGAGCGGGGGCGTCGGTTCCGCTGCTTGGATTTGGGCATGTTCTGATGAAGGGTGTTAAGGAAGCGGTAGATCAAAGCGGATTTATGGGCGTTTTTGAAGGCGGCTTTCGGGCCGGTGCCATTGGCTGCAGTGCAGCGCTGGTATTCGGACTGATTGCTGCTTTTGTGTCCAAAAACAAAATATGATGTCAGATTGTGAGAGGGCAAAGCACGGAACAATCTGATTGATATCAATAGATAATATCAGGAAGCAGGTAAGAAAATGAAAAACGAAAGACTTTTAAGCTTACGCAATCAGATGAAGGAAGCTGGCGTTCACTGTATGGTAATCCCGACCTCGGATTATCACAACAGTGAATATGTCAGTGATTTTTTTATGGCAAGAAAATATTTCAGCGGCTTTACCGGATCAGCAGGAACGCTTGTGGTAACCCCTGATGAAGCAGCCTTATTTACGGATGGCAGGTATTTCATTCAGGCAGCGAAGGAGCTTAAAGACTCCGGTATTACCTTAATGAAAATGGGAGAACCGGAGGTTCCCACGATGACCGAATATGTCGATCAGAAGCTGCAGCAGGGATGGACACTTTGCTTTGATGGCAGGGTGCTCACTTCCTCAAAGGGAAGTGAGCTTGAAGAAATTGCCAGGAAGCATGGAGGACAGCTCCGTTTTGACCTTGATCTGTGTGATGCGGCATGGGAAAACCGTCCGGCGCTCATTCATCATCCGGTCTTTGTTCTTTCCGAAGAATATGCCGGAGAGAGCGTGGAAGAGAAACTCACAAGAGTACGTGAGGAGATGAAAAAGGAAGAAGCGGGTATTCATGTCCTTACTTCCCTCGATGATATTGCATGGCTTTACAATATCCGCAGCAATGACGTGGAATGCTGTCCGGTTGTGCTAGCCTATACGATGGTGACAAAGGATCGAGCGTTGCTGTTTGCCGAAGAAGGCTTTGCGGCAGGAGAGGACACCTCCGCAAGAGAACGTATGGAAAAAGCCGGTGTGGAGATTTATCCGTATGACCGGTTCTATGAAATGTTAAGCAGCGTAGCAGCGCAGGCTGCGAAGGAAGAACAGGCATCCGGAATCTGGATCGATGAATCCCGGGTGAATTTCCGTGTGCTGAAGGAGTTACAGAAGATTTGTGTAAAGGCTCAAAGTGCACAGGCAGGTCTTGTACTTTTGAACAGGGAAAATCCGACCACCTTAATGAAGTCCATCAAGAACGAGACAGAGCTTTTGCATACCCGCAGGGCACATATCAAGGATGCGGTAGCGGTTACGAGGTTTATGTACTGGTTAAAGAAGAACATTGGTTCCGTTCCGATGGATGAGGTGTCAGTGGCAGAACAGATTGACGGGCTGCGGGCACAGCAGGACGGGTTTATTGAACTGAGCTTTCCGACGATCAGCGCTTACGGTACCAATGGCGCGATCATTCATTATGGGCCGCAGAAGGAGACCTGTGCTGTACTAAAGCCGGAAGGGATGCTGATGGTGGACAGTGGCGGCCATTACATAGATGGAACAACAGACATTACCAGAACCTTTATTTTGGGTCCGGTGACACCACAGATGAAGAAGCATTATACGCTGGTTCTGCGTGCCATGCTTTCCCTGCGTGCCACCCGGTTTTTACATGGCTGTACGGGGGCAAACCTGGATATCCGTGCAAGAGAGGTGCTCTGGGAGCATGGACTGGATTATAAGCACGGAACCGGTCATGGTGTCGGCAATATTCTGAATGTGCATGAAGGACCGCAGAGCTTCCGCTGGAAGCTGCTGCCGGATGCAGGAAAGCCGGCCGTTTTTGAGGAAGGTATGATTACCAGTGATGAGCCGGGGATTTATCTGGAAAATCAGTATGGAATCCGGATTGAGAATGAAATTCTCTGCCGGAAGGGAGAAGAGAACGAGTATGGACAGTTCATGTATTTTGAAGATCTGACGTTTGTACCGATTGATCTTGATGGTGTGGAATTAAGTCAGATGAGTGAGCTGGACAAGGAACGTCTGAACGAATACCATGCAGCTGTTTTTGAGAAGCTCGAGCCTTATTTTGAGGGAGAGGAGCTGACCTGGCTTCGTCATGTGACAAGAGCAGTTTAAGATTGGAATGTGGTTCTGAATAGTTACGGAATTTGTATAGCCATCAAATACATTTAGGAAAGCGGGCAGATTATGATACCGGATGTAAATAAGGATGCAGCAGGCATCTTAAAGAATATCGAATGTTTTGCACTTGATATGGATGGAACCATTTATTTAGGAGAGCAGTGGATTGAGGGTGCAAGAGAGTTTTTAAGTGCGGTGGAGGCCGCAGGCAAAAGGTACGTCTTTCTGACGAATAATTCCTCTAAGAATCCACAGGTTTATGTAAAGAAGCTTTCCCGGATGGGACTGGAGGTTACGGAAGAAAAGATTGTCACCTCGGGTCAGGCAACGATTGCTTATTTAAAGCAGCATTTCCCGGGGAAAAGGGTATTTTTACTGGGAAATGAACTGCTTACCGAGGAATTTGTGCAGGAAGGAATCGTGTTGGATACAGAATCCCCGGAGGTTGTGGTGGTTGGCTTTGACACGACGCTTACCTATGAGAAGATGTGCAGGGTCTGTGACTTTGTGAGGGAAGGATTGCCGTACCTTTCCACGCATCCGGATTATAACTGCCCGACCGAGACAGGCTTCATTCCTGATGCAGGCGCAATCCATGCGTTTATCAGGGCATCGGCAGGCAGAGAGCCGGATCATATTATCGGAAAGCCGAACCGTGATATTATGGACTATCTTGTGGCACGGGAAGGTGTGGACAAGGCACGTACAGCGATGGTTGGTGACCGGCTTTATACCGATGTGGCAGCAGGAGTGAACAACGGATATACGGGAATTCTCGTACTGAGCGGAGAGGCGACGATGGAGGATGTGAAGGTTTCAGATGTTGAGCCGGATCTTATTTTCGATTCGGTTAAGGATATGATCCTGTTTCTGTAACGCGTCCATACAGCAGGAAGCATCTGCTGTGGAAGTCAGAAAAGGGCATTAAGGAGTAACAGAGAAATAAGATACAGAGCATGAGCAGAGATAGGAGGATACATGGCGTTACAGTTTTATTTTGGACCATCCGGTTCCGGAAAAAGCAAAAGACTTCATCAGGACGTTCTTCATATGGCGGCGAAGGATCCGGACTGTAATTTCCTGTTTCTGGTGCCGGATCAGTTCACCATGCAGACGCAGATGGATCTCGTAAAGGAAAGTCCGGGCGGTGGAATTATGAATATCGATGTGTTGAGCTTTGGCAGACTCACACATCGTATTTTTGAAGAAACCGGGTATGGAAGGAAGCCGGTTTTGGATGATACCGGCAAGAGTCTGGTACTTCGTAAGGTAGCTTCTTCGGTAAAGGAGAACCTGCCGGTTCTGTCAGGAAATCTGAATAAAATCGGTTATATTCATGAAATCAAATCTGCAATTTCTGAATTTAAGCAATATGGATTATCTGTGGAACGTGTCGGGGAGCTGGCGGAATTTTCAAAGAGCCGTGGCACGTTATATTATAAGCTGAAGGATTTAAAAACATTATATCAGGCATTTGACGCATATGTGGCAGAGCGCTTTATAACAACAGAGGATACGCTTGCCCTGTTATCCCGGGCGGTTCATGAGTCGAAGATCATGAAAAACAGCGTGGTGATTTTTGATGGATTTACCGGATTTACGCCGATCCAGTACCGGCTGATTGCAGAGCTCATGGAGTTGTCGCGCATGGTGATTGTATCGGTAACATTGGGCGAGGGAGAAAACCCTTACCGGATCATGGGAGAGCAGGAGTTATTTTATTTAAGTAAAAAGACGGTCCGTGATCTGCAGAAATGGGCACAGAAGAGAAATGTCCGGCAGGCAGAGGACGTTTATCTGGGAAAGGGCGGACTGCCCAGGTTCCGGGAAAGCAGGGAACTGGCACATCTGGAAAAGCAGCTGTTCCGTTATCCGCTAAAGCCCTACGAGGAGTCACAGAAGGATTCCATACCGGCAATTCAGATCCGGGAAGCAATGAGTCCTGCCGGGGAGGTCCGGGGAGCCTGCATTTTAATTAAAAAGCTGGTTTTAGAGCAGAATTACAGCTACCGGGATATTGCGGTAGTGACAGGAGAACTGGAAACCTACGGAGATTTCTTTGAACGGGAAGCCGCAACGTATGATATTCCGGTATTTATTGACCGGACACGGGGAATTCTGTTGAATCCGTTCCTCGAATACATACGGAGTGCCCTGCGGATTGTCCTGCAGAATTTCAGCTATGAGTCGGTGTTTCATTATCTGCGGAGCGGTCTTGCCGATTTTACGATGGAAGAGACGGATCTACTCGAAAATTATATTCTGGCAACCGGAATCAAGGGAAGAAAGAAGTGGGGAGAGCTTTTTACAAGGAATGCAACGGAGCAGATCAATGAGCTGCGGGCGCGTCTTTACGGACAGATTACACCTCTTTTGCAGAAGCAGGAAACGGCCTCCGGCTATGTGAAAGCGTTGTATGAGTTCATTGTGGCCGGACGGATTCAGGAAAAGCTCCTTATCTTTGAGGAACAGTTCCGGGCAGACGGAGAACAAGAGCAGGCGAAGGAATATGCGCAGATCTACCGGCTGGTGATGGAGCTGCTTAACCAGATCGAAGGACTGTTGAGAGAGGAAGCAATGACCCTGCAGGAGTTTGCCGATATTCTGGATTCCGGCTTTGCCGAGATTGAGGTCGGAACGATTCCGGGCGGTGTGGACCGTGTCATTGTCGGTGATATGGAGCGGACCCGATTAAATCAGGTGAAGGTGCTTTTATTTCTTGGTGTAAATGACGGAAACATTCCAAGGAATGCAAACAAAGGCGGGATTATTTCCGATATTGACCGGGAGTTTTTAAAGGACTCAGATATTGAACTGGCACCGACGCCACGGCAGCAGATGTTTACGCAGCGGTTGTATTTATACATGAATATGACGAAGCCGTCCGAGCGGCTGTATCTGTCCTATGCCCGGATCAGCAGCGATGGCAAAACGCTCCGTCCTTCTTATCTGATTGATACAGTGAAGGATCTTTTTCCATGCGCTTATCAGGGAAATCTGATGGAGGGTAAAGAGTCTGTAACCGAACGGATCATGGGAAAGAAGGATGCCCTTCCCTATGTGGCAGAAGAACTGCGCGAGCGTGCACAGGGAAGAGCGGGCGGCATGACGGATGAGGAATTTTTCAGCCTGTGCCGGATTTACTGGGAGGATTCTGCCTTCCGCGGTCAGATGGAGAAGCTTTTGCAGGCTGCCTATGAGCATTATGAGCATAAGCCGCTGGGAGCGATGATTGCGAGAATGGTATACGGAACAGTGCTGGAAAACAGTGTCAGCCGTCTGGAACGCTATGCGGCGTGTGCCTATGCACACTTTCTCCAATATGGGCTGAATCTTAAGGAGCGGGAAGTGTTCCAGCTTCAAAATGCAGATCTTGGAAATATTTACCATGAGGTTTTAGAGGTGTTCTCCCATTGCCTGAAGGAGCATGGTTATACCTGGCTGGATTTTCCGAAGGAGGAAGGCGAACAGCTTCTTAGGGAGGCATTGGAGAACTGTTCCATGCAGTATGGCGAAACGATTCTTTACAGCTCTGCGCGTTATCAGTATATGATTGAACGGATGTACCGGATTCTGAAACGGACGATCTGGGCGTTAAAGGAGCAGCTAAAGAGCGGGAAATTCCTGCCGGAGGCATTCGAGATGAGCTTTTCGAGAGTGGAAAACCTGGATGCAGTGAATATTACGCTTTCGGAGGAAGAGAAGATGAAGCTCCGGGGCCGGATTGACCGTCTGGATACCTGTGAGGATGAAGATCACATATATGTTAAGGTGATTGATTACAAATCGGGAAATAAGAAGTTTGATCTGGCAGCCGTTTACTATGGCCTTCAGCTCCAGCTCATTGTCTATATGAATGTGGCGGCAGAAATGATGAAGAAAAGTCATCCGGATAAGGAAATTGTTCCGGCAGCGCTGCTTTACTATCATGTGAATGACCCGATGATTAAGAGTGAGGAAGAGCTGAGTCCGGAGCAGGTAAACGATCAGCTTTTGAAGGAGCTGCGCATGAATGGACTGGTGAACGACAGTGAGGAGGTCATCGGACTTCTGGACGGCAGCTTTGCAACGAAATCCTCAATTATTCCGGTGGAGCGCAAAAGTGACGGCTCCTTATCTGCCCGGTCCAGTGTGGTAAACCGGCAGGATTACGAAGCAATATCGAATTATGTAAACCAGAAGATGCACCAGTTTGGAACCGAAATCCTACAGGGAAATATTGAGGTCAATCCCTGCGAGCAGGGCAATACCGAGTCCTGTACCTATTGTACGTTCCGCGAAATCTGTGCATTTGACGGAAAAATACCGGGCTTTGAAAAACGAAAGCCCGGACATGGCATGGATGTCCTTAAGGATGAGCAGGATATCATCGAAAAGATGCGTAAGCATTCAGCCATGCAGAACTGATTGCATAAAATGTCCGGGGGAGCCTGCTCACAGAGGACAGATATAAGAAGGAGGATGCGGCGTGGGAGTAACCTTTACGAAGGAGCAGCAGCAGGTCATAGATTTAAGAAACCGGAATCTTCTGGTTTCGGCAGCAGCCGGTTCCGGTAAAACGGCGGTGCTTGTCGAGAGGATCATTCAGATGATTCTGAATAAAGAGCATCCGGTGGATATTGACCGCTTACTGGTAGTGACCTTTACGAATGCGGCAGCGGCAGAGATGCGCGAGCGTATCCGGCAGGCGATTGACCGGGAGCTTGCAGTGGATCCGTTTAACGGGCATTTACAGAAGCAGGCAGCGTTATTACATAAGGCGCAGATTACCACAATCGACAGCTTCTGTCTTTTCGTTATCCGCAATCATTTCCATGAGATCGGGTTAGATCCCGGCTTCCGTGTGGCAGATGAGGGAGAACTGAAGCTGTTGCAGCAGGATACCTTAAATGAACTGCTTGAGCAGGAATATGATGTGGCAGATCCGAAGTTTCTGCAGTGTGTGGAATATTTTACAGGGGGAAGCAACGACCGGCTTCTCATGCAATATATCGAAAAGCTACATGACTTCGCAGAGAGCTATCCCTGGCCGGAAGACTGGCTTCTTGGCTGCATGGAGGATTATAAAGCTGCGGATGTGGAGGAACTGAACGGGACGCAGTGGTGCAGGTATCTTACCTCCCATGTGTGCTTTATGCTGCAGGAGCTGGCCGGAAAACTCCGGCAGGCGTGTAGGCTGTCAGAGCGTCCGGCAGGTCCTTATATGTATGGGGAGCTTCTTGAAAAGGAAGCGGAGATGTTAGAGCAGGCATCGATGAAGGAGACCTATCAGGAACAGTATGAGGTCATGGAGAAGATCACCTTCGGGCGTCTCCCTTCGAAAAAGGATGACTCTGTGGATCCTGCATTACGTGCCATGGCTCAGCAGCTCCGTAATGAGGTGAAAAAGCAGATCGAGAAGCTGAAAGGCGATTTCCTGTTACGATCTCCCGAACAGGCGCTTGCACAGATGCACAGAGCCTATCCGATGGTGGAGGAGCTTATTTCTCTGGTGCTCACTTATGAACGTATGCTTACGCAGAAAAAGTGCGAGGCCAATATGATCGATTTTGGCGATATGGAGCATCTGGCGTTACAGATTCTGCTTACCAGAGAGGACGGGGAGATTGTTCCGACCAGGGCGGCAAAGGAGTACCGGGAGTGCTTTGACGAGATTCTGATTGATGAATACCAGGACAGTAATCTGGTGCAGGAATATCTTCTGATGGCAGTTTCCGGAGAACAGGACGGACGAAATAACCGTTTCATGGTAGGAGATGTCAAGCAGAGCATTTATAAATTCCGTCTGGCAAGACCGGAGCTTTTCATGGAAAAGTACCATACCTATACGAAGGAAGAATCCGGCTGCCAGCGGATTGACCTGCATAAGAATTTCCGGAGCCGCAGAGAGGTTTTGGAGGGAGTCAACACGCTGTTTCAGAAGATTATGGGGCAGGAGCTTGGCGGGATTGTCTATGATGAGGATGCTGCCCTTTATGAGGGAGCCTCTTATCCGGAAAACACCGGGAATGACACGGAATATCTGATTTTTACGCAGGAGGAGGAAAGCGGAGAGTCGGTGCGCAGCTTTGAAGCCAGGGCAATTGCTGCCAAAATCCGTACACTGTATCAGAGCTTTCAGGTGACGGACAAGGAGACCGGTGCGCTGCGGCCGGTACAGTACCGGGATATGGTGATTCTGCTCCGGACGAATTCCGGCTGGGCGCAGGAGTTTAAGGAGACGCTGCAAAAGGAGGGGATTCCTGCTTATGTGAGCCTCCGCACCGGGTATTTTGAAGCCTCGGAGATCCGGGAGCTTTTGCAGTTCCTGCATGTGATTGACAATCCGAGGCAGGATATTCCTCTGTATGGAACGATGAAATCTTACTTTGGAGGCTTTTCAGAGGAGGAGATTGCGAGAATCCGGGCCGGTGTGACGGACAAGAAGATCGAAGGGAAGGCTTCAGAAGATAAGGCCAAAGCAGGAGAAAATACCTCAGAAGAGAATACCGTAGTGGGGGATGATTCAGCAGAAGCGGTAGTGGCAGCCGGCAAACCGATGGCTCTGATCGATCAGTTAAGGGCTTATGATGGAGATTTAAAAGAGAAGATCGCGGACTTTTTAACCATATTGGAGCATTACCGGCAGATGTCCGTTTATACGCCGATTCATAAGCTGCTGGAAGCATTGATTTATACAACCGGGTATTTTCAGTATGTGACGGCAAAGCCCGGCGGTGAGCAGCGAAGGGCGAATGTGGAAATGCTTTTGTCTAAGGCGGTCGCCTTTGAGCAGACGAGCTTTTATGGTGTCTTTCATTTTCTGCGCTACATCGAGCAGCTGTCGAAGTATGAGGTGGATTACGGAGAAGCGGATATTCTGGATGAAAATGCTGATGTCGTACGGATTATGAGTATCCACAAGAGTAAAGGACTGGAATTCCCGGTATGCTTCGTGGCAGGCTTATCCAAGAAATTCAATATGCAGGATACCACAGGACGTCTTGTGACCGATATGGATCTGGGGATGGGAGTGGATGAGATTGACAGTGAGCTTCGCATCCAGCGCCGTATGACGAAGAAAAATGTGGTTTCCCTGAAAATGCGTCTGGATACGCTGGCAGAAGAAATGCGTGTTCTTTATGTTGCCATGACGCGTGCCAGGGAAAAGCTGATTCTTACAGCAGTTGTCAGGGATGGAGAAAAGCTTAGGGAACAGATTGCATTATATGAAAATACGAAGGCCGAGGATGGCCGAATGCGTTTTACGGATCTTTTGAATGCCGGATCGTTCCTGCAATTTGTTATGCCGGCATTGTCTGATGCACAGTTTATCAGCGAAGGAGAGCTGAAGGAACAGGAAATTTCCGGGGAGTGTGGACAGCTTCTGAAAAGAGAACAGTTTATGTACCGGATTACGAGGGAAGAGGCGTCAGAAGAAGAGCTTGCACAGAAGGAAAAGCTGCGGCAGCGCATGGACCGCAGGTATGCGGACGAAGGGTTAAAGGAGCTGGTGACAAAGACCAGTGTTTCCGAGTTAAAGAAAGCACAGATGGATTTGGATTTTGCGGGAGAATTGTTCCCGGAAAAGGAAATCGTGCCGTATATTCCAGCCTTTATGCAGGAAGAGCAGGGAATGTCCGGGGCAGACCGCGGAAGCGCTTACCACCGGGTGATGGAGCTGCTTGATTTTGAGAAGGTGCTGGAAGCAAAAGCACAGATACAGGAACAAAATCAAGAATGGAAGCAGAATCAGGAACAAGATCAGAGTCAGAAAGAGAAGCATAATGAGGAAAATAATAAAGAAATGAACCGGGAAGAAAACCGGAGTAAGAAATCTGAGAAATCAGAAGCAGATACTTACATGATTTTAGAGTTGGAACGGCAGATTACACTCATGGTAGAGAAAGAGCTGTTGCAGAAGCCATGGAGCGAAGCCGTTTCTGTGAAAAAGCTTGTTATATTTTTTCAATCTTCACTGGCACAGAGAATGGCCAAGGCACAGCACCTTCAGAAGCTTAAAAAAGAGCAGCCCTTTGTACTTGGCATCGCAGCAGACCGCGTAAAGCCGCAGTTTCCGCATGAGGAGCAGGTGCTGATTCAGGGAATCATCGACGCTTTTTTTGAAGAGGGTGACGATCTTATTCTTATGGATTATAAGACCGATGCCGTAAAGACCGGGGAAGAGCTGGTAAAGCGTTATCACACCCAGATGGAATACTATACGGAAGCCTTAGAACGAATCGTTGGCAAGAAGGTAAAGGAACGGATTATTTATTCCTTTGCACTGGGTGAGGAAATCCGGATGTAATTCCATACAGGGGATTGACACCGGCCGGAAAGCGTTGTATCTTTATAACGATCGGTGCAATCACCGAAATAAATCAATCACTTCGCTAGGGGAGCATTTGCTGAGATTATCTGTTGTAACAGTTCAGCCGTGCAGAAATGATTGTGCAAGATGACCGAGGGAGCTTGCTCACTAAGGTCAGCTTATACAATCATTTCTATAGGGCGGACGCCCGACATGAAATAAGCTGCCGGAAAATACATATATTGGTTAGCCAATTTGTACAATCCGGCAGCTTATGAATGGGCAAGGCTGAACAGTTACTATCTGTTACACAGATTAACCCTCACTACTTGAACCGGGTAATACCGGCGTAAGGAAGCACAGGATAACAGGATCATATTATGTCCTCCTTAGCGATGTAAAAAGTCTAAGGAGGATTTTTTATGTCACTGTTTTTAAACAAAGAAGACGGCTACTTTTCATTGACAACAGCCGGCGAGGTCGCTGTGATTATTCTGATTGCAGTTCTCGTAATTCTGACAGCAGTAATCAGCACCAGAGTCAAAGAGAACAAGGATCAGAAAAAGAGTCCGTTTTCTACCAAGCAGCTTGTATTTTCCGCAGTCGCACTGGCACTTGGCTTTGTCACCTCTTATATTAAGATCGTGAACATGCCCTGGGGCGGTTCCATCACGCTTTGCTCCATGCTGTTTGTAACCATGATCGGTTACTGGTATGGACCCAAGGTCGGTCTTACAGCTGCATTCGCCTTCAGTCTGCTGCAGTTCGTTCAGGATGGCGGAAGCTATATTTTATCCCCTCTGCAGGCATGCCTTGATTACATCTTTGCGTTTGCTGCATTAGGTCTATCCGGATTCTTCAATAAGCAGAAGAACGGGTTATTAAAGGGTTATCTCGTGGCAATTCTCGTAAGAGGCCTGTGTCATTCCATCGGCGGCTATCTGTACTGGATGGATTATATGCCGGATAACTTCCCGAAGTCACTGACTGCGATTTATCCGATTGCCTATAATTATGCCTACATCCTGGGAGAAGGTCTGATTACCGTAATTATCATTATGCTTCCTCCGGTAAAGAAAGCAATTGAAAAGGTGAAAGCAATGGCCGTACAGGCGTAAGGACAGGGATAGTTCACCCTCTTGCATTTTGCAAGGCGGTGTGCTATCCTGTTTTTAACAAGATATTGGTAACGTTACCAATAGTGTAAATACAGTGCTGACAGCTATTTTGGAATAGCGGAAAGAGATGGAGAATATGAAGAGAGCAAGTGGCATTTTATTACCGGTTTCCAGTCTTCCGTCCCCTTACGGAATTGGAACCTTTTCCAGGGAAGCGTATGAATTTGTGGACTTCCTGGCAGCAGCCGGACAGACCTATTGGCAGATCCTGCCGTTAGGACCGACCGGATATGGGGATTCCCCGTATCAGTCCTTTTCCACCTTTGCAGGAAATCCGTATTATATTGATCCGGAGGAGCTGATTGAGAAGGGATGGATCACGAAGAAGGACTGTGAAAGCTATGATTGGGGAGATACCGATGGTTATGTAGATTATGAGAAGATCTATCTTTCCCGGTTCCGTCTCTTAAAGAAGGCTTTTTTGGAGAGCAAAATCGAAGAAGATGAAGAGTTTCAGAGCTTTGTGAAGGAAAATGAATACTGGCTTATAGATTATGCAATGTATATGGCAGTCAAGGATCATTTTAAGGGTGTGAACTGGTTAAGCTGGGATGAAGACATCCGGAATCGTGATGAGAAAGCCATGAAGAAATACCGCGAAGAGCTTAAGGAAGAGATTCTGTTCTATGAATTCCAGCAGTATCTTTTTGCATCGCAGTGGCTCCGTCTTAAGAAGTATGCGAATGAGAAGGGTGTTCTGATTGTAGGAGACATTCCGATCTATGTTGCTTTTGACAGTGCAGATACCTGGGCGAATCCGGAGCTTTTCCAACTGAATGAAAAGGGTGAACCGGTAGCGGTTGCAGGATGCCCGCCGGATGCATTTTCAGCAACGGGCCAGCTTTGGGGAAATCCGTTGTATCGTTGGGATTATCATGCGCAGACCGGCTTTGCATGGTGGATGAAACGAATCGGCTATTGCTATAAATTATATGATGTGGTACGAATCGACCATTTCCGGGGCTTTGATGAATACTACAGCATTCCTTACGGCGATCCGACCGCAGAGTTTGGTAAGTGGGAGAAGGGACCCGGCTATGCATTGTTTAAGACGATGAAGGAGCAGATCGGCAACAAGCCGGTGATCGCAGAGGATCTTGGCTTTTTAACTCCGTCTGTTATCCGTCTTGTGAAAAAGACCGGTTATCCGGGAATGAAGATTCTGCAGTTTGCCTTTGATTCGAGAGAAGAGAGCGATTATCTGCCGCATAACTATACCGCAAACAGTGTGGTTTATACCGGAACACATGACAATGACACAACACTTGGCTGGTATCATACGATTCCGGCATGTGACCGACGCTTTGCAAAGAACTACCTGAACATCAAGGGGAATAAGAAGGTGACCTGGGAGTTTATCCGGGCAGCAATTGCAAGTGTATCCGATACGGCAATTATTCCGATGCAGGATTATCTGGAGCTTGGCAGTGAAGCCAGAATCAATACACCGTCTACCCTGGGAGATAACTGGAAGTGGCGGATGAGTGCAGAACAGCTCTCACCGGAACTGGCAGAAGAGATTCTGGAGTTATGTAAACTCTATGGACGTGTGAAAGAAAAATAAAGATAGGAAGAAAAAGAGAAGGCTGTGGAAGAAAGCCGGAAAAAGCCAGAGAAGGATACGGAAAGACCAGGAGAAATACAGAGAGAAAAAAGAGTTACAAAAAAGAAGAAAGAGGGATGGAAGATGGGAGAAATGACAATCAAGGATATTGCCAGAAAATGCGGGGTAGGACCAAGTACGGTATCACGCGCCATCAATAACCATCCCAATATCAATCCGGAAACCCGGGAAAGGGTACTTTCGGTCATCCGGGAAACCGGCTTTGTTCCCAATAACAGTGCACGGAATCTGAAACGGACAGAAGCAAACTGTATTGCAGTATTGATTAAGGGCATCACGAATCCGTTTTTCAGTTCGGTGATCCGGATTATTGAAGAACAGATTGATGAAAAGCATTTTACCATGGTGATGCAGCATGTGGAAAGCTATGAGGATGAGCTGGATGTGGCATTGAACCTGATCAAGGAAAAGCGGCTGCGCGGGATTATTTTTCTGGGAGGCAATTACCAGCATGATCCGAAAAAGCTCGGGATGCTGAATGTCCCTTTTGTATTCAGTACGATCGGGACAGTGGCAGAGGAGAGTGTGAAAAAGAATTATTCCAACATTGCGGTGGATGACCGGGCAGAAAGCTGCCGGATGGCAGAGTATCTTCTGGGACTCGGGCATAAGCAGATCGCCCTGATTACAGAAAATGCAGAGGGAGAGTCGGTTGGAAAGCTTCGGCTTTTAGGCTATCAGGATGCGTTGAAGGAACAGGGAATCGCGGTAAATCCGAAGCTGATCTTGAAAATAACGGATGATGTTGATCCGTATTCGATGGAAAACGGTTACCGGATGACGAAAGAACTGCTGCAGTCCGGTGAGCCGTTTACGGCGGTGTATGCGATTGCAGATACCTTGGCAATCGGAGCCTGCCGGGCATTGCATGAGGCCGGAAAACGGATTCCTGAGGATGTGTCGGTTGCCGGTTTTGATGGGATTCCGCTCGGGGAATATTATATCCCGAAGCTGTCTACGATGCGGCAGCCGGTAGAAGCCATGGCAGACAAAACGGTCCGCCTGCTTCTGCAAATCTTAGAAGAAGGCGGATCGCATGAACATCTGATTTTCCCGGCAGAGCTGGTGATCCGGGAATCGACCGCTCCACCTGGATAATTACAGGTGATAAACCATACTGCATCTGAAACCGTTTCGGGTATGTGATTCTGGATAGTTATACCGGTTCAGGGTTGGAAAACACGTTTTGACAGGTTGGAGTTGTGATATTCCGGATTGTTCGTGACATCCTCCTGAAACCAGTCAAGCGGAGTGAATGCATTGGCAGTCTCCACATCCGGAAATTCCACTTCGGCAATCATTAATGGTGCAAAGGGCGCATCAAATATATCAAGCTCAACCTTTAAGGCGGTATCTGTGATTGGAATCAGATACCGTTTTTTGGAAATAATGTTGCCATCGGCTTTCGGGCGGAGATGCTCGTAACCTTCCCTGGATAAAGGCAGGTTGTATTCTTCCCGCGCAAGGAGTCCGGTGCCCTTGTAGGTGAGGTAATATTCCTCATCCTGCCTGCGGATGCGGATCACAGGGGAGGTGCAGAGGTAGGCCTGCTCGATGTGAAGGCATTCGTAGTCAGAGAGATTTTCAGGGAGGTATCTGATTAAAAATTTACGTTCAATTTCCATAAAAGTGTCCTTTCGTTGTTAAAAAAATGATGAACTGTTATTACTGTTCACACAGCAGCCAGACACTTGCTGTCAGGCTGTGTAAGAACATGATTCAGGAGTGAGCAGGCTCCTTTTGCGAAGCAAAACTTCAAATGAGCCTGCGAATCGTTACTGGAACGAGGTACGAGTGAACAGTAACGAACCTGTTAAAATTTGCACAACACATTATAACACAGTCTGTTTATAATGTGGTACAATATAGGTTGTATTGTTGGACTTAGCACTTTGTTTGAGAGGTGATCATAATGTGGGCGTATGCAGAAGAATATTTGAATGATGTGGTAGAAAACCAGGGAAAACTCTTTGATCTTGTGGCTCAACAGTATTCCGATAAGGATACCGAGGAGTTCATCAATACCTATATGGCAAGCAAGACCAGAAAGAGTATTGACGAAGCAAAAGCCTATGTCAATACAATGGACGCAAAAGAGCTTTGGGCTTATTTCACCGAAACAGAAAACTACTGTCTGAAAGACGGTAAAGCGCTGGAAGGGTTTATGCCATCCTGGATCGGAGAATTTTACGCCTACTACCAGTGGTACTACAACCTGCCGAGTGCAGAGCTTGTCAAGAAAATCCCCATATCCTTTTTGAAAAAGGCGTATGCCGGACTTCACGACCTGGAACTTAATCTGGCAGTGGAAAAAGTAGGTGAAGTGTGATGGCAGTCATTTGTTTTCACAATCCGAATGGAGAAAACGGATATTTGAGCAACTGGTATCCTGCTGCATTTACGAAGGATGGCATTACCTTTTCCACGATGGAGCAATATATGATGTATCGCAAAGCGGTTTGCTTTGGTGATGTGAAAGTTGCAGAGCAGATCCTCGCCACGGAAGATGTTGCCGAAATCAAGGCTCTCGGACGGCTTGTGTCAGGCTATGATGAAAGCCTGTGGAATGGTGTCCGGCAGATCGTTGTCTATGAGGGACTTTTGGCAAAGTTCTCGCAAAGCCTTGATTTGAGGAAACAACTGAAAGAGACAGGAAGTGCTGTTCTTGCCGAGTGTGCAGTGAAAGACCGGATATGGGGAATCGGTCTGTCCATGCATGACCCTGACAGGCTTGATCAGGTAAAATGGAAGGGACAAAACCTGCTGGGTTATACTCTTATGATGGTGCGTGATAGACTATAGACGGTATAATTCTCTGAAACAGAAAGTGTACTGTGTGTTTTAACATTATATGAAGAGATTTATGAATGGATATGGTTGAACTATTACAAATCAATACGCAGCATGCTAAAAATGTATGAAAATATATGGAAAGGAAGTAAAGTAATGAGTGATGTATATGTTTTTTTTGCAACGGGATTTGAGGAAATCGAGGGGTTAACCTGTGTGGATCTGATGCGCAGGGCAGATATTGATGTGACAACGGTATCGGTGACCGGAGATCGAACAGTAGTAGGATCACATAAGATTCCGGTACAGATGGATAAGCTGTTTGATGAGGTGGACTTTGGACAGGCGCAGATGCTGGTGCTTCCGGGAGGAGGACCGGGAACGAAGAATCTGGAGGCGTTTGAGCCGTTGATGAAGCAGATCGATGCCTTTGTAAATGAGGGAAAGGCGGTAGCAGCGATCTGTGCAGCCCCTTCCATTCTGGGACACCGTGGACATCTGAATGGAAAGAATGCGATCTGTTTCCCGGGATTTGAAGAGCAGCTGACGGGAGCAACGATTGTAGAACAGGGTGCTGTATGGGATGGACAGATCATCACCGGAAGAGGTATGGGAGCGTCGGTTGATTTCGGTCTTGCCATTGTAGAATTCTTTAAGGGAAAAGAGGCCGCAGACGCATTAGCAAAGAAAATATGTTATGTAAACTAAAAGAAAGAAGTAATCATTATGTTTAATCAGTTGACACAAAGAGATATTGATGCCATGCAGAAGGAAATAGAGGAGCGGAAGCTTGTGATCCGGCCAAAGCTTTTAGAGGATGTCAAGGAAGCAAGGGCACATGGTGATTTAAGTGAAAACTTTGAATATTATGCTGCTAAAAAAGAAAAGAATAAAAATGAAAGCAGGATTCGTTTTTTGGAGCGGATGATTAAAACCGCAGAAATTATTCCGGATGACGCAGCAGAGGATGAAATTGGCATGAACTCCATTGTGACCGTTCAATTCGAAGAGGACGGATCGGAGGAGACCTATACGATTGTGACAACCATGCGCGGGAATTCCCTGGAGAATCTGATCAGTGTAGAATCTCCGATTGGAAAAGCACTGATGGGACACAGGGCTGGTGACCGCGTGGAAGTGGAGGTCAGTAAGGATTACAGCTATGGACTTCTCGTACAGAAAATTGAAAAAGATGAGAACATGGAAGAGCATAAGTTAAGAGATTTTTAGGCAAAAACTTCCATTCATAATTTTATCTCCGTCGTAGATACTATGAACAAGATAAGTGATGCGGAAGCGCTTTGATTGAAGAAATCTTCAGGATAAGCGTAGCCAAAACGCTTATCCCATTTAGCAAAGCGCAGCATGTGTACATGTGAGTTTTGTTAGACGAGTAGAATAACGAATAGTTATGTAAACTTGATTAATTCGAAATGGAGGTGAAAAGAATGGCAAGCAACAAGACTAATAGAACAGAAGTTCCTGAGGCTAAGGCCGCTTTGGATCGTTTCAAAACAGAAGTTGCTTCTGAACTTGGTGTAAACCTTAAGGAAGGTTACAATGGTGACTTAACATCCAAGGAAGCCGGTTCTATCGGTGGTGAGATGGTTCGTAGGATGATCAAGAAGCAAGAAGAGCAGATGAAATAACCTGCGTAAAGCAGAATCTGTCTGAGCAAATAAGACGCCCGACTGTAGAAATGCAGTTGGGCGTTGTTTGGTATACAGGAAAATATAGTCGGGCAATGAAAAATATTGAGAAGACTCAGAAAGAGATAAAACCTAACTGATCCGTAAAAAAAATACGGAATAGGTTGAATTTTTTGCAGATAATTATACAATATAGAAAAAGACAGATTGTATGGATGTGAGGTGGATGGAAGAAAAGCGATCTATTGTCATTTCGAAAATAAGGATGCGGATTTCTTTAAGATTGCATCTACTGGAACCAGATCGTTAGCATTGTTTTATTATTGGTATATCCGTATGGAGAAAGCGTCCTTTGTATTTATTGATGAATTTGATGCATTCTACCATTTTGAGCTATCGGAGTCAGTGCAAAGGCATCTGAAAAAGATGTCTGGGGTTCAAATATTTACCACTACTCATAATACAGATTTAATGAGCAATGATTTACTTAGACCGGACAGTTACTTTTTGCTTGAAAATAACAGGATTAAAGCCATTTCTGAATTAACAGAGAAGGAACTTCGACAGGCACATAATCTCCAGAAAATGTATAAGGCAGGTGCGTTTAGTGGCAGATAAAGACTATAAGGCGTTTATGGTTGAAAGAATATGACATTGGATAATATTAGAAACAGGGGATATTAGAGAATTCAAATTTTCTATTGATTATATTTCACATCAAATTAATAAGGAGATGATTTAGTGATTTCGAAGGTTGTATTTGAAATTAAATTAAAAATAGCATTAGAGGTTGGAGTGATCAGAATATTTCTTTTTCAGCAAAAAATATAAACAATGTTTCAATAATCATAAAGGATATAAGATGTGAATTGGTTGTAGACGGAAGTAGTGAAGATGACAATCTGCAGTATATTATATTGATATGGGAATTGCTGGTTTGGGAAGATGGATATTTTTACAAACCTATTAGTTATTCTGTTGATGGTGGTGAAAAAGTGATAGATAGCCGCTTGACTATTAATTGTCGTACTACTGATGCAAAATGGATTTCGAGCGCTATCTTATTATGTAGAAATCAAAGACAGATTAATGAGGAGATTGTCGAAAAATACAGGAATATCAGATATTTAGATAGAAAAGACCAATCGATGAATGCATCCATGTTTTCCTCTTTCTTTTATCTGATTTCGGAATCATATTCTAGTATCAATTTGGAACACAGATTAGTTTTATTAATGCACATTTGCGATGGTTTTGCAATCAAGTATTGTAATGGTAGTAGCAGTAATAATTCTGGAAACATAAATATAATTCTTAGAAAAATAGATGCAAAAAAATACAAGTATGGAGCCGCACTTCTTGGAATTTCATCTTCAAGGGCAATTGATGCACTGGGAGATACAAGAAATGAATTGACACATTATATTTATAAATCTGGAAGTTTGGGTTCATTTATAAATAACCCTGGTACAGAGACTGATAACATGGTAAATTTGTATGCATTTTATGTTTTGAAAATTGCATTACGAATAGCAGTGTTAGAGGTGATTGGAGTAAATGTTTCTGACGATGTCAAGAATTATGTAATGGATGAGCACTTAGACTGGATAAAGTTAGAAAAGCATCTTGATGAAGATTGCATACTTCCTATGAATGTTTTTCGGCAGATGATCGAGAAGCTTCAAAATCAAGAGAAAAATCCTTAGTAGTAGGAATTTTCTCTTTGCTACTAACAGGTAGTGATAACTTGCTAAATTCTGCTCTGATTTGTCACAATCCGCATTTTCAGAGCGTATCACCATAATCCCCAAAAACCTTGCAAAACAGGGTGTTTTAGGGCGAAACAAGGAGAAACAAAACAATAATAAAAATACTTTTCATCTGCCACGGCAGAATCCGTACTTTTGTCTGAAGTGGCTTAAAATCAAGGCTTTTGGGGAATGAGAATGGTATTTGTACCCCCATTGTACCCCTATTTTTTACGGGTGCCTAGAAAGGCAAGATTTTGTTAATGGACTGCCCTCGATAAAAAAAGACTCTTGACAACTGTAACAGAAGTTATATATTAGTAATAACAGAGCTCACCACGCCTCTGACTTTCATGCGCAACCTGGTGAGACTTTTTTATCCAATCAAATTCTATCAAAATAGATATTAAGAAAGAGATCCCTAAAACAAGGAGTTTATTTTATAGATTTTGGGAAAGGGACATTTGGAAATAATTAGAAAAACCCAGTATGGGTTGAGTTTTTCACTGAATTGAGTATAATAAAAGTAGAAACAGAAATGTTCTCGATGTAAGAGCATCGTTAAAAGTTGGGCTGCAGATGGAGCAGGATAACTTTCCATCTCATTAGATGTCTTAGCTGGTCATCGAGCCTAGTAGCTTGGATAAAGCTGTAGTCCACGTGGGGGACTCAATGATTTCCACGTCGTTATGGGTATCTTAACTGGGTACCGAGGCTGACAACCAGCAGAAAACTCTTTTTCAAAAGAAATTCTTAGAGGAGTGTGGTTAAGCATCACACTCCTCTTTACATATGAGTAAGGATGGGGAAATCGCTGATTTTATTTTCTCCAAAGATGCAAGTGTTGCAAAGTATGATACATTATTGGTAGGAGATAAAAATAAAATGATCTCGGATAGTATCAAGCATTTGATAAGCGAGAAATTATATAGTACAGAGCATGATTAATTACATATGTAAGTTTTGAAGCATCAGGAAACTGGTGCTTTTTTAGTGCGGAACAATGTATGAAATATAGTCGGTGACAAAAAAAGTGTTCGCTTCTAAGGAAAATTTAAAAGGGAAATTCGCATTACGGACATGATTTAACATGAAAACCGCAAGAAGTTGCGACATTTGATGAAAAAATAAAGAGAAACGGTTGACAAAATACGGATTAGCGATAATATATAGTTAGGCTTTCTAAGAAGATAGGGAGGTAAAAAATTGAAAATAAGCTATAAAAAATTATGGATTTTGCTTATAGAAAAAGATATACCTCAGGCGCAGTTTCGACGAGATTTAAATATTGCTACAGGGACAATGACAAAAATGAGACGTAATGAAGAAGTGGCATTATCTGTACTTTTGAGAATTTGTGACTATTTAGACTGCAATATAGGGGATATATGTGATGCAGTTAAAATAGAGGATTAAAGGTATTAGCACTACTATAATATGCGGCTATGAGGAGGACACTATGGTTGATTTACATTTACAGGTGGATGAGGGGATATTATTACAAGCCACAGAAGTAGAAAGGTATGGTAGGGATGAATACTCTTTAGACGAGATGGTGTTGACGAATAAGTACATAATTTGTGTGTACGAAAAGGGTAACGGTCTATTTGCAAAGTCTGAAAGCATTACAGAAAAAATACCATTATCGAAGATTAAAGTGGCTGGTGGCAAGGTTCAGGTTATGAAAGTGGATAATGATGACCATGGTGTGGGTATGCAGGTGTTATTTGCGGACGGAACCAGAGAGCATTTCATCTTCTCTAATAACAAAAGAGAACTGCCTATATGGATTGGTGCTATTACCCAAGCGATAACCGGAGAACAGTACATAGAACCGGATGTGGCTAATAAAAAAGGGAAAAAAACTGGTGCAGGGATGGCAATGTTTGCAGCAGGAATTAAAGAAGTAGCAGACACGGTAAAACAGACTGCAGGTGAAGCTAAACAGCAGGTAGTAGGCTCTTTGCAAGAGGCAGGATTCAATGTGAGAAATAGTGAAACACAGACTACCAGTGAAGATGAAGTGATGGAACAACCGGAAGTAAAAACAATCACTCCTAAGTTTTGTGTTAACTGTGGTGAAAAATTAAAAGATGGAGCTAAATTTTGTTATGGATGTGGTTCGCCTGTAAGTGTTATTAAACAAGAAATACATGAACAGGAACATAAAGTAGAAGAGCCAAAAGGAGAAGCGACTACAGCAGAAAAGTTGGATGATAGTGAAAATACATCCACAAGGACTAGGGTTGAGGATGAAGAATTAACTGAACGGAAAGTTGTGTATGAAGGTAAAATACATAAATGTCCTAATTGTGGTGAAGTGTTAGGCTCGTTTCAAGCAACTTGTCCGACATGCGGTCATGAGGTTAGAGATGCAAAGAATTCTTATTCTGTACGAGAATTTGCGGCTAAGTTGGAAGAAATCGAGCATGGTAGAAGCACAAAAGGATTCGGGATAAAGAAAATGCTTCAAGACCAAAATGAAGTAAATGAAACAGACCAGAAAAAGATAAACTTGATTAGAAGTTATGTTATTCCAAATACAAAAGAGGATTTGTTTGAGTTTTTAGTTTTGGCATCCTCAAATATTAATTTGCAGAGGTATAACGATTTTGACCAGATTACTATGTCACAAAAAGCGGTATCTGATGCATGGGAAGCCAAGTTTGAACAGGCATATGAAAAAGCAAAACTAAGTTTTGGTAATTCCTCAGACTTCAGTAAGATTCAGGATTTATATGATAAGAAAAATGGTGAAATAATAAATTCTAAGAAAAAAAGAACATATTACTGGATAGCATTAGTTGGTTTCTTAGTTACTTTTCTTGTTGTGGGATATGGTGCTCTTTTCTTTATGTCTTCTTCTGATAGCAGAGCTATTAGAGAAGAAAATGAGCGACTTGAAGCTATAGTGGATGAAGTGTATGAGGCACTTGAAAATGAAAACTACGTATTAGCTAAAGCAAAGGCGGCTTCATTAACCTTTTCTGGTCCCAATACCACAGAAGCAGATAAAGCTTCTGATAAGTGGGATAAAACTAGAACGGAACTTTTAACTCTTATAGATAGTCAGTCGTCAGGAAATAAAATAGAGACAGATAAAATACTAAGTACGAATGTGGATGATGCCGTAATAGATTCATTTGTGGAGGGTTTTGAGAGTGCTGAATATGATAAGTTCAATTCTCCTGCATCTGAAAATGGTTTAGGCGGAACATGCATATATATCAGAGGAACGCTCGAGAAGACAGAATTGCTTGAGGCAAGTGGAACACAGAGTATTTTAGGATATGTCGTTGACGAGGATGGAAATACTTGGTTGATTCAGATGCATACGGTTCCGGTTGTTTCAGAGACATATTTCGATGAGGCAAAAGGTAAAGAAGTTGTATGTACCGCAGTATATGAAGGGTACTCAGGAAAAAAAGAATTACCTTATGTGATTTTGGATGAGTTATTGATACTTGATGATGGGTCTATACTAAATGGTATGCAAAAACTATTAGAGAAATAGGGAAAGGAAGGATACTATGGGATTATTTGATAAAAGTAAAAACAATGGTGGATTTATGGATCAAATAAGATGTGATGAGCCATCTTATCTTATTTGGAAGTGGCATCCGGCTGGTTCGGAGTTAGGAAATAATACAAGGGAAAATGCAATTCGTTGGGGTTCTTCGTTGAGAGTAAAAGACGGGGAAGTAGCAGTGTTTGTTTATCGTCAAAAGGATGGAGTGATGCAAGATTTTATTGTAGGTCCTTTTGATCAGACAATTAAGACAGCGAACTTCCCAGTTTTAGCTAGTATTGTAGGACTTGCATATGATGGTGGAACGCCTTTTCAAGCAGAAGTATACTTTATTAACTTGGCTCAAATTATACAAGTAAAGTTTGGTGTTCCGTTTTTTGATGTATATGACCCAAGATTTGATGATTTTGGTGTTCCGGTAGCTGTAAGAGGAACAATTAGTTTTAAGATTTCTGATTACAGAGAATTTATTAAATTACATAGACTAAATACGTTTAATCTTGCAGATTTTCAAGTTCAGATTAGAGATGCGGTAGTTCGCTATGTAAAGGATGTTGTTGCAAATGCACCAGCAGTAAATAACATTCCACTGGTGCAGATAGAAACTAAAACAGCTCAGATTAATGATGTGATTGAATTGGATATCGGAGATAGACTTAGAGAGACATTTGGAGTTGAGGTTTCTGGAATTGATGTAGCTTCTATTGAAATAGATAAGTCAAGCGAAGGTTACAGAGAACTTATGAGCGTAACCAAAGATATTGCAAGTGTTACAATTAAAGCAGAAGCGGCTGCAAAGGTCAAAGATATTGCGGACAAGCAGAGAATTGAAGTTGAGAATTATGAAGAAACATTAAGAATTCAAAGAGAAGAAGGTCAGTATGCGCAGCATAAGCAGACACAATCTGCAAATATTGGTGCTTTCCAAGTCGAAAAGCAGGCAGAGGTTGGCGTAGCCGGAGCAAATGCATTAGGTCAGATGGGTGCGAATGGAGCAGGTGAAATCAACTTAGGTGGTGATGGAAACGGGGGAATGGGATTTAACCCTGCAGCAATGATGGTAAGTATGGCAGTTGGCAGCGTAGTTGGACAGAATATTGCAGGTTCAATGAATAATATAATGGGTGGAATGAATCAGCCTACGCAGGGTATTACTCCGCCACCAGTTCCGGCAACAGCATATAATGTTGCAGTTAATGGACAAGCTGCCGGACCTTTTGATTTGACTACTTTACAAAAGATGGCTGTATCTGGACAGTTCAATGGAAGTAGTTTGGTATGGAAAGCGGGAATGGCATCATGGGTGGCTGCAGAAACAGTTGATGAATTGAAGACTGTTTTGACAAATGTAATGCCACCGATTCCAACATCAGAGGAATAAACAAGAGGAGAGATTAACTATGGGATTGTTAGGAAGTATTATTGCAAAGGGAGTAACAACAGCTGCGACTAATTCAACAATTAAGGCAGTAGGTAATGCGGCGGCAACTGTGATTGCTACTGGTGCAAGCAAGAGCAGTACAAAAGAGGATGTGGCAGTAAAGAATGGAGTGGTATTGATAAAACCTACTCGTTCAAGTGATGATTATTGCGGGGAAAACGCATTAGAAATTGCGAGAGAATTACTTGGAGCAGGATTTGAAAGTGTTACATTTAAGCCTAGAAATTCTTTGAGTGAGCGAGCAAAGAAGCGATATGGAGAAATCGAGATGGTTTCTATTAATGGCAAGGATAACTTCGCCGGAGTTAAAAAAGTTCCTGCATCCTCATATATAGTGATTGAATATTTGGATTTTAAGAAAAACGTAGACCCTAGCGTATATGCAAGTGTAGAGAGGATTTATCCAGGAGTACTAAGTAGAATTGCACCAACACCAGCAATACAACAGGAACCCGTACGAAGTATTCAACCGAAGGTAGAACGAACGGAAACGGTAACAAAAAAATTCTGTCCTTTTTGCGGAACTGCGATAGCAGTAGCAGGGGCAAAATTTTGTATAAGTTGTGGAAAACAGATAGGTAATTGCGAAACTCGCTAGGCTCGTTCGCAATCTTGAAAGAAAACAAGGAAGAATTCGCGCAGAGCACGAATTCTGGAATGAAAAATGGATAACTGGACATTTTAGGCGCACTTTAATAAGCTATGGGCTTTATGAAAGTGGTAAGTCCTAAGCTATGAGTGGTTTTATGCTTCGAATATATTCGTGATGATTGATTTTATCTGCGAGAACAACAGTAATAA
>QWCY01001218.1_pt1 | contig 38692 bp, 20 predicted proteins | sample 1972631 | NCBI WGS metagenome assembly QWCY01 (sample SAMN09866696, study PRJNA288562) | Human gut metagenome isolate pre1_stool, whole genome shotgun sequencing... | isolation source: gut | host: Homo sapiens | place: USA: California
CTAGTAACTGCCCAAACTCAGACAATCACGGGTGTTGTGATTTCTGAAGAAGATGGGCAGCCAGTTATTGGAGCCTCTGTATTGGTAAAAGGTACTCAATTAGGTACTATTACTGGTGTAGATGGTGATTTTACTTTACCGAACGTACCAAGTTCTGCGAAAACATTGCAAATTTCGTACATTGGTATGCAAACACAAGAAGTTACGATTAAGCCTCAAATGAAAATTGTGATGAAATCCGATAGCGAAATGCTTGAAGAGGTTATGGTTGTTGCTTATGGTACTGCAAAGAAATCTGCTTTTACTGGTTCAGCAAGTGTTGTTTCTTCTGATCAGATTGGTAAGATTCAGACTTCCAATGTTGCTAATGCGTTGACAGGTAAGGTATCTGGTGTACAATTAAACACTACTTCCGGTCAGCCAGGAGCTACGACTCCAACCATTCGTGTACGCGGTATTAGTTCAATCAATGCGGGTAAAGATCCATTGATTATTTTGGATGGCATACCTTATGATGGTGACTTGAATAATATAAGCAATCAGGATATAGAATCAATGACTGTGTTAAAAGATGCAGCTTCAAGTGCTTTATATGGTGCACGTGGTGCTAATGGTGTAATTATCATTACTACTAAAAAAGGTAATGCCGGACAAGCCAAAGTGACGGTAGATGCGAAATGGGGTTCCAACTCTCGTGCTACCCAAGATTACAATTATGTGACCAGTCCTGCTAAATATTATGAGATGTATTATGGTGCTCTGAAGAATTACTTTATAAATACTCAGGGGATGGATTCATACACGGCTCACGTCATGGCTAACCAAAACCTGACCGCAAACAATGCCTATGGTTTGGGATATAATGTATATTCTGTACCTGCAGGTCAGTATATGATTGGAGAAAATGGTAAAATGAATCCGAATGCTACGCTGGGTAATGTTGTAGAGTATCAGGGGCAAAAATATACATTGCTACCAGATGATTGGACAGATGCCGCTTATAAAACAGGTTTGCGTCAAGAATATACAGTAACTGCAACTGCTGGTAGTGACAAGTCTTCTTTCTATGCATCTTTTAACTATCTGGATAATGAAGGTATTGCCCAGAAATCAGATTACGAACGTTTGACTGGCCGTTTGAAAGCTGACTATCAGATTAAAGACTGGTTGAAAGTAGGAGCCAATATGGCTTATACTCATTATGAATCAAACCAGTTGGGTGATGATGGTAGTTCTAATTCTTCCGGCAATGTGTTTGCTTTAACTCAAATGGCACCAATCTATCCGCTCTACATTCGTGATGGAAATGGTCAGATTATGACAGATGTGAATGGTATTACGCGATATGACTACGGTGATGGTGCCAATGCCGGTAATAGCCGTCCTTACTTGGGACAAAGTAATGCGATTTCTAATAGTATTTTGAATACACTGAATGCAGAAGGTAATGCAGTGAATGCTGTTGGCTTCTTTGAAGTACGTTTCTTGAAGGACTTTAAATTCAGTTCAACTAACAGTGTATATGTGGACGAAATGCGTCAGACCAATGTAACCAACCCTTATTATGGTCAGTATGCTTCTTCTAATGGTATCGCTTATAAATATCATACCCGCCAAATGGCATATAACTACCAGCAACTGCTGAATTATAAGAAAAGCTTTGGTTCGCATAATGTAGAAGCAATGTTGGGACATGAGTCTTATCGTTATAAATACTACTACTTATACGCTTCAAAGTCTAACATGTTCGATCCGAGTAATCCTGAACTGATTGGTGCAATTTTGGACGGTTCTGCAAATTCTTATACCAAGGACTATAATACAGAAGGTTATTTTGGCCGTGTACAATATGATTATAATGAAAAATACTTTATTTCTGCTTCTTATCGTCGTGATGCTTCTTCACGTTTTCATCCGGATAACCGTTGGGGTAACTTTTGGTCCCTGGGTGGTGCTTGGTTAATTTCTAAAGAAGACTTTTTCAATGTGGAATGGATTGACGAATTAAAGCTGAAAGCTTCTTATGGTTCACAAGGTAATGATAACATCGGTGACTATCGTTACATAACAACTTATGAAATAGTGAATGCAAACGGTAACCCGGCAGCAGTACCTAATGCTATGGGTAATAAAGATATAACATGGGAAACAAACGGTAACTTCAACGTTGGTGTTGACTTTGCATTCCTGAAGAACCGGCTGAACGGTACTGTGGAATTCTTTAATCGTAAGACTTCTGACATGTTGTTCTCATTCCCGCTGCCTCCAACAATGGGCTTTACATCTTATTACTCCAACGTGGGTGATATGCGCAATACCGGTATTGAATTAGAATTAGAAGGTACGCCTATCAAAACTAATGATATGAAGTGGACAGTTAGCTTGAACCTGACGCACTATAAGAATAAGATTACTTATCTTTCAGAGAAATCCAAAACGTTGAAAGTTGACGGTGTATCCGGTTATTCCAGTGGTAACTTTTTCTATGGTGAAGGCGAACCTCTCTACACTTATTATTTATATCAATATGCCGGCGTTAATGAAAATGGTGAATCTTTATTCTATAAAGATATTAAAGACAAAGACGGTAATGTTACAGGAGTTGAAACAACTACGAAGCCGAGTGAAGCAACGCAACATCTTTGCGGTACTGCCCTGCCGGATGTATACGGTGGTTTTGGAACAAGCTTTGAATATAAAGGAATTGACTTTTCTATAGACTTTGCATACCAACTGGGTGGACAAGTATATGACAGTGACTATGCAGCCTCAATGGGATTAAGTAAGGGCCATGCATTCCACGTTGACTTGCTGAATGCCTGGACTCCCGAAAATACTGGTTCTAATATTCCTCGTTTCCAATACAATGACTCATATATGAACCAAAGTTCAGACCGTTTCCTGACAGATGCGTCTTATCTGAGTTTGCAAAATATTAATCTGGGATATACTCTCCCATCACGAATCTGTCGTACCATGGGTATGGAAAAACTGCGTATCTACATGTCTTGTGACAATGTTTGGGTATGGTCTAAACGCCAGGGACTTGATCCGCGCCAGAGTATTACGGGCAGTGTAACATCAGCTTACTACGCTCCCATGCGCACTATCTCGGGAGGTATAACACTAACATTCTAAACCAATTAGCAATTATTGAATATGAAAAATATATATAAATTAATATTAGGAGTTTGTCTTTCTTCATCCGTTTTGATGACCGGATGTATTGAAGAAACGCTTCCTACGCAAGTAGCGACTGAAGACCAGTTGGGTTCCTCGTCAAAAGCTACAGAAGCCTTATTATGGGCAATGCCTGCCTATTTTAATACATTCCAGATATTACCCTCTCGTCAAGATTACGACTGGGGGTATGGTTCCATCATGCATATTCGTGACGTTATGACTGAAGACATGCCTGTAGTGTATAGCGGCAGCGGTTATGACTGGTATGAGAATTGGGAGACAAATAAATCTCAGGGAGATAGTTACATGCTTGCACAGTTCCATTGGTGGTATTATTATAAGTTTGTACAAACTGCCAACAATATGATTGGAGCAGTAAATGTGGAAACTGCTAATACTTTGCAATTGGGTTATTTAGGTGCTGGACATGCTTTCAGGGCATTGGCTTATCTGGAAATGGCACAAATGTATGAGTTCTTACCGGTTGAAGGCTTCTCTTCTGTCAACTCAAGTGGGAACGATGTACTGAACCTGACTGTACCTATCGTAAAAGAAGGAATGACTGAAGCGGAAGCAAGAAATAATCCCCGTGTAACCCGTGAGGTGATGGCTGAATTTATTTTGGAGGATTTAAATAAAGCTGAAGAATATATTGTCAACCTGGAAGAGACATCTAAAACTTTGCCTCATCTGGATGTGGTATATGGCTTGAAAGCTCGTTACTATATGTGGTTAGGTGACTATGCAAATGCAAAGACTTATGCACGTAAAGCTATCGATGTATCAACTGTTACTCCTATGACAGAGGACCAATGCTTGAGTACAACGAAAGGGTTCAATGACCTTTCCTGCTGGATGTGGGGTTCACAGTTGAAGGCAGAAGATTCTCAGGTGAAGAGTGGAATTATCACTTGGACTTCCTGGATGTCAAATGAAACAAAATATGGATATTCCGGTCAGGAACCATATCTGATGATTAACCGTACTACATATGAAAGAATAAGTGATACTGACTTCCGCAAGAAAATGTGGAAAGCTCCTGCCGGTAGTGTACTTGAAGGCCAGACTCCGTTTATAGATAATGAATTTGCTGAGAAATTACCTGATTATGCATCTGTGAAATTCCGTCCGAATGAAGGAAATATGAGTGTGAGCAATGTTGGTAATGCTTCCGCTTTCCCTGTGATGCGTATAGAAGAAATGTATTTTATTGAGGCTGAAGCTGCTGCCCATTTGAATGCGGCCGATGGCAAACAATTGTTGGAAACATTTATGACGGGGTATCGTGATCCTCAGTATGTTTGCTCCAATAACGATGTAGTTGAAGAAGTTGTGTTCCAGAAGCGTGTCGAATTCTGGGGTGAAGGTCTGACATTCTTTGATATAAAACGCTTAAATATGTCTGTTACCCGTGGTTATCCGGACACTAATTTCTTCGATACTGCCCGGCTGAATACAAATGGACGTCCGGCATGGATGAATCTTAATATAGTAAGACAGGAAAGTAATAATAATGAAGCTTTGGTAGGCTTTGGTAATCCGGATCCGACAGACTTCTATAAACCTTGGATTAGTGCAGGAGAGTAACTTTAAATTCTGAATAATCTGATTATAAACAAAATTATTAAAAAAAAATTCGTATGAAAAATCTAAATACATATCTGCTGGCGCTGATGGGTGTATTTGCACTAACATGGAGTGCATGTACCGACTCGTACGATTATGATCCGGCTCCGGGCGTTGATGGTGAGGGCGTATACTTTCCCTCATCAGTTCAAACTTCTATCACTCTGGATGATACAGAAGGAAATTTCACCCTCAAAGTGCAACGTACAAAGTCTGTAGGCGTTGGTGAATCAGAATTGACCGCAGAATTTAATGAAGGTGGAGCAAGTGTATTCTCTGTTCCGGCTAAAGTGAGTTTTGCTGATGGCGAGACTGAAACGACCCTAACAGTGGGATATAATAATTTGGTGCGTGGAACAACATATGACTTGAAGCTTTCTTTTGTTGATGGCACACCTTATGCCAGTTCTTCACTGACTTTCAAAGTTTTGTATCCGGCTGAAATTGTCGAAGAATGGGAAGTTGTTTCTACAGAGGCTGTCTTAATTGATAATATACTTAATCCTTGGGGAATAAAGGATTTTGCGATATCAGGTATTACTGTTGAAAAAGAAAAGCATTCTGATAAGTATCGTTTTAGCAGCCCTTATACCAATGAATATTTTGCTGCCATAGGTGGAGGCATAGAGTTTCCTGCCGATCACGAGTATCCTTATATTATATTGGATGGCGAAACTTATAAGGAGAAAGCTCCGGACCAGTATTACATTCCTAAAACTGCTTTTGGTTTTAAGATGGTTAATGGTGCCGGCCTTACTTTAGATGCTACTTGGAATTCATTTGGTTCTGTTGCTGGTAATCTTTCTACTAGTTCTGGTCCGATAGAACCAGGAAATGCAACTTACCCAATGGCTAAGTATGAAGCAAATACTAAAATGTTCAATTTAGGTAGTGTTTACCATAATGTGGAAGAATATGGTTTTTATATGCCTGTTGGTATGGTACTTTACCTTGATCCAACTTTAATGTCCCCAGATTATGACCGTGACTATACTTGGGAAACAGTAAATGATGCTACCGGTTATTTCACATCCGAAATAGCAGGAGAAAGCTGGACACAGGTTGTACAACAAGCAGAAGAAGATCCCACTTTCTACCGCTTTACATCGCTCTATGCTCAGGATGTTCATATTTACTTCAACTATGATGCAGCAAAAGGAACGTTGACTATGCCTAAAATGCAACCTACAGGTCTTACTACTTATGGGAATAAGATTTATGTAGACGCAGTTCCTGGAAAATGCACCGTAAATGTTGATCGTGATTTTACTTTTGTATTGTCATTCTACCTTGTTGATGCAGATGGCAAGAAGACTGCAGAGTTGATGCAGAGCACAGAAACCTTCCTTTGGGGACGTGGTCCGCTTGATCAATTGGTAAAAGGAAAGAAGATTGAAGATTATGTTGGCACATGGTCTGTGCCTTTGACAGATGGGCAAGAGGGAGGCAAAATGCCTGTTAGCATTACGAAGGCAGATAAAACGACACTGCTTGTTCAAGGTTTATCCATTGTAAAAGATTACGATGATACTATGGCGCTTGAGTATGATAGTGAAACTGGTTTCTTGATTTTTGAGTTCCAACAAGTTGCTTCCATAAATGGATATTATGGTTTCGTATCTCCATTTAATTCTGAAACCATGGAACTTGGCACAAAAGCAGGAGAATCTTTAATTGGTGGATTGAGCAAAGATGGAATATTGACATTCCTTAATAATCCTGCAAATGCGGGTACGTATGACTCAATGGTGTATGTTAAGTCTCCTGATGGCAAACAATTAGGATTTATGACTGGCTATTGGAACTACTTGGAGTGGACACCTGTCACTCCGGCAGCGTCATTTGGCTCATTAAATAATGTAAGCTTCAATACTGGCTTTAAAGTTGTAAAACAAGGAAATACTCCGAGACGTACATATAAGACAGAATTGAATCTTAAATCTTCTCCGGTACAACCTCAAGGACTTTCTACAAATATCCAGACCCCAGTTCAGAATGGGTTCTCTTTGGTAGTTCGTTGATTTTTTTATAATTAAAATCCAAAGGGAGTTTGCAATTAATCCATGTGAATATTTGCATACTCCCTTTTGTTTTTTGGTGATTAAATCCTAATAAATATATTGCTTATGAGAAAAATATTACTTCTGTCTTTAGTGCTGTTCTGTACTATTTCCACATGGGCCACACAGCGTTCTACCGGGGAAGCACTTGAGATTGCCCGTTCGTTTTTTGCCCAATATCCTGCAACACGTTCCGTTGATGATATCCGGTTGGTTGCTGTATCCGGAGACTTATTGAAGTCTGCTTCTACTCGAAGCGTTTCGGATGAACCGGCTTTTTATGTCTATAACCATGGACAGTCTGCCTATGTGATTGTTTCGGGTGATGACCGGATGAAACCTGTATTGGGGTACTCTGACAAGGGTGCTTTTGTGACTGACAACCTACCTTCCAATATACAAGGATGGCTGGAAAGCTATAATGCCGTGTATACGGCTTTAGCGGATAGCGAACAAGCAATCAAAGAGCCTCGACTACTGACACGTGCTGTTTTTCCAGAAACGGTAACTCCCATGTTGGGCGAGATCAATTGGAATCAAGATGCACCTTATAATAATGCTTGTCCGTTGGTGCAGGGAAATCGCAGTGTAACAGGTTGCGTAGCCACAGCTATGGCTATGATTTTAAAGTATCACAATTTTCCCGTAAAAGGCAAAGGTACCTACTCTTATAAGACTTCATTAGGGATTGAATGTTCGTTTGATTATGGAAACACAACTTTCAGTTGGGATAAAATGTTGCCTCAATATGTCAGCGGCAGTTATACGACTGAACAAGCAAATGCAGTTGCAGAATTGATGTATGCCTGCGGCGTAGCGGTTGATATGGAATATTCCCCTTCCAGTTCCGGAGCTTACTCCTTCAAAGTGGGACAGGCTTTGATTGATTATTTCGGATATGATGGGAATCTTGGGTATGTATACCGTCAGTATTTCACTTCTGAGGAGTGGATGAATATGATTAAGAAGGAGCTTAGTGAGGGACGCCCCGTACTCTATAATGGTGCATCTAAAGATGTTGGGCATGAATTTGTTTTTGATGGCTATGATGCTCAGGATATGGTTCACGTAAACTGGGGCTGGGGTGGTTCCAACAATGGCTATTTTGAAGTCGTTTCCCTCGATCCGTCATCTCCGGGAATTGGTGGAGGTACGAACCTTGGCGGTGGTTTTATCTACCAACAAGGAATGCTCATTGGGCTTGAACCTCCCACAGCATCTTCAAGTTATACTTCTCATTTTTATCTTTCAAAACTTGAGGTTAATAAGAAAGAGATTGCAAAAGGGGAAAGTTTTGACCTTACAGTTACCGAACTGTATAATATGAGTACGAAATTCCAAAATGGACAACTGGGCTTGATTGCTGAAAAAGATGGCAAACAATTGGCCTTGTGGAATGCATCTTTAGGAAATGTAAATACTAATTATGGGACCAAAGGAGAAACGTTCCCGAACATTACAATTTCCAATGATCTGGCAGATGGAACCTACGCCCTATACTTAGCTACAAAGGACATGCGTGAAACAACTTGGAGCCGTGTGCGGGGCGGGTATGGTTTTGAATCACAGTTTACACTTACTGTTACCGGCAATAAATGTATTCTTACTCCATTTACTGGCAACCTGACGCTACAGAAGGATTTGGATGGAAGTGTCGAAATTCTGCATAATCTGTATAGTGGTCGTAAAGGAGATTTCAAGATGTTACTTTCTAATAGAAATACTACGAATGACTTCTATGGTTTAGCAGGTGTTGCGTTCATTACGACAGATGAAGAACCACAGATTATTAGTTTGACCGGATATACTCAGTTAGAATTAAAACCGGGTACAAGCAATAAGGAAGTAATTATCTCCGGAGATTTGATTTCCAACTTATCGGAAACGTCTACTGATATTCCAGCCGGAGATTATTATATTTCTCCGGGAATTCAATGGGGAGAATATGTATATGGTATCGGTGACAATTTAGTTACTGTCACTGTTAATAGAGTTTATGGTTCTCCGAAGTTGGTTGTTACGAATGCACATTTAGAGAAGAATCAACTTCAGGTAGGAGAAAAACTGAAACTACTTGCTGAACTGTCATTAAGCGGTGCAGGTAATGTATACGATGAAACTTTGATGGCAGCTATTTTTAAAGTCGGTCAGAATACGACATCTAACATCCATTATGCAGAAACCTTTATTGAAAAAGGAGAAGCGCAAAATTTTGTAATGGAAATTGACCCGGTAGTAGGAGAAGGAAAATACACTATAAATTTGTATAAACCTGAGTTATTAGGTAATTATGACAGCCAGAATCCACTGTGTAATCTTACATTTACAGTAGGGCCTGTCACAGCTATCGAAGATGAAGTTGCAAACAAGGAAGGTATCGTTGTTTATGGACAACCTGTAGAAGATGAATTATGCGTCTATTCTTCTGTTGCAGCGAGCGATATCAGAATTTACAGTTTGTCAGGTCAGATGATTTTGTATGAAAAATTAGATAATACCACAGATGATAAATATTTTTCTATTTCGGTGAAAGGGTTGGCAGCTGGATATTACATTGTAACTTTAAATTCAGTTAACGGTAAGATATACCGAAGCAAGTTTATCAAAAAATAGAATTTATGGTAGGAGAAACAGTATAGTTTTTCTCATTTAATTATAAACTAATTCATTGATATATAACAAGGGATTCAAATTGTTGAATCTCTTGTTATATATATTATGTTTGTACCGCATTACCGACATTCGGAAGTTTTTAATTATATACAATGTGGTTCAAACAATTTTGTTCTATTTCTCTTTTCATTTTTCTCATTAGGGCTATTATGCTATGAGCATAGAGAAAAATTTATATTGAACAGTTGCAGGGCGATAATTTAAGTATAGGAATAATATTCTATTTATCGCTTTTACCTATACTATCATCAAAAACTTACGCACATAGATATATATAACGTTATATTTCGCTATACAAACTATTCTTGAAGTAAATGTTCCGAACAGAAACATACATCCATTATTAATATACCAAGTTTGCGGAGTCTCAGTTGAAAAAATTATCATTAATTACATTTCTCAGTTGAATTAAACGCATAGTACTTGTTTTGTAACTCATGAATGCTATTCATTGATAAATAACACACTGATAATAAAATGTTTAAATAATTAATACAGTATATTTGTGGTAGGTGTTAATACATTTTATTGCTTTTTATATGCTTGCAAATCAGTACTTTATAAATTATTGCTACTAAAATAAAAGTTCTAAATATACATCCAAAGTATTGTTTATCAAATATATATCATATACTAAGTTCTGCGAAAACATTGCAAATTTCGTACATTGGTATGCAAACACAGGAAGTTTTAATCAAGCCGAATGTGAAAGTTTTTATGAAGGCAGATGCCGAGATGCTTGATGAAGTTATTGTTGTAGCTTATGGTACAGCTAAGAAAGAATCATTAACCGGTTCTATTTCAGTAGTTGATTCTAAGAAAATAGAAAAGCGCATAACAACCAGTGTTACTGGGGCGCTTGAAGGTTCTGCTCCTGGCGTGCAAGTAAACAATACCTATGGTGAACCGGGCAAAGCGCCTTCTATTCGTATTCGTGGTTTCGGAACATTAGTTTCCGGTGCGTCCGATCCGTTATTTATTGTAGATGGTGTTCCTTTTGATGGAAACATTGCAGAGCTGAACTCTAATGATATAGAAAGCATGTCCATTCTGAAAGATGCCGCCTCAGCTGCTTTGTACGGTAATCGTGCCGCCAATGGCGTTGTGCTAATTACAACCAAAAGCGGCCGCGGATCAGACAAGCCGTCTATAACGCTGCAGATAAATCAAGGTATCTATAATCGTGGTATTTCTGAATATGAACGCCTCGGTGCTGACCAATGGATGGAAGCTTCGTGGAAGGCTATGAAGAATTATGCCATGACGGGGAGTTTAGGACTTGGCGAATCTGATGCTGCGGCTTATGCAACGAAAAATATAATAACCGGCTACGCGCGTCGCAATATTTACGATGCCGCAGACGATGCTTTGTTTGATGCTAATGGAAATCTGATAGCTAATAAACTGTCAGGTTATGATGACCTTGATTGGGCAAAAGATATTGAGCGTAATGGCTATCGTCAGGAATACAACTTATCGGCAAGCTCTTCTGGAGATAAACTTAGCGTTTACTCTTCTGTGGGCTATTTGAACGAAAAGGGCTACGTTATCGCCTCCGGTTATGAGCGCTTTTCTGGTCGTGTTAATTCAACCTATACTCCTAACAAATGGATAAAAGCGGGCTTAAACCTAAGTGGATCCACTACCAAAAGAGATTATAATGACAATGCTACTGGAGAGTATTACGCTAACCCATTCTATATTACTCGCTACATGGCTCCAGTTTACCCATTGTTCATGCACAATGCCGATGGTTCTTATGCATTGGATGAATTGGGAAATAAACAATATGATGTTACTTCTTCCTACTTGAGCAACCGTAATATTGCTTACGAGTTAAGAAACAATAAGGAAGAAAGTCGCCGTAATGTATTAGGAGGACAAGCTTTTGTTACCGTCAATCTGCCTTATGATTTTTCAGTAACCGTAAAAGGGGATTTAAACAATAGCACTTCCAATAACACTAAATACGACAACCCTAAAATTGGCGATGGCGCAACGAATAATGGGCGCCTAACCAGCTATGCTTACCAGTATACCAATTATACCATGCAACAATTAATCAATTGGAAGCATAGCTACAAGAACATGCACAATGTAGATGTGATGCTTGGTCACGAGAATTATAGTTGGGAGCGTAAATATACGTCTGGAATGAATACGGGTATGGCTGTTGACGGCAATCTAACGATGGGGAATTTCCTTACCAATTCTTTTTTTAATGGTTCTGACGATGAATATAAGACAGAATCTTATTTGGCACGTGCCCGCTACAACTACGATGAACGCTATTTTGCAGAAGCATCTTTCCGCCGTGATGGTTCCTCTCGTTTCCATCCGGACAATCGTTGGGGAAATTTCTTCTCAGTGGGTGCCAGCTGGAATATAAAGCGTGAAGCTTTCATGCAGGATATTGATTGGATAGATCATTTAAAATTCCGTGCTTCTTATGGCGAAGTTGGTAATGACGCCGGTGTAAATTATTATGGTTATATGGCACTTTATACTATCGACAAAAATGGTGGTGAAGCTGCTTTACTGAAAAAGTCTTTATCAGCACCTGATATTAAATGGGAAACGACTCAAACTCTTGATTTCGCTTTGGAAGGTCGTTTATTCGACCGTTTGAATTTTCAGATCGGCTACTTTGACAAACGTTCCAAAGATTTGCTGTTTGAAGTACGCCTGCCTCTTTCTGCCGGTTCTTATCCTTGGGTGGATACAGATAATGGTGCTCCGATGAATCTGACTCAATATAAAAATATTGGTACTGTATCTAATCGCGGCGTTGAGATTGCTTTAGATGCAGACGCTATAAATACACGTGACTGGAAGTGGAATATTGGACTGGATGCTACTTTCTTAAAGAATAAGGTTGTAAAACTGCCTGATGGAAAAGATATCCTGCGCGGTATGCAAAACTATTCGGAAGGTCATTCCATTTACGAATTCTATACTTATCATTTCGCAGGCGTTGACCAAATGACCGGACAATCGCTTTATACTATTGATCCCGAAAAAAAGGAGGATGCAGCTGCGAATAATGCTCTGACTACGATTGACGGTACAGACTATACAACAATCACCACTTACGGTAAACGTGACTGGGCTGGCTCAGCACTGCCAAAGGTATACGGTTCTATACACTCGGCAGTTTCCTGGAAAGACCTTAGTCTGAACATCTTATTTACTTATGGTCTGGGTGGTAAAGTATATGATGGCAGCTATCATTCATTAATGAGTACATCTGCTATGTCATCGGGGAGTGCATTGCACAAAGATGCTCTAAAGTCATGGGATGGAGTCCCAGAAGGTATGACCGAGACATCAGCCAACCGCATTGACCCTAATGGAGTACCTGCACTCGACTTCAATCGTAGTACTGACAATAATGCTACAAGTGACCGCTGGCTGACCAGTGCCTCTTATTTGGTTTTCAAGAATCTGAATTTATCTTATAGTTTGCCCAAAAGCTGGATGAATCGATGGGGAATTAGCGGTCTGACGTTAACAGCCGGTATCGAAAATCTCTTTACAGTAACTGCACGCAAAGGCTTGAATCCTCAGTTCTCGTTCAATGGCACCTCGGATGATACTTATGTGACCGCCCGAGTTTACAACTTAGGACTTACAGTTAAATTCTAAAAAGTAGAATATTAAAACAATAAGAAAAGTATGAAAAAACATATTAATAAACTGTTTATAGGTACCCTAATTGCAAGTATGTCGTTTTTAACCCCCTCTTGCAGTAGCGACTATCTTGATACAGCTCCGACTGACTCAACCGGAGCAACAGATGCCGTAGGAACAACGGATAACGCAATGAAAACATTGAATGGCATTGCCAAAATCATGACTACCCAACAGTATTTTTTTGGTGGTGGCTTTGCTGGTGAAAACAACATTATGATTCAGTATGAGAGCTATCCAAGCGAGAATTATAATTATAATTATTACGCAAATGGATGGGCGCCAATCTTCAACCAGCAATTCCATAATCGTACAAATAGTATTTACGATGCTTATGCCTGGTATTATTATTATACTATTATAGGCAATGCCAATACTATTATCTGCAACATTGATGCTGCAGAAGGTAGCGATAGTGAAAAACAATTTATTAAAGCTTCCGCTCTGACATTCCGTGCTTATGCTTTCGAGAAGTTGACACATTACTATTGCTGGCGTTGGCAAGATTCCAACAACGGAGCTTCTCAAGGTCTCGTTCTCCGATTGGATGAATCAACCGGTAGTATGCCTTACTCAACATTGGCAGAAACTTACGCCCAAATATACAGTGATTTAGATGAAGCCATCTCTCTTTTTAATAGTTGTGGCATGAATCGCAAGGATGCTCAAGTTTGGATTCCGAATATAAACGTAGCCCATGCTGTTTACGCTCGCGCCGCTTTGACCAAACAAGACTATAGCAAAGCTCTTTCTGAAGCAAAACTGGCTCGCACGAATTATCCATTAATGAGTAATGCAGATTATCAAGCAGGTTTCTGTAATCCGACAAGTGAGTGGCTTTTCGGTAGTTTTGGTGGCTCTCAGGAGAACAACTGGTATTGGAGTTATGGTACCCAATATGCCTGTAACGGCTATTATGCCAATGCCGAAGGCTCTCCGAATGGAGCTGGTTCTATTGGGCGCGAACTTATCAATCGCATTCCTGACAATGATGCGCGTAAGGCATTATTCTTGACAGAGGACAAGTTCCCGGGGTATGATTGGAATGATGAGGATGTTTTAGACCCTGATTATGCCATCTTTTGGGATGATGCTTTAATCAAAGATGCTAGCGTTTATATTAATAAAATGGCCGTTTCTGGGTTGGATGCCCCATATAAGGCTGGTTATTATTACCTTGGCGCTCAATTGAAATTCTATGTGTTTGACAGCCCCGGCGTATCTTATCTTCCGTTCATTCGTTCTTCGGAAATGGTATTGATAGAAGCTGAAGCCAATTATTTCTTAAATGATATTCCCGGTGCCCAAGCTGCATTGGTAGATTTGAATGCTACTTCCGGTCGTAATCCTGCATATACCTGTACGAAAACTGGGGATGATCTTTGGAATGAAATTATGGATTATCGCGAACTTGAACTTTGGGGTGAAGGAGCCTCATGGAGCGATTTCAAACGTTGGAATCGTCCGGTCATACGTAAAACTGTTGAACAGGGTGGTAACACTTTTCCTTCTGTTGCCATTACTATTCCTGCGGATGGTGTTAATAAGTGGACCTGGGATGTTCCTCTAAACGAAACGGATTATAATGATGAACTTAAATAAAGATCTTGGACTATAGTTCAAGATATTTGTAAATAAAGTGTTTTCAGAAAAGGAGGTTTGTGAAAATCTCCTTTTCTTATGCTCAAAAGTAAAGGTAGGATAATTGACTTATAATTTTTCTTTATCTTCTGCCAATAAGAAATCACGTAGCGAAATCTGCTTGATTCCTTGATGATTTCCTCCACTCTGCATTTCATCCATAGTGATTACATATTTAGGATGGTTATCTGGAATTTTCAAGAGATTACCGAACTCCCGCTGAATGGTTACCTCATCGAGGAGCATATATGCTATTTGAATATAAATTCGGAGGATGCTACAGTGGAAAATTCGATAAAATCGGAGGGTAAGTGTGGCATTCTGTAAGTCATTCTTAGACGTTTAGTCTAAGTGTTTTTAATAAAGTGTTTTTTGAGACCGTCCACTGGGAAGTGGGCGGTTTCTATTTGTTTGACTAGTCTATATATCATAGGGAAAGTCCTTTATCTCAATGAACTATCAAGAAGCTATATTGAATTTGACATATTTTTAAAAGAAAGAAAAAGGTTTCAACGATTGAAATTCTTGTGTTTTTATGTATCTTCGCAAAAGCTATAAACAAATACTGATTTTATGAAGCTTAAACATATCCACATTGATGCCTACAAAGTTTTCCAAAACTTTGATATTGATTTTTGTCATGCAGGTAAAATTCAAGAGTTGGTTGTGATCACGGGAGTTAACGGCAATGGAAAGACAACTCTGCTTAGAGATGTCATTTCTATAAATGGCCCTAAGGACATGCTTCAAGGCAACATAACAATAGAGGATGCTGGAAAGACCGAAACATTTGTGTTTCCTGATGATTTAAATAATAATTCTTATAAAAAAGCATTTTCAAATGTGCTTTTTTACAAAGCGGAGAATGAAAGCTCGATCACCCAGCTCCAAAATGAGATTATCAGATATGTTGATAAGTTTGTTTATGTACAAGGAAAAACCAGTTTTGAAGCATATCGTGAAATTCAGTCTTTAATAGAAGATATATTCACCGGATTTAATTTGCAAGTACGGTTTAAAGGGATTACTGAAAACAAACAGCTTGTTTTTACTAACTCCAATGGCAATGAATTCGGAATTGAGGGTTTATCAGACGGGGAACAACAGATTTTATCCAAAGCATTTCCTTTATTCATGGACAATACAGAGGGACGTGTTATTCTAATTGATGAGCCAGAAGGTTCTTTACATCCATCCTGGCAGACACGGTTTGTTTCTGTACTTCGCCGTTGTGCCCGAATCAAGAATTGCCAGTTTGTTCTTGCTACCCATTCACCACAAATTATATCCTCTGTTCATAGAGAAGAAATCCGTATTTTCACTCGTGATGCCAGTGACTATATTAAAGCGGAAACTTGTTTAGATGGACCGTATGGATGGACCGTAGAAAAGGTGTTGACAGAAATACAGGGGGTAGATCTTTTAAGAGTTCCTGAGGTTGAGAGTGAATTAGCAATATTGAACCGAATGCTTGAAGAAGATGAGTATCAAAGCGATGAGTTTAGGAAGAGACTTTCTTTTTTGGAAGAAACAATAGGATATTCAGATCGGGATTTAGTCCTTATTCGGATGGAAGTTATACGTAAAAAGAAGAGACATGAAACATTTAACAAAGGGTAATCCCCCAGAGCTACTAACCCGATTCGTTATTCACAAACAGCCTAAAACTTGGGACGATATAAGTTCTATTCGCCAACAGTTACGGAAATACATATTGGAAGAACAAGGACATCTCTGTGCTTACACCGAAATTCGTATTAATACGATAGAAGACTGTCATATAGATCATTACCATACTCGTAATTTATATCCCGAAGAAACTTTCAATTACGACAATATGTTGGTATCATGTAATTCAGAAAGATATGGAGCCAAATACAAGGATAAACAAATCAAGATAAAAACGGATTATGAGGAGTTGCTAAATCCGGTAGAAGAACGGCCGGCAAGATATATTGAATTCAGCTTAACCGGAAACGTGCAGCCTGTTGAAAGTAGTATTAAAGGAGAGAAAACGATATCTACTTTTAATCTGAATGAGAGAAGCCTTGTGGAGCGCCGGAAAACAGCAATTATAAACCTACTTAAAATGAAAGACTATCTTACGGAAGAAGAAATGCTTTTGTCATTTGGAGAATTTGAATCCATGATACAGCAATTATATAGGGAATTGCATGAGAATTTATGAACTTCTATTCTATTGATATGTAAAGGACGTGATATGTAGCTCTTTATATTCAATCATAATTTAATCCATTGGAAAATATAGCAAAAACTTCAATTACGATTGAATCTTTTGGCGTATTTATTAAGTTTATACATTATAACCTTATGCAGATATCATCGATTGTTACAATGTGATTTAAGTACTTTTGTTCTATTTTTCTTTTTCACTTTTCTTTTTAAGGTTATTACACTGTGGGCACAGAGAAGAATTCATATAGAACATATATAGGTCGATTATATGGACAGGAATATATTCTATTTATCGCTTTGGCCTATGCTATCATTAAATACTTGCGAAGGTAGAGACTTTAACATTATATTTAGTTATAAAAACTGGCATCACAATAAAAAATCCAAACATTACAAAGACTCCCTTATTGTTATTGTGAATTTGCATAGTCCGAACTAGGAAAACAATTATTGTTTACATTCTATTGTGGGATTAAACGCATAGTACTCGTTCTATAGTTCATTTGCACTATTAAACAAACGTCAAAGCGCTATTAACTAAACGATTATGTAACTGGCTTAGTATAATTTGGGTAGATATAAATTCATATTACTTTTTTTAGACATTTATTAATCAATATATTACAAATTGCTACTATTGAATAATAAGTTCCTGTATTATTAATATATTGCTATATATCAACAATATAGCTAACGCATAGTTCTGCGAAAACATTGCAAATCTCTTACATTGGTATGAAGACACAAGAAGTCGCAATCAAACCTAATGTGAAGATTTTCATGAAATCAGACGCTGAAATGTTAGAGGAAGTAATGGTGGTAGCGTATGGTACAACAAAGAAAGAATCCTTTACAGGGTCTGCCGAAGTTATTAAATCAGAGAAACTTAAAGAAAGACCCATTGCAAATGTTACTAAAGCATTAGATGGTATGGTTGCCGGAGTACAGACAACTTCAGGTTCGGGCCAACCAGGTTCAGGCTCTTCTGTTGTGGTGCGCGGTTATGGTTCTATCAACTCTTCACAGTCACCATTATATGTAGTAGATGGCGTTCCTTATGATGGAAATGTTTCTGCAATTAACCCTAATGACATTGAGACAATGACAGTTTTGAAAGATGCTTCAGCCGGTGCTCTGTATGGTTCCAGGGGTGCTAATGGTGTAATTATGATTACGACTAAAAAAGGAAATTCCGGTAAAGTAAAGGTGAATTTGAAAGCAAATTGGGGCGTTTCGTCACGTGCTATTCCACGTTATGAGACAATGGATGAAGCCGGATATTTGGAAACAATTTTTCAATCGTATAAAAATAATCAGATTATCAACAATGGGCTTTCTCCCGAACTGGCAGGTGCTGCTGCCTTAGAAGCGATGAAAAGCGGAGCTACCGCTATGCTGGGACAAAATGAACAGTATAACCCTTTCAATTATAGTATTACCGAATTAATAGATCCCACTACAGGAAAAGTTCGCAGTGATGCAAAATTGAAATATAGCGAAGATTGGTTGGACGAAGCATTGAAATCAAATCCTTTACGCCAAGAATATGTTGCTTCATTTAGTGGTGGAAGTGATAAGACTAAATATATGTTTTCTTTAGGTTATCTTGATGAAGAGGGATTACTGAAAACCACTAAATTTTCCCGCTACAACGGACGTTTGAATATAGACTCTGAAGTAACCAATTGGTTAAAAGCAGGAATGAGCGCTAACTACTCTCGTAATGAGAGTAATACAGCCGTTGAAAATTCCTCCGGTTCATCTAATGTTTGGTATTCAGCACAATTGATGGCTCCTATCTTTCCTGTGTATGAAAAAGATGCAAGTGGCGCTACTGTTTATGACAATTTAGGTGATCCTGTGTTTGATTACGGAAAAAACAGACCGGCAGGAGCAAGCTCCGAATGGAATACAATTGCTACTTTGTATGATGATAAGTATTCTACCCTAAGTGATAACTTGAGTGGACGTGTCTATGCAGAATTGGGTGATTTGAAAAATACATTCCTGGAAGGATTGAAATTCTCAATAAACTATGGTTTCGACTTGATTAATGCGGCGGGTTCAACTTATTATAACCCTTATAATGGTAACTCTGTTTCAGTGAAAGGTACTATACAAAAGGCTACTGCACGTACTTTTAGCTATACCTTTAATCAATTATTGACCTATGACAGAAAGTTTGGCAATCACCATTTTGAAGCTTTGGTAGGACATGAATTTTATAAATACAGATATGATTACTTGTCGGCTACTAAGACGGGGTTCCCATTTGGGGGGCTTTATGAACTGGATGCGGCAACCACTATAACAGGTGCATCTTCTTACCAAAACAATTATGCGGTTCAGTCTGTATTATCACGCTTGAATTATGATTTTGCTGATAAGTATTACCTCTCTGCAAGTTTCCGTACAGACGGTTCATCCCGTTTCTACAAAGACAATCGCTGGGGTAAGTTCTGGTCTGTTGGTGGTAACTGGCGTATTTCCCACGAAGATTTTATGAGCGATTTAACATGGATCAACAATCTTTCTCTTAAAGCCAGCTACGGTGTACAAGGAAATGATGCTATATTGAATGGTACAAAACAGAACTTTTACGCTTGGCAGTCATTTTATGATCTGGGGTATGCAAACTCATCAATGAGTGGTGCTGCTGTTACTTCGCTAGAAAATAAAAATCTGAAATGGGAGAAAAATGCCAATCTGAACATTGGTATTGAAGCTAAAGTATTTGATCGCATTTCGGCCACTATTGAGTGGTATCAACGCAAGACTACGGATATGCTGATGTCTTTCCCGATGGCAACTTCACTTGGATTCGATGGTTATAACAAGAACGTAGGTAGTATGCGTAATACGGGTGTTGATGTTACCTTAGGCGTTGATATCTTTAAAGATACTCCTTTTACATGGAACTTGTCACTTATCGGTTCTACTATTAAGAATAAGGTATTACAACTTGCAGACAAACCGGAAATCATTTCCGGATCTTATATCATTCGTGAAGGTGAAACTTTGTATTCATTCTATACAGCAACAGCCGCAGGTGTTGATCCGGCAACTGGAGAGCAGTTATACTGGGCATGGGATACAGATGAAAATGGAGTAAAAGGAGAAAAATATATCACGAATGATATGGCTAAAGCAACTGCTTGTAAGGAAATCCAGGGTAGTCGCATTCCTGACTTGTATGGTTCTATCGGAAATACCTTTAAATATAAAGGATTTGATTTAAGTATACTCTGTACTTACTCTATTGGTGGTAAGGTGCTGGATGGCATTTACAACACATTATTGTATGGCAACTATGTAGGTCAGGCTAAGAGTAAAATGCTGGAACGTGCCTGGAAGAATCCGGGTGATATTACAGATATCCCGCGCATTGAAATCGGAAAGAGCTACATTACGACTAATGACAATCTGATTAACGCCTCGTATTTTGCGATTAAAAACATTGCTTTAGGATACACCTTACCTTCAAAACTGATGAAATCTGTAGGATTTGAATCTGTTCGTCTGACTGCGACAGCCGACAACGTAGTGTTGTTTAACCATCTCAAGGGTATGGATCCTCAGTATAATTTCACTGGTGGTACTGACTTTGGTTATGTTCCTGTAAGAACAGTTTCATTCGGTATTGATATCACATTCTAAACCTGATTAAATAGTATAAAAGATGAAAAAAATAATATATATATTTTCTTTAATTGGCCTTCTCTCATTCGGTTCATGTGCTGATGAGTTGAATACAGAGCCGACTGATAAAGTATCCGGTTCTACGATATTTGCCGATGCAAGTAGCGCGGAAACCGCTATAAATGGGGTTTATCGTATGCTGTATGTGGCAGGGTGGAGTTCCAATTGGGGTTCGGAAAACTGCGGACAGACTGCTATCAATATGCTGGCAGATCTGATGGCTGATGACCATTTGATGAAAGAACAAGGACAAGGATGGTTCTACGAGGATTATCGTTTGAATGTTCATGGAGATTACTCCAACAAAGCAGGACGTCCCTATTCTATTTGGAACTTCTACTATACCATCATCAGCAATGTGAACTATATCATTGCTTCGGAAAACACAATGGGAGGTGATCCAGAGCTTAAAAACAGCGTAGTTGGACAGGCGTATGCCATGCGTGCTTACGCTTACTATTATCTGATACAATTGTACCAGCAAACATACAAAGGGCATGAAAATGCACCGGGTGTACCTTTATATTCTGCTCCGACAGTGGCTGGTTCCGAAGGAAGTCCGAGAGGTACGGTCCAGGCTGTTTACACGCAAATAAATACCGATATAGATAAGGCTATTGATTTATTAGGAAGCATTAGTGCAAAAGAGCAGACACATGTGTCTCATGTGGATTACTATGTAGCAAATGGTATCAAGGCACGTATTTGCCTTGTGCAACATGATTATGCTGGTGCAGCTTCGGCAGCAGCTGAAGCTTTGAAGAAACCTTCATTGAAGGTGGCGACTATAGCTGAATTGGGAGGAAATAATAGCGTAAAAACTGCCGATGTTTTATGGGGCATGGAAATTATTGCAGACCAGACCAGTGGTTTTGCAGGTTTCTTCTCACATATGGATGCAGATGCTCCAGGCATGTACGCTTCTAAAGCACGTCGATGCATTAGTACAGGTTTATATAAACTTATTTCGGATACGGATGAACGTAAAACAGCTTGGTTCCGTGGAGAAATCCCCAGTGATGAAGAAAAAAACGCTTCTTCCTATACCAGCTACTGTCAGATTAAATTCAAAATGGCTGATTATACTACCCGCACCGGTGATTACTTGCTTATGAGAGCTGAAGAGATGATATTAATCAAAGCAGAAGCGGAATGTCATCAAAAACAGTATGAGACCGCCCGCACTACAATTAAGGCCTTAGGTAGTATGAGAGATAGTAAGTTTGATGAACGTTTGGCAGCCCGTACAGATGATAACACTTACAACTCAGACACTAATGCTCCACTATCAACATTGATGGATGAGATTCTATTCCAACGTCGCGTTGAACTCTGGGGTGAAGCCGGCCGTATTTTTGATATGCAACGTTTAGGCTTGGGGTACAACCGCAATTATGAAGGTTCTAATCATACGGAAAAAGTAACGACGAAAAATACAAATGCTGCTTCTCCGTTGTTTATCCTTCCTTTACCACAATCTGAAATAGATGGTAATGAGAATATTACCTCTGCTGACCAGAATCCTATAGTTCAGTAATTTAGAAATCTATTATAATGAAGGAAAATATGAAACTATATACAATAAAAGCATGTGCTGCCATATTGCTTTGCTTGGTAGCTTTTACCTCCTGTGATACAGATGCGGAAGGTTCAAAATATGGCATTAGTGGGATTGAAGCTGCTTTTGCGTCCACTCAGATGAATGTGGAAGTTGCTGCTGAAGATAACGGTATCATCAAAGTCCCTGTATACCGTGGAAATACAAGTGTAGAGGCTTCTGTTAGCATTAGCATGGACAAAGCTACAATTGAAAAAGGGACTTTCACCTTAAACAATTCCAATGTGGCATTTGCCAAAGGTGAAGCTATAGGTTATGCGGAATTGAACTTTGGCTCGGTAGATAAATTGAGTGCCACTGGCAAATATGAAATTATATTAGCCATAAATGATAAGAGTACATTATCACCTGCTCAAAGTGGCGAAATAACCGTTACTGCTCAGAGAAGACTTACATGGGAAGATTATGGAACTGGAGTATATTCTTCCGAACTATTTGGTCAAGCATGGGAACAACCGATATTAAAGGCAAAAGAAGGTAATATCTACAAATTGCCAGATTGTATCACAGAAGGTTATCCTTTTGTTTTCACATTGAGTGATGACGGACAGTCTCTGGTTAACTGGGATAAACAAGCTACTGGATATAAAGATGCTACTTATGGAATGGTGTATTTCAGTCCTACAGGTATGCAACGTCAGGGTAATGTACTGCTATTTGCGATGCGTGGCCTGGTAGATGCTGGTACTTTGTTTAGTGGTTTCACAGAAACATTGGAATTACCTGAATAAATTAAAGGATAAATCAATAGTAGAGATTCGCATATAGAAATATAGCTGGTAAGAGGGTGCCTTTTTTGCGGGCGCCCTCTTTGTCTTTTATAAAAGAAAACTACTCTTTGTAGAATATATCTATATCTCAACATTCCGCAGTATTTTCTCTATGTTGCACACGAGATAGAAAGGTCGGTTGAGAAGCTTGAACAGTTGTAATTAAAACTTTCACCGCATTTATGAAGTTTGCATATTATAACCTTGTGTAAATATTATTGACTACTATAATCTAAATTAGACCTCTCTTGCACAAAGGAATACGCCCTATACTAAAGACGTAACCATTTCCATGCCGGCAGAATATGTATTACTTTATCTCCGTACTTCACCTCTTCTTCATGGGTATTTGTGGCTATTGTTCCTTCCAAAAGCTGGTATGTATCCATAGCATCCTGAATGCCGCGGATTTCCCTCTCACGTGTATCGGAACTATCCAATAAGTAATAAGCCTGAATTGCCTGCACGACACAAAAAACATCACGAATTACAAAATCACACTCGGCATTCCCTGAATTATGATAAAAAATTTCTCCACCTCGGCGACGTAATTCTATGTAAACCATATTTTCCAACAAGCGCCTTATAGTACAAATATAGTGCTTTCTATTGCAAATAGGACAAATGATCATCTTGTGACTTTGAGAGAAGCTATGCAACACATTGCCTAGAGGGAAATGTCGGTTAAGTTCCTGTTTTCATAGTGAGTTATATAAATGTATCTGACAATTATAGTGTGGCTCTGACAATTTTGTTCTATTTTCCTTTTTCATTTTTCTCATTAGGGCTATTCAATGAGCATAGAGAAGCATTTATATTGGACAGCTGTAGAGCAATAATAAGTATAGGAATAATATTCTATTTATCGCTTTTACCTATACTATCACCAAAAACTTGCGCACATAGATATATTAACGTTATATTTAGCTATACAAACTGTTCCAGAAGTAAATGTTCCGAACAGAAACATGCATCCATTATTAATATAGCAAGTTTGTGGAGTTTCAGTTGAAAAAATTATCATTAATTACATTTCTCAGTTGAATTAAACGCATAGTACTTGCTTTGTAGCTCACTAATGCCATTCATGTACAAGCAATATACTGATAATGAAATATTTGAATAACTAATACAGTATATTTATAGTAGGTATAAATGTGTTTTTTACTTTTTAGTTACTTATATATCAATATGTTATAAATTATTAATACTAAAATTAAAGTTCCAACACAACATTCAAGTTGTTGATTATTAGACATATAACATTGACTAAGTTCTGCGAAAACATTGCAAATTTCGTACATTGGTATGCAAACACAAGAGGTGGTGATCAAGCCTCATGTAAAAGTAATGATGAAATCAGATGCTGAGCTTTTAGATGAAGTTGTAGTGGTTGCCTATGGTACTGCAACGAAGAAGTCTTTTACAGGTTCTGCCACTGAAATCAAGGGGGACCGTATTGCTAACAAGAATCCTTCTGAGTTATCCAAGGCATTGACCGGTGAAGTCGCTGGTGTGCAAGTTGTGTCAACCAGTGGGCAACCGGGGTCTAATGCAAGTATACGTATTCGCGGTTTGGGCTCTGTCAATTCAAGTCGTGCACCGCTATATGTAGTTGACGGTATCCCGTTTGGCTCTGATCTGAGCGGAATTGATCCGTCCGACATTGAAACTACTACAGTATTGAAAGATGCTACTGCCACTGCACTTTATGGTTCAAGAGCTGCAAACGGAGTTATCTTGCTTACGACTAAAAAAGGTAAGAAAGGAAAAACTAGAGTCGAAGCAGACGTAAAGTATGGTGTTAACACTCGCTTGATACCGCTCTATGATTCCATGGAAAGCCCGGAACGTTTTGTTGAGCTGACATGGGAAGGTATTAAAAACAAATATCAATACGCTGGTGGTCGTGATGAAGCTGCAGCTGCTGCTATGGCTAGTAAGCTTTTGTGGGGGTATGATGATCCTCAGGCTGGTTATCAGAATTCGGGTATTTACAAAGGATATAATATGTGGAACACAGGTGATGTTATCGATCCTGCTACGGGGAAATTTAAGGCAGGCGTTACTCGTAAATACACTCCTGAGAAATGGGACGATTATATTTTCCGTACCGGAGAAAAGTTTGAAGCCAGTGTCAAAATATCCGGTGGTAGCGAAAAGTTGTCACATTACACTTCTTTTGGATATTTAAAAGATGAGGGTTATTATATCGGTTCAGATTTTGAACGTTTTAATGCCCGTTCCAATATGTCTCAGGATATCACTTCGTGGTTGAAATCAAATATCAACATGGCATATAGCTATATGGAAATGAACAAACCTGGACAAGGTGATAATATGAATAATGGTTTCCAATTTGTAAACTTCATGCCATCTTTGTTCCCTGTGTTTCAGCGTGATGAGAATGGAAACAAAATCAAGGATAATGTAGTTGGCGGATACATGTATGACTATGGCATGGCTGAAGGTTATGGCCGTCCTTATGCTTCAGGTGTAAACCCTGCGGGAGCAATTCAATTGGACAAAAATGAGTATCAATCTCATTCATTCAATGGTAACGCGATGTTTGAAGCGACTTTCTTGAAAGACTTCAAGGCGACGGTTAATATGGGTTTACAATATTTGAGTACAAAAAACAATGAGCTGACGAATCCGTATTATGGTGATGCAGAAGGATTAGGACGTATTTTCAAGAATATGAGTTCATTCTTCAGTTTCACTTCCAATCAGATTCTGGCATGGAAAAAAAGCTATGGTGCACATAATTTAGATGCATTTATTGCCCATGAATCTACCTTCTATAAAATGTCTGATAATTATGGGCAGAAATCAAAAATTGTTCGTCCTAACAATACAGAATGGTCGAATGCCGTAATTATGGATTATATGGATTCTGATAGCTACGGTTTTGATATGGAAAGTTATTTCGGACAGGTACGTTATGACTATAATGACAGGTATTTTCTACATGGAACAGTGAGACGTGATGGTTCTTCTCGCTTTGCTAAAGGACAAAAATGGGGAACTTTTGGCTCAATCGGAGCTGCTTGGGCCATTACGAATGAAGATTTCATGAAAGATATAAAATGGCTAAAAAATTTGAAATACAAATTAAGCTGGGGTGTTTTGGGTAATCAGGACTTTATTACAGACCCGACTATTGCCGGTTACTACCCTTATAACGATTTGTATTCTATCGGTAATCTGAATGATGAAATCAGTTTCAGTTTTAAGTATAAAGGAAACCCCAATTTGACATGGGAACGTAGTGCGACATGGAATACTGGTATTGAATTCAACATTGCTGATATCCTGGAAGGTGAAGTGGAATATTATAAGAAGACCACTAAGGATATGCTATTCCTGAAACAAGTAGCTCCTTCATTGGGATATGCTCAATACCCGGTTAATGATGGTAAGATGGTTAATAAAGGTATAGAGTTCTCATTGACTGCACATATTATTAAGACTAATGATGTGAACTTTGATATCCGATTAAATGGTGGACATTATATTAATAAGATGACTCAGATGCCAATTGATGATACTACAGGAAAAGAAAAGCCCTTGGAAATACAAGGAGGTTACGGTTGGTCAAAAGGGCATTCTTTATATGATTTCTACATGAGAGAATATGCTGGCGTTGATCCGGAAACTGGTATGGCATTATATAATGCATATTATAATGTGAAGGCCGATGGCACTAAAGACTTAATCACCGATATGGTAACTTATCAGCAAAAGAATAAAATAGAAAAATTAGAAGTTGAGAAGACTTCAAATTACAATGATGCAACAAAAAAATATGTTGATAAGTCGGGCATACCCGCTTTGCAAGGTGGCTTCGGATTTGATTTAGCAGTTAAAGGTTTCGAATTGAACGCAACTTTCTCCTATAGTTTAGGTGGGTATGCCTATGATGGAGTGTACGCTACTTTGATGGGGGATAACACCTCCGGAGCAGGAAACTGGCATAATGATATTGAGAAACGTTGGCAGAAACCTGGTGATATTACTGACGTCCCACGTTTAACATCTGGATATGATGAATATTCAAATGCTTCTTCTACCCGTTTCATAACAAGCCGTTCTTATTTGAATTTATCTAATGTAAGATTGGCTTATACTTTCCCTAAAAAGTGGATGAATAAGATGAATATAGGCGCTTTGTCTATCTATGTTTCGGGTGATAACTTATTATTTTTCTCCGCACGTAAAGGATTTGTTTCCATGGCCGGTAATACAGTAAGTACAGATCCGAATGAAGATTCCGGAAGCTCAGACAGAAGCCAATATGCTCCGTTGAGTACTATCATGGGTGGTATTAAGATTCAGTTCTAATTGATTAATTCATAAAAATATGAGAAATATAATATATAAATTAACAGCTTGCTCTGCATTGATAGTTCTGACGCTTTCAAGCTGTAAAGACTCTTTTCTAGAAGAAGATCCCAATGGATATATTTCTTCTGGTCAAATTAAAGAAAATGCGGAATGGAACCCTAATATAATGTTAGGTCAGGCATTGGGTACTTATTCTACTACTTTTGCTTGGAAAACAGGTGGTACAACAAACCACGATGATTTCGGTCAAAAATCTATAGACATCACTACTGACTTAATGAGTGGCGATTTGGCAATGAGTGGTGAAACTTATGGCTGGTTCAGTGATGCTGCTAGACTACAGTGTAATACTACGACAAAAAACAGAGCATATATGTTGTGGAGATACTATTATCGAATTATCAAGGCTTGTAATGAAATATTTGACACAGTAGGGGGAGATGAGAATGTGCCTGGAAATGAAGATAATAAAAATTATTACGCTCAAGCAAAGGCCTTGAGAGCGCATTCCTACTTTAATTTGGTCAACTTATATGCAAAGTCTTATGATATTGATAAAAATGCAAAAGTATTACCACTTTATCGCTCACAGGCAACCGCTGAGACTTTAGGACTTTCAACAGTAGAAGAAATATATGAGCGAGTAATAACTGACTTAAAAGAAGCTGTTGAAATTTTGGAGAATTTGGAGGAAGAAGGTATTGGACGCCCTAATGGAACAAAAGACCAAATTGATCAATGGACAGCTAAAGGTATTCTCGCCTATGCTTATCTGACAAAAGGAGAATATGAGAATGCAGCTGCAATAACGGCTGATATAATTAAAAATTCGGGGTATCCTTTAATGAGCCAAGCAGAAATTATTGAATCAGGTTTTAGTAGCATCAATATTGGTTCATGGATGTGGGCTTTTGATATCACTAAGGATAACACAGCTGGTTTACCTACTTTTTGGGGACAAATTGATTATTTTACCTATAGTTATTGTTCAGCCGGTGATTATAAGATGATAGACAAAAACTTATATAATGAAATTCCCGCATCGGATACTCGTAAGCAGTGGTTCCATCCTTCTGTACTAATTAGCTGGTATAAATTCTATGATTCTGGTAGAAAGGCAATGGGGGATCGCACATGGACAAACGATATTGTATATATGCGAGTTGAAGAAATGTATCTGATAAATGCTGAAGCTAATGCACGGGCAAATCACTTAACAGAAGCAAGGACTTCGTTAAAGGCTCTTTTGGATCAGCGTGATGAGGAAACAGCCTCCAAAGTAAATGATATGAATGCAGATCAGTTGTTAGAGAATATATATTACAATTGGCGTGTTGAAATGTGGGCCGAAGGGCGTGGATTACTTACTCTAAAACGTTTTCATAAATCTATGGTACGTGGTGAAAACAACTATGCATTGACAGGGGAAACAATTTCATTTGAAGATTCCAGACTGATATTTGAAATCCCTGAACGTGAAATTACTAACAATCCTAATCTGCAAAAATAGCAAATAAGTTATTAAATAAGTAGATAAAGCTAAATGAGTTTAGCATTAATTTGAAAACGAAGTGAATCCTAAAAGTTTTTTGTCTAACTTTTGGGATTCACTTCGCATATTAATTCATTCTCTTTTCTTGGACTATTGTTCAAAATATTTATAAATAAAGTGTTTTTAGAAAAGGAGGCTTGTGAAAATCTCCTTTTCTTATGCTCAAAAGTAAAGGTAAGATAATTAACTCATAGCTTTTCCTTATCTTCCGCCAATAGGAAATCCCGTAGCGAAATTTGTTTGATTCCTTGATAATTTTCCCCACTCTGCATTTCATCCATAGTGATTACATATTTAGGATAATTGTCAGGAATTTCCAGTAGATTACCGAACTCCCGCTGAACGGTTGCCTCATCGAGAAGTATATACGCCACTTGGATATAAATTTTATGATCACCTTTAGAAGCTATAAAATCAATATCCTTATTTCCATTCTTTCCGACATATACCTCGTAATCATGTCTTAACAAATCTATGCATACAACATTCTCTATCAGCTTATTGATGTCCCTCCGAAAATCAAAATGTCGTATGGCGTTGTGCAGACCCAAGTCTTCAAAATGATATTTTTCTCCAATTTCTAAGATTTTCATTCCTTGAATTTCCGCTCGTTGTATCTTGTAAACAAAAAAAAACTATTGCATAATGCTTTCTTTCAGGTAGTTCAGGATTATTTGTGTAGGTATGTTTACTTGCTGGGATTTCAGATATTTACTGATATTTTGAGCGGAAAAAAGAGAACTGGTATTATCGACTAAATAGCCTACCAGATTCTCTAAAAACGACACGTTCCTGATTGATTCACGAGCAACCACATCTTTCAACAGAATAGTAGAGTAAACATTTCTCAAATATTCAAATATAACATTTATATCCATCGCTAAATTATGAATATAGGGCATTCCTCCAAACGTAAGATATGATCTTAAACTTTCTGGAGAATCTTGCAGTTGGTTGAATCTCAAAAACTCTTCATAACTGAGTGAATGAACTGGGAATTCAATATATCTTCCAGCCAAATGAGTCGCAAGTTCACCGGAAAGCATTTTAGCATTACTTCCCGTACAGTAGATGTCGCATATATTTTCATTTAATAGACTCCGCAAACATAATTGGAATTCCTCTATCTCTTGTATTTCATCGACAAAAAGGTAGTTATAGTTATACCCTGTCGCTTTTTTCAGAATATATTGATAAAGATCCATATAATTCTTCATATCCGCAAAAGCTAATAACTCTTTGTCTATAAAGATAATATTAGCTTCCGGTGTTTTCTCTTTTATTATGTCTGATATTTGCAAAAGGATGTAACTCTTGCCTATTCTACGCTGGCCGGTTATCACTTTTATTAAATCCTTACCGATAAATGGTTCTATCCTATTGGTATATAAAGGACGGGGTATATAGCTTCTCATATTCAATCATAATTTATTTATTGGCAAATATGGTAAAAGTTTCAATTACGATTGAATCTTCTAGCGTATTTATTAAGTTCGTACATTGTAATCTTATGCATACATCATCGATTGTTACAATGTGATTCAAGTACTTTTGTTCTATTTTTCTTTTTCATCTTTCTCTTCAGGGTTATTGCACTATGGTTACAGATGAGGAATTCATATAGGTCGATAATATGTACAGGAATATATTCTATTTATCGTTTTGACCTATGCTATCATTAAATACTAGAGGAGGTAGAGACATTAACATTATATTTAGTTATAAAAGCTGGCATTACAGTAAAAAATCAGAATCAAATATAGAATTCCCTTATTCCTATTGTGAATTTGCTAATTTTTAATTCAAAAAACAACTATTATTTACACTTTACTGTAGATTCAAACGCATAATACTTATTCTATAGTTCATTTATATCATTGTTTTATTGCTAATACATTGTTAGTAAATATATTATGTGAGTATTTTAGTATAATTTAGGTAGATATATATTCATATTACTTTGTTTATATATTTATTAATCAATCAATTACAAAATACTATTATGAAATAATAAGTTCCTGTGCTATTAATATATCGCTATATATCAACAATATAGCTAACGCATAGTTCTGCGAAAACATTGCAAATTTCGTACATTGGCATGCAAACACAAGAGGTAGCTATCAAATCTTCTGTGAAAGTATTTATGAAATCTGACTCTGAAATGCTTGATGAAGTCATGGTAGTCGCTTACGGTACGGCGAAGAAATCTGCATTTACAGGTTCAGCTTCTGTGATAAAGTCTGAGACACTAGAAAAACGTCAGGTTTCAAACATATCAAATGCACTTTCAGGAACTGTATCCGGTGTACAGACACAAAGCACCAATGGACAGCCGGGTGAAAAAGCAACCGTACGTATTCGCGGTATTGGCTCTATGTATGCCAGCAACAATCCACTTTATGTGGTAGATGGTATTCCGTATGAAGGAGATATATCTGCTGTCAATTCGCAAGATATTGAATCAATGACTGTATTGAAAGATGCCGCTGCAGCCGCTTTATATGGTGCTCGTGGAGCCAACGGTGTCATCTTGGTTACTACTAAAAAAGGTAAAAGTGGTGAGACACTGGTGTCATTGGATGCGCGTTGGGGAACTAACTCACGTTTAGTGAAAAACTATGATGTATTGCAAAATGCAGCTACTTATATGGAAACTGCATATTCTGCCATATACAATGGCTATGTATATAATAGTAAGTATCCGACAGAGAGAGCTTATCAACAAGCTAATGCCGATTTAATTCCCGCTTTAGGATATCAGATTTATAATGTGCCCAATGGTCAGAATCTGATCGGCCGCGATGGTAAACTGAATCCATATGCAACAATGGGCTATAGTGATGGCGAATACTACTATACACCGGATAACTGGTCGGATGAAATGTTTGAAAGCAATCTGCGCCAAGAATACAATCTGAGTGTTTCCGGTGGTACTGACAAATTGAGCTACTATTTTTCTGCTGCTTATTTAGCTGATGATGGTATCATTGAGAACTCTGGATTTGAACGTATCTCCAGCCGTATAAACGTGGATTATCAAGCTAAAAAATGGCTGAAGTTCGGTGTGAATTTAAGCTATGCAAATGTAAAAAGTCGCTACCCAGGCGATCAGGATACGGATGCAGCCACCTCATCGGGTAATGCCTTTTTCGTAGGTAACTTCATCGCTCCCATTTATCCGATGTATGTGCGTAATGCTGAAGGTCAGATTATGCATGATGCTAATACCGGTTACCGAGTATATGATTATGGTGATGGCGCAAGCACAAACTTCACTCGTAACTTCATGAGTATGTCCAATCCGATGAGTAGCTTCCTTTATGATACAGAGGAATACCTGATGGACATTTTGAATGGAAAATGGTATGCCAAGGCTGATATAATTGAAGGCTTGTCTTTGACCGCTTCCTTAGGTCTTCATATAGACAATACACGTTTGCATATTGTGGGTAATAAGTATTATGGACAGTCTGCAGCCCAGAAAGGTTCTATACAGCAATATTCCTCACGTACGTATTCTCTGGACCAGCAATATTTGCTAACTTATAAAAAAGCATTCGATGTACATCACATTGATATTTTGGCCGGATATGAAAGCATGGACTACAATACAGAATCTCACTATATCCTGGGGTACAACATGTATAGCGATAATAACTGGACTGCTTCCAACGTTATAGACCGTAAGAATGGTTCCGGTAGCTACAATGAATATGCTACCATTGGTATCATTACACGTGCCAGCTACGATTTCGATGAGAAATACTATGCAAGTGTTTCTTATCGCCGTGATGCCTCCTCACGTTTCCACCCCGATAATCGTTGGGGTAACTTTTGGAGTGTGAGTGGTGCATGGGATATGGCTAAGGAAAACTTTATTTCTCATATCAACTGGATTAACATGTTGAAATTGAAAGCTTCTTTCGGACAACAAGGTAACGATAACCTTCTCTACAAAGGATATACGAACTATTATCCTTACCAGGATCAATTTACTGTAAGCGGTTCTGATGGTGTATTCTCTGATGGTGTGCTCTTCTATAAAGGAAATAAAGATATTACTTGGGAAACATCTAATTCATTCAATGTTGGTGTGGACTTTGCTCTTCTGAAAGGACGTGTTGATGGTACTATCGAATACTTCAATCGTCAAACAAAAGATATGTTGTACTACAAACCAGTAGCTATGTCTAACGGTTATACCCAGTTCCCGATGAACATTGGTTCGGTGCGCAACTCAGGTGTTGAAATTGAATTGAACTACACTCCGATCGAGACCAACAATCTCAAATGGGTCATCAACTGGAATGGAACCATGATGAAAAATAAGATTTTAGAATTACACCCTGATCTGAAAGGGGAAATGATTAACGGATCTTATATCTATCGTGAAGGTGAATCTTTGTACCAGTTTTATTTGACGAAATATGCAGGTGTAGATACTGAAAATGGTGAAGCACTGTATTGGGCTAAAGATGCTGACGGAGCAGAATACAAAACCAATGATTGGTCGGCTGCTTATAACACGAACCGTCAGGCCAGCGGAGATCTTCTTCCTACTATCTATGGCGGTATTGGTACTACGTTAGATTTTTATGGTTTTGACTTCTCTATCCAATGCGCTTATCAGTTGGGTGGTGAAATTTATGATAGTGGTTATCAGGCATTGATGCACGGTGGTGACTCTCATTACCTCGGCTATAACTGGCACAAAGATATACTAAATGCCTGGACACCAGAAAACACAAGTTCTAATATACCGCGTATAGATGCAATTGATAAATATACCAATTCTAGTTCTGACCGTTGGTTGACGAGTTCCGACTATTTTGCTATCAATAACATTACATTGGGTTATACGCTGCCCAAAAGATGGTTGAGAAATCTGGGCATCGGTAGTCTGCGCGTTTATGGTGCAGCCGATAATGTGGCTCTTTTCTCTTCACGCAGAGGACTTGACCCACGTATGAGCTATACGACCGCATCAACGGACCGCTATACTCCCATACGCACCATTTCCGGTGGTTTGAAAGTGACATTCTGATAAATGGTTGAATTTTATAAAAAAGAAAGAATATGAAAAGAATATATAAGATAACGCAAGTTGCTCTGTTCGGCGCATTAGTAGTCGGATGTACCGACTTAGATACTGCTCCACTGAGTTCGACTATTACGGCCGGGCAGAAAGAAGATGTGGTTGCCGCTGACCCTTCTAAAATTGAAGCCAGCATAGCGGCTATTACAGCTAACTTTACACAATATGCTAAAATTTACACTGAAGACGACGAAATACATAGTGATATAGGCTATCCCACTATTATGCTGGCTACTGATTCAAGAACTACAGACTTTGTAGCTGACATTACAGGCTATAATTGGTATTCTAATTCGGCCGACTATAGCGACTGCTTAAGTACAAGTACAGCTACTATCGAATTCTGGGGTACGCTTTATAACCAAATTTATACAGCCAATGCTGTCATTGGTACTGTAGATAATGAAACAGCTGATCCTACTCTGCAATTTTATCTGGCACAGGCATTGGCTATTCGCGCATTCGACTACTTCACCTTAGTACAACTGTATCAATTCAACTATAAGGGACATGAAGATGCTCTGGGAGTACCCATTATCACCCCCGAAAGTGCAGAAGAAGTAGCTGCAAATGGTTGTGCTCGCTCTACGGTAAAGGAAACCTATGAATTCATTTTGGGTGATTTAAATAAAGCTATTGACCTGTTAAGTAACACGAAGAAAACCCGTTCCGACAAGCGCTATGTCAGCCTTGACGTAGCTTACGGTATACGTGCACGCGTTAATTTGACTATGCACAATTATGCTGATGCATTGAAGGATGCGGAAGCTGCACTTGCCAACACTTCTTCTGTTCCATATAGCAGCACAGCAGTGAGCAAGCCAACCTTCATTAACATTGAAGATGCTTCATGGATGTGGGGTATCTTGATTACAGATAAAGATCGTGTAAGTACGACTGGTATTTGTAACTTCCCGTCACACATGGGCTCGTTGAACTATGGTTATGCGTCTGTAGGTGGATGGCGCAGAATAAGTCCGAAGCTATACAATCAAATTCCTGAAAGTGATGTACGTAAAGGATGGTTCCTGGATGGTACAGGTGTATCAGTTAATTTGCCGGCAGCAGCACAGGCTTATATTACTAAAAAAGGTGCACCGGTTTATACACAAGTGAAATATGGTCCAATGAATGACGAATGGGGATCAAACAACAATGCAACTGATGTGATTTTGATGCGTGTAGAGGAAATGTATCTGATTAAAGCAGAAGCTCAAGCCATGACCAACGATGTAAATGGTGGTGTAAGCACACTCAATTCATTTGTAAATACCTATCGCGATCCGTCCTATAAATGTACAGCTACAACGAGTGAAGCAGTACAGGAGGCTGTTTGGCATCAGCGTCGTATCGAGTTCTGGGGTGAAGGCCTGGCCTATTTCGATATCATGCGTTTGAATAAGGGTGTTAACCGTCTGGGGTGCGGATTCCCCAAAACGGCCGTATTCAATATTGCAGCGGGTGACCCGGTTCAAATTTACAGTATCCCGAATAAGGAAGTTCAGTACAACCCGTTGTTGGAAAATAATCCGTTAGTTTCTGCTCCGACTCCAATACCTGATGTAGAATAAGAATGAGTTAACTATAAAAAAGTACAGAATATGAAATATATGAATAAAATATTTAGTCTGTTGATGGTCGCATTGATGGCTGTGGCCTGCGACCCGGATGCGGAAAACTACATTCCGGGAGAACTGGAAGAAGGTTGTCAAGGAATTTGCTTTGCAGGCAATTATACTCAAACAGTAGAAGTTGAGCCGGGAGTTACTTCTTTCACCCTTACACTGAAACGCACTGTGACTGATGTGGCGGGGACTGTGGATATTAAAGTGCTGAATAACGAAGAAAATGTATTTGTATGTCCTTCCACCGCATCATTTGCTGCCGGAGAAGAAACTACAACATTGACTATCGAAACCCCATCGGCCGTTGCAGGAGTTCTTTATAATTTAAAACTGGCTGTAAGTGGTGATAACACCAGTAAATATGCCAGTGGATACAATGAGATTTCTGCAAACTTCAGTATAATTAAGTGGGAGTCAATTGGTACTGGCTATTATTTGGATGGTACTGTGTCCACCTTCTTCGGGGTAGATCCTACTATGCCGATGGCTGTAAAACTAGAAAGAGCAGAAACAGCCAACAGCGTTCGTTTCCGTTTTGACAGCCCGTTTGCCCGAGTGGCAACAGTCATGGATGAGTATGGCGGTTACGATGGCTATCCATATAATGAGGAAGGTGATGTAGTTCCAGGTAAGTACGTTTTCACTATTGATATAACTAGTCAAGGAGCAGCATTGTCACCAGTTGATTTAGGCATGGCCTGGGCCTATGGAATGTTCTCAATAGGTTCTGTGTACGGAAACCTGTCAACAAACATTGCTACTTATCCATTGGGAGTTTATAATGAAAAAGCCAAATGCATCACTTTCCCTGCCAAATCTTTGTATATCAAGATGGTTGATTATAAAGATGGGGCTGCATCCCCTTGTTCTAATCCTTCATATTTATACTTGGACGGAGAATCTTATCTTGCTTCTTTAAAAACAGCAAAATAACCAGCCGATAAGCGATTAGGTATGTAAGCCCCATTCTTCTATTTATTGATAAATAGGAGGATGGGGCTTTTATAATTACCTTTGTTCGTTAGAATATGCTTTTCCTATTATGAAAATAGAGAGGCACATACATAGTAAACCAGCTGGTCATAAAGATTATCTTTGCTTATTAATAATTTTGTTCTATTTTTCGTTTCTTTCTTATACCACTATTTGTTCCGCAGAAAATGAAACTACTTTCAGTATATTGGAGCATATTCATTGTTCTTTTGTGAAAAGAACGGAACAATACACTTTATCCATTTTATCAAAATCATCTGTTAATGTCATTTTTCAAGGAATATCAATCATTTCATACAGTTGTCTGCTAGTTAAACCCTGTAGTACTTGTTTTATAGTTCATATATATATTCAAAGTAGTAATAATAGGCTAATAATAAGATGTTTAAATACATAATACAGTATAATTCCGGTAGATATAAACGAATATCGCTACTTTTCATGTATCTAATAATCAGCAAATTAATTTATTATTATTATTATAAATATAGTTCCATACAATACATTAATCAATTGATTATCTGACATATACGCTAAGCATAGTTCTGCGAATACATTGCAAATTTCATATATTGGTATGCAAACGCAAGAAGTTGGTATCAAGTCTCATGTAAAGGTTACCATGAGGTCTGATGCTGAGATGCTTGAAGAGGTAATGGTGGTAGCTTTCGGTACGGCAAAGAAGTCGGCCTTTACTGGCTCGGCAAAAGTCATTGGAGCTGAAAAGCTTGAGCAATCGCAGGTTACGAGTGTCACTGATGCTTTGGCAGGTGCTGTGCCGGGTGTGACGCTGACCTCGAATGATGGCGCTCCGGGTGCATCTGCATCCATCAGAATTCGCGGTTTCAGTTCACTCAATGCCAAAAATGACCCTTTGATCATTGTTGACGGTGCACCTTACAGTGGCGATCTTGGCAACATCAATCCTAATGATGTTGAGTCAATGACTGTATTGAAAGACGCTGCCTCGAATGCACTTTACGGTGCGCGTGGTGCCAACGGTGTGGTTATCATTACCACCAAAAGAGCCAATACGAATGGCGAAGCCAAAGTGACTTTCGATGCCAAGTGGGGTGCCAATACACGCGCATTGAAGAAGTATGATGTGATTACTGATCCTGGAATGTACTACGAGATGCACTATGGTGCAATGAAGAACTACTATATGAACCAGATGGGCATGAGCGGCCAAGCTGCATGGACTGAGGCAAACAACAATCTGTTTGGCTCCAACGGTGGTTTAGGCTACAATGTCTATACTATTCCTGAAGGACAATACCTCATTGGCCAGAATGGCAAGCTCAATCCCGACGCCACATTGGGTAGGGTGGTGAAGTACAAAGGACGTGATTACCTGCTTACTCCCGATGATTGGGATAAGGTTGGTTCACGTACTGGTTTGCGTCAGGAGTACAACTTCTCAATAAGCGCAGCCAACGAAAAATCTTCTTTCTATGTCTCTTTGGGCTATTTGGGAAATGAAGGTATTACTGAAGGTTCTGATCTGAAGCGTCTGACCGGCCGCTTAAAAGCCGACTATCAGGCTAAGAAATGGATGAAGGTGGGTGCCAATATGTCGTATGCACGCTTTGACAGCAATTCATTGGGTAACAATGGAGCAAGTACTTCTACCGCCAACGTCTGGGCGTTCACCACTCAGATGGCTCCCATTTATCCCGCTTATGTGCGCAACGCCGATGGCAGTATTATGCTTGACGGTAACGGCATCGGAATGATGGACTACGGTAGCGGCATCAATGCCGGTATGCAACGTCCCTTTATCCCCGATGCCAACCCTATTCAGGATAATAAGCTTAACACCAGAAATGCCGAAGGAAACGCCCTTAGCGGTAACGCTTTTGTGGACATCACTCCGCTGCCGGGACTGAAGGTGACACTGAACGGTACTTTCAACTTGGAT
>QWCY01002276.1_pt1 | contig 38640 bp, 34 predicted proteins | sample 1972631 | NCBI WGS metagenome assembly QWCY01 (sample SAMN09866696, study PRJNA288562) | Human gut metagenome isolate pre1_stool, whole genome shotgun sequencing... | isolation source: gut | host: Homo sapiens | place: USA: California
GGGTCACCCCTTGAAACTTGCAAGTCGCTATGGGGTTCGTTGGCAACTACGCCCCGTGTGGACTTTCACCACAGATGTATAACATGCCCGTCATACAAAAATAGCCACGTGGAGGTTTGACGTTCTCCACGTGGCTGTTGTGCGACAACCTCAACGACCTATAATAAAGTAGGGGCGAACATCTGTCGATGTCCGCCCCTACTTTTATTTTGTCGTCTTGTGACGAGCTGCGTGTCTCGCTTTACTTGACGAGATCCATCGTGTCACGTGCTATCATCAGCTCCTCGTCGGTGGGGACGCAGATGACGGTCACACGGCTAGAGGGCTTAGAGAGTACTTTCTCCTCTCCACGACTAGAGCGATTGACTGCTGAGTCAAACTCTACACCCATGAACTCAAGTCCAGAGACTACTGCCTCACGAGTTGTCTGGTCGTTTTCGCCGACACCGCCCGTGAAGACGATGACATCGACACCGCCCATAGCAGCTGCGTAGGCTCCGATGTACTTCTTGATACGGTAGCGATACATCTCGAGCGCGAGCTTAGCACGCTCGTTGCCAGCCTCGGCAGCCTGCTCTACGTCACGCATATCGGAGGAGACACCGCTGATGCCGAGTACACCGCTCTGCTTATTGACCATCGTCGAGAAGTCGCTCGGAGTCATCTTCTCACGCTCCATAATGAAGGGCACGATACCTGGGTCGATGCTTCCGCAGCGAGTACCCATCATCAGACCATCTGTAGGGGTCAAGCCCATAGAGGTGTCGAGCACCTTGCCATTGCATACGGCTGCGATCGAAGCGCCATTGCCGATGTGGCAGGTGATGATGCGTGTCTTGTCAAAGTCCTTCCCAAGGATCTCGCAAGCACGATGGCTGATGTAGCGGTGGCTTGTGCCGTGGAAGCCGTAACGACGTACCCCGTACTTCTCATAGTACTCGTAGGGTAGTGCATACATATAGGTATATGCGGGCATCGTCTGGTGGAAGGCCGTATCAAAGACAGCTACCTGCTGCACCTTCGGAAGGAGCTTCGTGATAGCGTCGATACCCTTCAGTGAGGGTGGGTTGTGCAGTGGAGCGAGGTCAGAGACACGCTTGACCTGCTCGATCACCTCGTCATTGATGAGGACGCTCTTATTGATAGCCTCACCACCATGTACGAGACGGTGACCCACAGCCTCGATCTGGTCTACACTGTCTAGGACAGCGTACTCAGACTTTGTCAGGATCTCGAGGATAAACTCGACAGCTACCGTGTGCTCCGGTAGCGGACGGTCTATCTGTACCTTCTTGCCGTCGGTTGTCTTGAACTTGATGAAAGAGTCGGGCAGGCCGAGCTTCTCAATACCACCTGAAGCGAGGATACGAGCCTCGGGCATATCATATAGTGAATACTTGACAGACGAGCTGCCACAGTTAAGGACTAGTACGATCATAATGTATCTTTAGTAAAGGGAAGGGAGTAAGTGATGAATTACTTCTTAGCTGCGATAGCCTGGTTGCAAGTGATCGTGATCACGTTGTAGACATCCTCTACAGAGCAGCCACGGCTGAGGTCATTGACTGGAGCAGCCATACCCTGTAGGATAGGACCGACAGCAGTAGCACGACCGAGACGCTCGACGAGCTTGTAAGCGACGTTGCCCACCTCTAGGTTCGGGAAGACGAGGACGTTAGCCTTACCAGCTACGGGACTTTCGGGAGCCTTGAGCTCAGCGATCTTGCTTACGATAGCTGCGTCTGCCTGTAGCTCACCATCGATGAGTAGGTCAGGAGCCATCTCCTTAGCGATCTTGTAAGCCTCCGTAACCTTGTCGATCATCTCGCTCTTGGCAGAGCCCTTTGTAGAGTAGCTCAGGAGGGCAATGCGTGGCTCCATATCGCCGATGCTACGAGCCGTGTCGGCAGAAGCGATAGCGATCTGTGCGAGCTCGTTGCTGTCAGGATTGGGCGTGACGGCGCAGTCAGCAAAGATGAAGAAGCCGTTCTCGCCATACTCCTGAAGCGGAGAGAAGATGAGGAATGCGCCACTGACTACCTTGAGTCCTGGGCGTGTCTTGATGAGCTGGAGTGCGGGACGAAGCACGTTGCCCGTCGTATTGTGTGCACCAGCCACCTCACCGTCAGCATCGCCAGACTTGATCATCAGGCAGGCAAGGTAAAGCGGATTGACCACGAGCTCGTCAGCCTGCTCACGGGTCATGCCCTTAGCCTTGCGTAGCTCCATCAGGAGGTCGCGGTAAGCCTCACGACGTGCGTGGTTTTGCGGATCGATGATCTCAGCCTGATCGATATGCTTGAGTCCTAGCTCAGCAGCCTTAGCCTGGATCTCGGCGGGGTTGCCTAGGAGGATGATGTGAGCAATGCCGTCAGCGATAACGCGATCAGCAGCTTGGAGAGTACGAGGCTCGAGACCCTCGGGGAGTACAATGCGCTGCTTGTTAGCCTTAGCGCGCTGTACGTTCTTTTGAAGTAGTTCCATAGAGGTGTATGATAAGTTTATATTGTTGTGCAGTCTTTAGCTCCACAAAGTTACAAAATAAAGAGCAGAGCCTCCCCCTAATCTCTAACTTCTAATCTCTAACCTCTAACTTCTCAAAGTCTCTCTCAGGAACTGGCTCCGCCGAGAGGAGCGCCGAGACCATCGTGAGGTAGCGTGGCGGATGCCCCTCCTCGCCCCACACCATCGGGATACCCGCTAGTCGCTCTGTGGTGCCACTCAGGTCGAAGCCCCACGACTCGAGCGACGAGCGCATCTGGTCGGGATGACGGCAAGGCTCGCCAGCACTGCGTGTGCAGGCTTGTGGCTGGCAGAGCCGACAGCGACCAGCCGTAAAGAGCCTACTCCCCGCATGCTGTCGCTCTAGCTGATAGAGGAGCGGGTCGATACGATCCCGCACGGCACCCATCAGGCGAAAGCAGTAGTCCCCCACCTCAGCGGGCTGACACGCCGCCCACGACTGCTCGTCGGGTGTGACACGATGCACGAGGATATGAGCGTAGCGGTAGCGTGCTAGTGCCTCACGCACATCATAGGTAAAGGGCGGGCAAGACCAATTGGTCAGGTAAGTAGGACAATGCTCGCACAGTGCGAAGAATCGATCAGGGTCGAAGTACCCCGCCATATAGTCCGCTAGAGGTAGCTGACGGAGCGTTCCCTCGATACGATAAGTTGGCTCAGCCATACTATCTATCCATCTGTGTCACCTCAACGCCTTCCTTATATAGGTATCTCTTGATGCTGCGCTTGGGCGACTTGATGAAGGGAGTCCTCTGGAGGACGAACTTAGTCACCATCTCGTAGGAGCCAAGCTTAGCATTGAGCTGCTTACGCTGATCTTTGATCTGCTCCCAAGCCTCTTCGATAGTTATCCCCGCCTGCTTGGCTGCCAGTTCGTCGGGATAGACAAGCGCCTCAAGACGGCCATTCTTCTGATAAACCAGACTCTCCGCCACAAAGTGCAGGTTATTGAGCTTCGCCTCGATCTCCTCGGGGTAGATGTTTTGCCCATTAGCCCCTAGGATCATCGTCTTGGAGCGACCGAGGATAAAGAGGTTGCCTCGCTTGTCTAGACGCCCTAGGTCACCCGTACGCATCCAGCCGTCTGAGGTGAAGAGGAGCTTATTGATCTCGGGGAGCTTGTTATAGCCAAGGCAGACGTTGTCACCGCGCACCTGTATCTCACCGACGCCTGGAGCTAGAGGCTGATCAAAGTCTTCAGGCACCTCGACACGTATCTCCATATGTGGCAGAGCGCGTCCCGCAGAGAGTGGCGCCCAGCGACGATGGTTGCTGTAAGAGATGAGCGGAGCGCACTCGGTCATACCATAGCCGACAGTGAGCGGGAAGCCGATACGATGCAGGAAGGCTGCGACCTCCGTAGAGAGCGGAGCTCCCCCGACGATCACCTCACGGAAGTTGCCCCCGAGGCCATCGGTGAGCTTCTTGCGGATCACTCGGTAGACCAGCTTGCGTAGGAACGGGACACGTAGGAGCACCTTGATGTAGGAGCGCTCTAGGACCGGCACGATAGACTGCTTGTAGATCTTCTCCAAGATGAGTGGCACCGAGATGATCAGCACGGGGCGTATCTCGGCAAAGGCTTTCATCAAGATCTTGGGCGAAGGCACCTTGCCTAGGATATAGGTGTGGACGCCTATGTAAAGGGTTGCGAGCATATTGAAGGCGCAGCTGTACGTGTGTGCCAGTGGGAGGAAGCAGATGATCTGCTCACCGCTATACATAAGGTCGAGCTTCTGCGCATAGAGGGCATTGCCTGCCAGATTGCCCGCAGTGATCAGCACCCCTTTGCTAAAGCCGGTCGTCCCTGAGGTGTAGTTAATCACAACCAGCTCATCATTGCCCACCTCGGGGTAGACAATGTCGGTACGACGAAATCCCTTGGGGTAAAAGCGTGCCACAAAAGGAGCAAAGGGAAGGAGTCGCTTATAGTCGTATGGCATCCCTGAGCGAGCATAGCGCCACGTGATTTTCTTGATGTCAAAGATGGTCTGCACCATCGGCAGATCCTCCTCAGGATTGAGCTTTGCCAAGATAAGGTCATCTATAAAGAGCAGCTTCGCCTCGCTGTGATTGATGATTGTCTTAGCGTCCTCGACGTTGAAGTCCTGCAGTATGGGGACGATCACAGCACCATAAGTGATCGTAGCCATAAAGATGACGCACCAGTGGACCGAGTCGGCACCCATCAGAGCGATGCGATCACCGCGCTGTATGCCGGTCTCCTTATATATATAGTGTAGGTGCGCTATCTGTAGCGCTAAGTCGCGATAAGATATGGTGTAGCCAGTGGCGTAGTCCGAGAGAGCTGGCTGTCGGAAGTGCTCTCTGAAGCTCGCCTCGTAGGCCTTGATGAGATTGTCTGGATACATAGGTACTATCTCCTATTGTGTAAGCGTGTGGCGCAAAGGTACGAAATAGAACCCTAACCCAACTGAATTTATCGTCACACGATAGAGAGTTCTCTAGACGCTAGAAGTTGACCGAAAAGCCCATGTCCAGACCTATGCGATGAATTAAGCTGGGCCCTGAGTAGATACCCATCTTGTAGTCAATGCCGGATCGCCATGCTACACGGGGAGTGATGTCGCAAGAGAGACCAGCACCGACTCCGATGGCACCGCCGATGAAGTTGTAGCCCGAGAAGTGAATCATTTGGAGACCTCCGAAGGCATTCAAAAAGAAGTTCAAGTTATTCTGGGAGGGGAAGTAGTAAGCGACCTGCGGTCCTAGTCCGAGTCCTCCCAGCTCACCAGTGCCCTCGTAGTGGATCGTAGCTCCTACGGAGAGGTTGTCCTTGACGAACCAACCTATAGAGGGGTTAACTAGTACGTTGAAAACACCAATTCCTCCTTCAGCGGCAACAGCCGAGAGGCTAAGCGTACCAGTGACCTCACGGCGTCCCGCCGTCCTTTGCGCCTCTAGACTACAAACGCTCAGGAAGCTAACGATAAGTGCGATAAGCAATGTTTTCTGTGTCATGTGACTTATGTTGTGTGACTAATAGCTGATTTCTTGCGGTGTAACTCACAAATCTTGCAAGGATACGCCACAAATGTACAAATACTTTCATCAGCAACCGCAATCTAGGCTGGACGGAGCAGTAGGTGGTGTCGCATTATTTAGTACCTTTGCAGTCACAAGTAGGGGCGATTCGCCTATGGGGCGGTAGTCTCTCTCGGGATGTAGCACAGTTGGTAGCGCGCCACGTTCGGGACGTGGAGGTCGGAAGTTCGAGTCTTCTCATCCCGACTCAAGGTGATCGTCGAAGTAGTTCGGCCGTCACCTTTTTTCTTTGCCCTTCCGTCACAGATTAGCGTGGAGGCATCGTAGACCTCTTCAGGGGTCTGGGCGGTGAGTGGGTGGTCCAGCATAAGATATCTTCGTTGGCAATCTATAGTGAAGGCAAAGCTACAAATATTCCCCTCACGGATCGACTCCTTTTTTGTGTCAGTCTTCTTTTTTGCTACCTTTGTGTAACTTCTGAATTTGGCGGCCGAGGGACGTGTTCCCCCTTCGCCAAGTAATAAATATGTCACTCATGGCTACGAAAAGACCTTTACGCTGTCCCGACCCACGCAAGTCTGCGCGCTTTCTAAAGGATGTCCTACTCATCTTCGCTGGTGTAGTCATCTACACGTTTGGCTGGACAGCCTTCATCCTCTCACAAGACATCACCTCGGGAGGACTGGCGGGACTGACCACGATCATTCAGCTGGCAACGAATATCCCAGCCAGTATACCTTACAACATCATCAATGTCGGCTTGCTACTCCTCTCGATATGGATCCTAGGGTGGCGCTTCTCGATGAAGACAATCATAGCCGTCCTGATGCTTGCCGTCACGATTCCCGTAGGACAAGCGCTCTTTACCCCTATGGTGGGACAAGGACTAGAGGTGTACAACAATCTGCCCGTCTGGCTGACCAGTACACTCCCCAACTTCGGTCCCCTCTTAGCTCCTGACGAGCCGTTTGTCGCGCTAGTCGTCGGTGCAGCGCTCTGTGGAGCGGGACTAGGCCTTGTCTTCTCTGCCAATGGTAGCACTGGTGGTACTGATATCATCGTGGCGATCATCAATAAGTACAGCACGCTCTCTCTAGGTCGTGCTATGATCTTTATGGATGCGATCATCGTCACGACGGGTGCACTCGTGAGCCACTTCTTCGGGCCTCAGTACAGCTGGGGTACGGCTCTAGGCAAGCTCGCCTTCTCCTTCATCGAGATCACGATCGTGGGGCAGATGCTGGACTACATTATGGAGGCCAACAAGCAGTCTGTGCAGCTACTCATCGTCAGTACCAAGTACGAGCAGCTCAGCGAGGCTATCACGCATCGCCTAGGCCATGGCTGCACCATACTCCACGGTGAGGGTGGCTATAGCCATCAACAGATGCACGTGGTACTGGTGACCATACGCAAGAGTATGCGCGGTGGTCTCTATCAAGTGATTAACTCGGTAGACCCCGACGCCTTTATCTCCGAGTCTACGGTGCATGGCGTATATGGGCAGGGCTTTGACTCGCTCGAGCGGGTGACTGGACGAAAGAAGAAGTAATTTCCCCTCTTCCTCTCCCCTTATTTTGAAACTATTTGATGGAATACAAACCAGACCTACTAGATAAGATAGACTGTCCTCGATGCAAAGGGCAAGGGTCACGCTGTAGCAAGCTCTCGACCTTTGACTGGCTAGCTGATCTGCCCGATGGGGTACAGCAGCAAGAAATCGTCGAGGTACAGTTTAAAAATACACGCAAGAACTACTACCGCAACGTGGATCACCTCGACCTCAAGCGAGGAGACTATGTAGTCGTCGAGGCTGACAGCGGTGGCTACGATGTCGGTATGGTGGCTCTCACGGGGACACTCGTCTCCACAAAGATACGGGCCAACCATGACGAGCAGTATGTGGACAACGCAAAGGCGATCTACCGTAAGGCACGGCCTGCCGATATGGATCACTATCGCGCTGCCAAGCTACGCGAGCACCCGACGATGATCGAGTCACGCGAGATAGCCACTTCGCTAGGACTAGATATGAAGATCGGCGACGTGGAGTATCAGGCTGACGGGACGCGCGCCATATTTTACTACATAGCGGATCAGCGAGTAGACTTTCGCAAGTTGATACGACTTCTAGCGGACGCCTTCCACATACGTGTGGAGATGCGTCAGATAGGTGCTAGACAGGAGGCGGGGCGTATCGGAGGTATCGGACCTTGTGGACGAGCGCTCTGCTGTGCTACCTGGCTCTCACGCTTTAACTCTGTCAGCACCGCTGCAGCACGCTTTCAGAACTTAGCCCAAAACTCGCTCAAACTCACCGGACAGTGTGGCAAGCTCAAGTGCTGTACCAACTACGAGGTGGATGTCTATATGGAGGCAAAGAAAGCTTTCCCCTCGAGTCGTACGCCCCTAGAGACGGAGAGCGGCACCTACTACTTTAATAAGTGCGACCTCCTAGCGGGTGAGATCACTTATAGTCTAGCGCCTAAGGCTCTCGAAGAGCCTGAGACCATATCCGTGGAGCGGGCGAAGGAGATTATAGAGATGAACCAGCGTGGCGAGACACCCGAGACGCTTTCTGACCAGCAGGAGGCTCCGAAGAAGCCTAAGGACATACTCTTTGACAATGCGATCAACCGCTTTGACCAACCGAAGAAGCGTAAGCGTCGCAAGACAAACCGGAAGAGAGAGCGCAGCAACACCAATGCTCCTATAGCGCAAAGCGAAAACCCTGCGAATGACCGTGCCGAGGAGCCGACCAATGCTGTCGAAGAGCCTCAGGAGAGATCCGACTCGCGCGAGAAGGGCGCTACGCAGCCCGATCGTAGGCCGAGACGTAAGCCGCAGGCGGGTAGTCGTCGGCGCCGTCCACGCACGAAGCCTCAGGAGGAGTAGTTCACCACGACTAGATCAGTTGTAGCTATGAGCAGAGCCAGCAGAGGGGGCATCGTAGGGGGGCTAATTTTGCTGGCCGTCCTGACGCTTGGCTCTTGCCACTATGCAGCTTACCAGAAGCAGATGCAGACGGAGGAGCTACCACGAGCCGTATGGTCTGCAGAGCATTGTGTCACCTTCGACAGCTTCGTCGAGCAGTCGCGGACGCCTCACACACTCTACCTCTACGTGCGGTACAACAGCCGCTACGCATACACCGCTCTACCGCTCACCATCGAGCTTCGCTCCGCTCTAGGTTGGAGCGCTACGACGACCTTAACACTACCGCTCGCTGAGGAGCCTGGTGTATGGGCTGGAGAGGGTTATGCACTACACCAGCAACTCTATAAGGTCAATGCCTCACTAACTCCACCCCACCCAGGACTCTACACCATCAAGCTAAGGCAAGCAACGGGGCAAGCAACCCTAGCAGGCATCGAGACGGTCGGCTTCGCTTGGGTCGCTACCGAGCAGTAGCTTCGCACAGACAATACAAACAAAGCAGTCCCGCAAGGAGTACTACATCGCTGTAGCCTCCTTGCGGGACTGCTTTGTTTTATCAGAAACGTCTTCTAGCGAATATGTGGGGTTTTCAAAATAGTGGCATAGTTGGCTGTTAGCTATTGGCGGTAAGGTAAGTTCATAGCAGATGCTATACGAAGATAGTCGTTTACGTCTTGAGCTCCCCTCCTCCCCCATTGGGCAGAAAGAGCGAAAGCTCACGTAGGGATTCCCAAATCTCTCGGTGGAAACTAAAAAATACCCACGTAGGCGAGAAATAAAACTTCGGAAGAATCAAATGATATGTCCGAAGAAATGATCCTCGCCTACGTAGAGAATAAAAAATTGCCACGTGAAGAATTGACGTTTCTCACGTGGCTATTGAGTAAGAGTCGCTCGACTGTAGTACGTTTGATTTCGATCTTTGTCAGTGTACCATAATAGGAATTCGCTTTCCATTTATAATGCGTCAGCCCTGATCTCTAACTTCTTTTTCGTACTTTTGGAGTGTGAAGACGAGACACTCTTGGCAATGGTGGCTAAAGAACTTCTTGCCACTCCTCATAGGGCTAGCGATACTGTTCTATCTCTATCGCCACCTAGAGTTCGCAGACACGCTACGCTTGTTGCAGCATGGCGTGCGCTACGAGTATCTCCTCTTGTCTCTACCTATGGGACTCCTGGGCAATGCCACGCGAGGATATCGCTGGCACCTCCAGATGAGACCTCTATACACGACCCCAGCACGACCCCTCAATCCAGTCTTGATCACCGTCGGGAGCTATGCGGTCAACTTTGTCATACCTCGTGCCGGTGATGTGTGGCGCTGTACCGAGATGAAGCAGCGAGAGGATTATACGCTCTCGACAACCGTCGGCACGATCCTAGTAGATCGTCTCTCAGATGCTGTCGTTGTGGTGGCACTCTTCGTGGCGATGATGCTATTTCAGCCAGGGACTATATCGCAGATCTTAGCTGCTCAGGGGTTAACGCTCGGGGATGGCTTAGGCGACCTCTTTTCGTCAGACCACACCACGGCTTGGCTGATAGCGGGAGTCTCACTCCTCGTCATCGTGCTGGTCCTCTATCGCTTTAGAAAGAGTAGCTTTATGCAGCGTGTACGAGAGAAGCTCCGCTCTGTACTGCAAGCCGCTTCGACACTAAGAGGATGGCGCGCTTGGGGTCAGTTTGTCGTACTCACGATACTCCTGTGGCTCTTTTACTACTACTTCTTCTATCTCACATTTGGAGCCTTTACCTTCACGGCAGAGCTAGGTCATCGAGTCGCTTTTGCCTCCTTTGTCCTCTCCACGCTGATGGTCGCTATCCCCACGCCAGCGGGTGTCGGTCCGTGGCACTATGCGGTGATTATATCGCTGACAGCCTTTGGCGTGAGCGAAGCCGAGGCGGGACACTTTGCCTTGATAGTCCACGCTGTACAGACTCTCTGGACCATTATTACGGGGATTATTGCTATATTTGCCTTACCAATAGTCAATAGACACTACAAACGTGCCTCCTCACTGGAAGACACTTCAAAAAATAAAGAGAATAAGCTATGATGAACAAAGCTGACTACCAAAAGCTCGCCCCCTCCACACTATGGGGCTATTTCTATGATCTCACACAGATACCCCGCCCCACAGGCCACTGTCAGGCTGTCAGGGAGTATGTCGTTGCCGAGGGCAAGCGACTAGGACTAGAGACCCATGTAGATGAGGTGGGCAACGTGTTGATCCGTAAGCCAGCCACTCCAGGACTAGAGGATCGTCCCGTAGCTACCCTACAGGGACACCTAGATATGGTTCCTCAGAAGAACTCGGACAAGGTACACAACTTCGAGACCGATCCTATCCAAACGATGCAAGACGGCGACTGGATCACGGCCGATGGTACGACACTAGGTGCGGACAACGGTATGGGAGTCGCCTTCTCTCTAGCTGTACTCGCTGATGACACGCTCAAGCATGGTCCCATCGAGGCGCTTTTTACCATTGATGAGGAGGTCGGCATGGACGGTGCTAATGGTCTTAAGCCAGGCTTTAGCAAGGGGGACATACTCCTTAACATAGACTCCGAGGTAGAGGGTGATCTCTTCGTCGGCTGTGCTGGTGGTATCGATGTCAATGTCTCTCTAGAGTACCAGGACAACCACGAGCCTGACGAGGACGAGATAGGCGTACGCCTTACGATCAAGGGACTCAAGGGTGGACACAGCGGTGTGGACATACACCTCGGTCGTGCCAATGCCAACAAGCTGATGGCGCGTCTCCTCAAGGAGGCTGTCTCGCAGTGCGGCGCTCTAGTCGCTGAGATCGATGGCGGTAATATGCGCAATGCGATACCTCGTGAAGCTGTCGCTCTGCTCTCTGTCAAGGAGGACGACACCGAGGCGCTTTGGGAGCTGGTATCCGACTACGAGGAGCTATTTAATAAGGAGTTTGCTGGGATCGAGAACCACATCACCGTCTCTCTAGAGCGTTGTGACCGTCCTAAGACGATCCTCCCCGACGAGATACAGGATGCGCTGATCCACGCACTGAATGCTTGTCAGAATGGTGTCATCTCGATGCTCTCTGAGTTCGCCGACACGGTAGAAGCTTCGTCAAACCTAGCTCAGGTACAGGCTGGCGAGGGGCATATCTCTGTCCGCTTCCTCGTCCGCTCTTCTAGTGACTCACGCAAGATGTGGGTCGCCTCTAGCATCGAGAGCTGCTTCCTACTGATGGACGCTCGCGTAGAGTTTGACGCTCCCTATACAGGCTGGCAGCCCAATGCTGAGTCACACGTAATGCAGGTGATGTGTCAGGCCGCTAAGGAGGTCTACGGCAAGGAACCCGCTGTCAAGGTGATGCACGCCGGTCTCGAGTGCGGTATCATACAGGGTGTCATGCCCGATATGGATATGATCTCCTTCGGTCCTGAGATCCAGCACCCACACTCACCTGATGAGCGTGTGAGCATCTCCTCTGTGGAGCGTAGCTACCGCATGCTCGTCCGTGCTTTGGAACTAATCTAATTCGATAAGAACGTATGAAAAAAGCTTTTGTATTCCCAGGTCAGGGCGCACAGTTCGTCGGTATGGGTCAAGAGATCTATACGAAGAGCGAAGCGGTACGCGAGCTCTTTGCCGAGGCGAACGAAGTGCTAGGCTTTGACCTGACCAAGACCATGTTTGAGGGTACCGAAGAGGACCTCAAGCAGACGAAGGTGACGCAGCCCGCCGTCTTCCTCCACTCTGTGGCGATGACCGTGGCGCTCGGAGAGGCCTTCGCACCAGACATGGTCGCTGGTCACTCGCTGGGCGAGTTCTCGGCACTAGTTGCGAGTCGCGCCTTGCCTTTTGCCGATGCGCTGCGACTCGTCTCTGAACGTGCGCTCGCTATGCAGGCTGCTTGCGAGGCACACCCCTCGACGATGGCAGCAATCATCGGACTGCCGGACGACAAGATCGAGGAGGTCTGCCGCGGCATCTCTGGTCAGGTGGTGGTACCAGCGAACTACAACTGCTCGGGTCAGGTAGTCATCTCTGGCACGATGGAGGGTATCGCTGAGGCTTGCGAGCTGCTCAAGGCTGCGGGGGCTAAGCGTGCGCTACCGCTCAAGGTGGGTGGCGCCTTTCACTCACCGCTTATGCAGCCCGCCCAGGAGCGTCTGCAGCGTGCTATCGAGGCAACAACCTTTGCCACACCGATCTGCCCGATCTATCAAAATGTCGATGCTCGTCCGCATACCGATGTGGAGGAGATCAAGGCTAATCTGATCGCTCAGCTCACGGCTCCCGTACGCTGGACGAAGAGTGTCGAGGCGATGGTTGCCGATGGCGCTACGCACTTTGTGGAGCTAGGACCAGGCAAGGTCTTAGCTGGGCTCATCGGTCGTATCGCTCGCGATGTGACTTGTGAGAGCTTAGCAACAATCTAATGTATCTTTGCATTACGAGTAACGATTTGTAGGGACGCAGACCGTCGGTGCGTCCCTACAGATCGGGGTTACAGCGTTTGATGAGTGGAATTGTCGTGCTGACGTAGCTTGTGTAGGGGCGGACCTACGTGTCCACCCGCAGAATAGACTGCGCTCAGGTGAGGACGGGCGGACACACAGGTCCGCCCCTACGGTGGGAGCTTCCACCCCGCCGAGCGGTTCCCCCGAAGAGAAGTCGACCGAGCTTGCGAAACGAGAAAAAACTTCGCATTTTACTTGCATATGAACTTAGAAAGCAAGTCGTTACTCGTCAAGTTGTCGAGCTTGTCCTCTAGTTTATTCAGATTTAAGTAGATAGTATTATGAGCGATAAGGAGTTACTAATACCCTACATGCGGCTACCCCGCTCGGAGTGGCCTGCAGTGTACGAGCAACTCGAGGAGGCTGCCGTAGAGGCTACACGCCGGTCGTATGCCCCATACAGTCACTTTCACGTAGGTGCTGCAGCACTGCTGGAAGACGGACAGATCGTGCTGGGATGCAATCAGGAGAATGCCTCCTTCTCGCCCACGCTCTGTGCAGAGCGAACGGCACTCTACGCCATCGGGGCGCATCACCCAGGAGCTGTCGTGGAGCGGATGATGATCGTCGCTGAGACAGAGGGCAAGCGTGTCGAGGCGATCTCCCCCTGCGGTGTGTGCCGACAGGTGATGATGGAGACAGTAAAGCGACAGGGCAAGCCCTTTGAGGTAATCCTCTGTGGCACGGACGATGCTATCGTTATTAGCGACTGTCGGCTTCTCTTGCCCTTTGCGTTTGACGGTTCAGATATTCCTTCGTAGCGCTGAGCGCACCCACCATTTGTAGAGACCTATTTCCCATTAGTATATGGCTTATCGCATCATTACGATCAGTAGACAGTATGGCTGCGGCGCTCGCACCATAGGGCGTCAGCTCTCAGAGCAACTCGGCTTGACCTACTACGACAAGGAGCTCATCCATATGATCGCCGAGGAGAGTGGCTACGCTGCAGACTATGTCGAGGAGCAGAGCGAGTACGCCTCGACGTCGGGGCTGGACTTTATGCCGATGTCGCACGGATCGCTTTTCTCCGTACCTATGACGGGACTCGTCGAGACGCCCTCGGTGACCCGCTATCTCAACGACTTTATCCTCAAGATAGCTGAAGAGAGTCCCTGCGTCATCATCGGGCGCAGTGCCGACTACATCTTACGAGACCGAGACGACGTGCTCAACGTATTCCTCTATGCCGATGTCGAGGCGCGTATCCAAACGCTCCTACAGCGAGGCGATGAGGAGACGGAAGACGCAGCGCGCAAGCGCATTGACCACTCAGACCGCGCCCGCCGCAAGAACTACAAGCAGATGACCAATAGGGAGTGGGGCGAGTCGACCAACTACCACCTCTGTCTCAATACGGGTGCCTTCGGGGCGCCCTGCTGTACCGACATCATCGCTCACGCTTACCAGCTCCCTTGTGGTGGCATGGTCATTGGCAGAAAGTAAACCCACTATGCGACTGACGGACAATTGGTTCAACGGCTTGGCCGAGAGCGAAGCTGGCCAGACGGCTCACCTGCATGTACGTGATGAGCTGGAGGAGTTTCGCGCTACAGGCAAGTACCGCTTTGTGATCGAGATCTCTTACCTCTTTGACAGCGAGGGCATAGAGCCATCGGATACGGACACAGAGCAGATAGAGGCGGTCGACGAACTGCTACAGACCGCTATGGAGCGAGACAAGATGGCGATCCTCGCAGCCTCTATCCTAGAGCCAGGGCGCAAAGTGTGGCTCTATGTGAGTCGCACATACGACCCCTTCTTCGATCGTCTCGAGGAGGTGCTGGCGGAGCTCCCCCTCCTGCCGCTACAGTTTGAAGTAGTTCAGGACCCCGATTGGAGCTACTACCAGGAGCTACTGGACAAGCTACAGCCGTAGCCCGCGCCTAGGCTACACGACTATAGGGGCACACGGAACGAGTAGCGACTGTGATTGAAGTCCATAGATGCTGATCATCTGTTGTGTCGCTTTTCTTTAGAATCGATTGAGACCTTTGCAAGCGTTAGACAGACATTGACCACACTCGAGAGCTGACTCCTATAGTCTGCTATATTATCTTTGCCGTGTCTAGCTGATACTAAGCTTTGCCGTGAAACTTGAGTCTTACATACCCACAAATGTAAAAGAAGAGCCTCACGTAGGTGAAGCTCTCCTTTTATTTTGTCTCGTCGACTTGCTAGGTTACTTCGTATGGCTCAGCAAAGACCAAATAGCATCGTCCTCAGGGTATGGCGCGATGACCTCTATTTGCTCATGCGTGACGGGATGCTCGAAGCTTAAGATACGCGCATGGAGCGAGATGCCGCCATCCTTGTTGCTCCGTGGAGCGCCATACTTGAGGTCTCCCTTGATCGGGTAGCCCATATGGCTCAGCTGCGTACGTATCTGATGATGCCGTCCCGTGTGTAGCGTCACGGCCAGCAAACTGTAGCGGTCGCCCACGGCGAGACGCTCGTAGGTGAGCCAGGCGCGCTTAGCCTCAGCGTGAGGCTCCGTCACAACGTAGCTCTTGTTTTGCTTGCGATTGCGATAGAGCAGATCCTTAGCCTCGCCCGCTTTCTGGGGAAATGCGCCACAGACCACAGCGTGGTAGACCTTGTGGATCTCTCGTCGCTGAAACATAGCGTTGAGCCGTGACAAAGCCTTCGAAGTCTTGGCAAAAAGCACAGCTCCCGACGTTGGTCTATCGATACGATGCGTGACCCCAACGAACGCTCGCCCAGGCTTGTCGTACTTATCGATGAGATAGCGCTCGACAAGCTCCGAGAGCGGTGTATCGCCCGTGCTGTCACCCTGTACAAGCATCCCCGCAGGCTTATTGACGATGAGGAGATGATTGTCCTCGTAGAGGATCTGTAGGTCAGGCATCGGTCTGCTTACTAAGGCATTACATATTCATACCACCACAGCAAGAGAGTACCTGTCCTGTCATATAGGAGGAGAGGTCGCTCGCAAGGAAGAGAGCCACATTGGCCACATCCTCAGGCTTACCACCACGACGTAGCGGGATCTGCTTAGCCCACTCCTTGCGCACCTCCTCGCTGAGGACGGCTGTCATATCGCTCTCGATGAAGCCCGGTGCAATGCTGTTGGCACGGATACCACGTGAGCCGAGCTCCTTGGCAACGCTCTTAGACAGTGCGATCATACCAGCCTTAGAAGCCGAGTAGTTCACCTGACCCGCATTGCCCGATACACCGACGACACTCGCCATATTGATGATGCTACCCTGACGTTGCTTCATCATGACGGGAGCCACGGCGTGAGTCATATTGAAGGCGGACTTTAAGTTGACATTGATCACCGCATCCCACTGCTGCTCGCTCATACGTAGGAGCAGACCATCACGGGTGATGCCAGCATTATTGACTAGAACGTCTAGCTTGCCAAAGTCAGCGACGATCTGCTCCACGAGCTGATGTGCTGCTTCAAAGTCTGCCGCATTGCTCTCGTAGGTGCGTATCGTGACCCCGCACTCCTTAGCCAGCTGAGTATAGTAATCCTTTGCTTCGTCGGCAACCTTGAGGTCACTGATAGCTACATGGCATCCAGCCTCTGCATACTTCGTGGCGATCGCCTTGCCGATACCACGTGCTGCTCCGGTGATCAGAGCCACTTTGTCCTGAAGTAGTTTCATAGATTCTATTGAGTTATAGGTTTTGTATTTGCATGATTGGTCAGTCCCTGCCTGAGCAGCTGCTTCATCGCAGCGATGATGCGTAGGTAGTCCTCCTTGCCGTACTCATGGTGGTAGCGATTGATGTAAGGCGCCTCTAGACTCTTGAAGCTCTTGAGGAGCAGGTAGGCTGTCGAGTTGATATCTGGGACCACCAGCTCTCCTCGATCGTGTCCCTCCTGTAGGATCCGCTTGAGCATGTCGTACTCGCTCTGGTCATACTTGAGGCGAAGGCGCTCGATGTTGAAGCTATCGCTAAAGAAGCTCGCATTATGCTCACCCTGTCTCTGCACTGTCTTCTGTATCAGCTGCAGATGATTGTCCAGCAGCACCATCAGCTTAGTGATCGCATCGGCAGGACGAGACAGCACCTCGCTCAGCGACTGGCTCATCAGACTGATCTCCCGCTCTATGACCGCCATAAGCAGCGCCTGCTTGTCCTTATAATAAGTGTAGACCGTGCGCCGACTGCACCCCACAGCCTCAGCAATAGCGACCATAGTCGTCTCCTCGACTCCTTGCTGCACAAAGAGCGTGTGAGCCATTTGGACGATGCGCTGGCGCATATGTTGTGTTGAGGTCATAGGTCGGTGGACGATAATAAAAGCGTGAGATATTCGTTACAAAGATACAGCTTTGCGCCGAATGTACCCTTTGGGATCGAGCGCTCGCCATTCTAATCCTCACCCACATGTCACCCTCTAGGAGATTACTAGGCTCGCTACCTACCAACATACTACTTGTCGTGCTGGCACTCGTCGTGGCACTACTCCCGCTCATCCTCTCGGAGCCTCTCGTGAGACGTATGGCCGACGAGGAGCGACTCAAGATGCAGACCTGGGCGGAGGCAACCGAGTGCATAGCCAGCCAAAGTGATGAGCAACTCAATGCCCTGGCCCTCCAAATCCTAGAGTCAAACACCACCATACCGCTCATCCTCACAGACAGCCTCGGGAATATCCTAGGATACAAAAACATCGACCCCGAAGCGGTCGCTCGTGACTCGACCTATCTGGAGAAGCGACTCACAGCTTTTCGCTCTGGCTACGCACCTATCGAGATAGACCTAGGCACCGCTGGGCGCCAATACCTTTACTACAGCGACAGCAGTAACTTGAGGCGCTTGCTACACTTCCCCTATCTGCAGACAGGGATCTTCATCCTCTACATCATCATCCTCGTCCTCACCATTCGCAGCCTACTGCACTGGGAGCAGGACCGTATATGGGTCGGACTCAGCAAGGAGACTGCCCACCAGCTCGGCACGCCCATCTCCTCGCTCATGGCGTGGACCGAACTGCTCAAGAGCTACGACCTACCCCCCGAGATCATCGAGAGCATAAGCCAAGATGTCAATCGCCTCGAGCTGATCGCCCACCGCTTCCAAAAGGTCGGCAGCCTACCCGAACTCACCCCCATAGAGCTCAACGGACTGGTCACCACCTCCGTGCAATACCTCTCGCGGCGCATCTCTAGACAGGTGGAGATCCTCTTCGAGCCAGCACCTGAAGAGCTCTACTGCCTCATCACGCCCGACCTTATGAGCTGGGTCATCGAGAACATCGTCAAGAACGGCGTCGACGCTATGGACGGCAAAGGCAAGATCACCATTACCACAGAGGCTCACGGCAAGAACGCCTACCTCGATATCACCGACACGGGGCGAGGTATGACACGAGCCACACAACGCATGATCTTCAAGCCCGGCTTCACCACCAAGGAGCGAGGCTGGGGACTCGGCTTATCGCTCGCACGTCGCATCATACGGCACTACTTCCGCGGGCGCATCTACGTCAAGCACTCCGAGTTACAAGTCGGCACCACCTTCCGCATCACCCTCCCCCTGCAGCCGCTCCCCTAACCACCCCACTCCCCTTTCCTTCCTCCAAAGGTCTGAAAACAGCACTCACCTCCGTGAAGAACAAAATATCCACGGGTGAAATCAACTTCTCCCGTGGATATCTAAAGTGAGGGCTACTTGGTCAAGAAGCGGCCTATAAAGTTTGTGAACTCTAGATCGTTATGACATAATATGCATCCTCTATAGAAAGCAAGAAAGTGCCTTCATAAGGAAGGGTGATGTAATCCTCTTTAGTTTCAGATATCAGAACTCCTGATATGGTATAGAGACGAACGATGTCTTGGCTCTCCTTTTCTACCCAAACGGTCGTACCCTCGACCTTAATCTGAGGTTTAGCAGGTGTAATCTGTGATATGTGATTTGGTTCACCAAGATAAGGATTCCTTCCCTTGTTCTCTCCGTTTTTCCAATCATAGACTAGCCAGTTTTTACTAGACACAAGCGACACGGTCTCTACGGTCCAGACATTTTGCTCGCTCTCATCAATCGTATTCACAGCTACGATGATACCCTGCTCCTGTAGATCAGATCGATCACACAAGGCGGTTGCCACAGCTCTAGTCTCCTCTTGGGATAACTTATTGTTGTGACAATTCACTATGCGGAGCTGATTATGCTCTGGCAGGCTCAGCGAGGAGAGGTTGTTGTAAGCGCAGTTGACTCGCCCGAGGAGACTGTTCTTAGAGAGATCCAAGGTAGTCAACTGATTGTGGTGACAATAAAGCTCTTCTAGCTTGTCATTAGCATTGAAATTGAGAGCTGTGATTTGGTTCTTCTCACAGTCCAAACGAATTAGATCTTTATTCTGGGAGACGTCTAGTGTGGTGAGTTTATTCCCATAGCAAAAGAGCTCTAAGAGCTGCTTGTTATGGCTCACGTCTAGCTCCTGCAGGAGATTATCTCGACAAGATAGCTGTGCCAATTTAGGAAGCTGAGAGCAATCTATCTTTGTAAGATCGTTGGACATACAGTAGAGCTTCTCCATATTGCCATATATCGTAAGCTCGATCGTAGTGCGTGGTAGTGTAAACTCACGATCCCAATCTTTGATCTCCTCTCCTTGCTGATAGACACCATCGTTATTCCTATCTATCCAGGCTCTACTTCTGACATCTTGAGAGGCATCTAGACGGAGCGTCCATTTCCCCGTAGACTCTTGAGAGGTCAGTATAGCTTTCGGCTGATCTGTAGTGTATATATCTGTGTCCAATGCACCCTCATAGGGATTGACACCCTCGTTTTTTCCCTGACGGTAGTCATATACCTGCCAATGCTTAGCAAGCGCACTCTTCACATTTTCTTTAGTACAGAAGTTTCCATCTGCTGGACTACAGTCTGTATCTATAATGTATAGCTTGCCAGCCTCTGCCTCCTTATCGCGGTTTGGGAGCTGAGTCACTAGAGAGGTCACAGCATCATCTTTGAGCTGGTTAATAGGGCAAAAGATATCCTTGATGAGAGGACAATGAGAGATGTCCAAAGAGTGAAGCTGATTCATCCCAATACTCAAGTACATCAAAGCTGGGCAACCCGATAGGTCTATCGCTTGTAGCTTATTATCATACACATAAATCTCCTCTAGAGCGGGGTGGTCAGCAAGAGTGATCGTCTCCAGTTTGTTCTCATACAGCGTGACGTTTTTCAGCTCTTTGCATGCGCTTAGATCTATCTGCGTCAATTGATTCGTATGAGCCATAAGAGCGGAAAGCTTTGCTTGCTGAGTAAGGTCTAGCGAGGTAAGCTTATTTTCGTCACAACCCAAAGTCGTAAGTTCAGGACACTTTGAGAGATCTAGGGAGGTTAAGTTATTCCCATAGCACTTTAAGATCCGCAAGAGACTATTTGAAGTGACATCTAGAGAGTTTAGTCCCATATGAAAGATTTCAAGTTTCTCCAGCGCTTTACAAGAGGATAAGTCTATAGCCGTGAGATTATTCTTACCACAATTCAACTCTTTAAGAAATGGATTCTTAGACAAGTCAATGTCGGTAATTTCATTTTCTTGGCACTCTAAGACCGTAACTTTGCCGTAAATCGTCAGATCCTTAGCTGCCACAGATTTAACAACAAAACCTCCGAAATCGCGGTCAGCTAGCTGCTCTCCAGCATCACAAGTCCCGTTGCCATTCAAATCCAACCACACTTCACTACGGTCTTTCTTATCAGCATCTATGACCAATATCCAAGACCCTGAGGTACGATTAGAGGAGAGTGTCATTGAGGGGACACTCTCGGAGCTTTCAGAGCCTTCGTAAGGGATTCCTTTGCGATTATTAGCTCCTGCAGCCCAATCCAATACTTGGAAGTTCTTCCCCTTGAGAATAGCCACCTGCTCTTTAGTGCACACATTTTGTTCGTTTGCATCCTTCGTGTCGATCACCCAGATCTTCACTTCGCCTGTTTCTGCACTTTGATCGTGGAGCGACTCAAGTGTTTTGGTCATACCTTCGCCACTGATGCGATTACGATCAATGCTTACGATGCGCATCTTCGTATTTCCAGAGAAGTCAAGCGATGTAAATCGGTTATTATGACCATCGAAGGTAGCCAAGTAAACACTCTTCGTAAGGTCTATCTGCTCCAATTCATTGTTGGCACAGAAAAGACTCCGTAGATAAGTATTCCCCGATAGGTCAATACTCGTAAGATGGTTATCATCCACGTTTAGATATGTCACGTCTCCCTCGATGGTAATCTCTTGAGATGTGATGGTGTAGTAGTTTGGCTCTCCATCTAGGTATTCGTCATCAAGGAGCGTCGCTCCCGTGACCCAGATACGCCCCGATGTCGTCTGAGACCAAATACAGATGGTGTTATCGCCATTTGGCTCCAGCGAAGTCTTCAGTTTGATCACAGAGCTCGTCTGAGCACAAAGAGGTAGTGCCGAGAGAGCTAAGAGAAGAGTCCAAAAGAGGAGATTCAGTTTCTTCATACGTAATCATGTCTAGTGTTTTTGTGATTCATTGAAAATATACATATCCTAAAGTAGGTCAACCTTCTTTGCGGTCATTATAGCTCTTACAGTGAGTAGCATACTTGTCTCGTAGAGACTCTTTCAAGCACCTCTTACTCTTGATACACAAAGGTGTGTAATTATTTTGACTTATGCAATACCCTGAAGGACCCTTCCGTCACCATACGGCCAAAAGTGGAAACGAAACACAGCCAACTTTGGAAACGAAGGAATTGGTCGGATAGTTGGTCGAGCGTAACCCACGCTATATGACTAGAAATAGTTACCTTTGCCCTATCCTAAAATATAGTACAGTATGAAACGACTCTCTTGGACTCTCGGCATCCTGCTCACGCTCGCCCTCCTCATTGCGGCAGGTTGTAGTGGCGAAGACCCTATCAAGGCTAAGCGTATCGCTATCGAAAACGGGACTTACAAGCCCAATCCAGATAAACCAGATCCTAACAAGCCGGACACGATTCCAACTCCAGATCCAGGACCTGATCCAGAACCTAATCCGCTAGGCAAAATGGAGACTAAAGAGATCACTTTCACCTTTGACGACTGGGCACAGCCTAATGATAAGGCAGCCTTTATGCTTCCCGTAGAGAAGGCCCTTCCTAAGCTTCTAGCAGGCGATCCTTATTGGGCTTGCGCTAGCAACTTAGGTGCAGCTTTCGGAGGAACGAGTCAAATTGAGGACTTTCCCATTCACCCTCTAGTTAAGGGTCGTACAGGCCAAGCTCTCGAAGTGATGACCAACAAGGGGGTAGCACTCTTTGGCAAGGGTATCATCGCTGGAGCGCTCTACGCTGGCACCCTAGATACAGGCAATATGATGATGAAGCCTTTAGAGTCCACGAAGTTTGGTCAGCCGGTCTTTGCCATACCACTCTCTATCAAAGGATACTATCAGTGGCTCCCAGGTGATAAATTGGTCGATGGTACGAAGGGGAATAAGGCGATCGATGGACAGGACGAGGCTACGATTGCTTGCGTCTTTTACGATACGACAAGTGATGACACCCCGCTCAACGGAACCAACCTCTACACCGATCCACGTATCCTAGCAAAAGTGCAGCTACACCCCAAGCCTACCAAGGAGGGAGCCTGGACATCTTTCGAGACAAAGCTAGAGATCGTTGATGAGGCTGCATACAAGCAGATAGACCTCCAGAAGGGCAAGTACCATATGGCTCTCATCTTCTCGTCTAGTGCTCGTGGCGACGAATTCATCGGAGCTATCGGCAGTTGCCTGCGCATTGACGACCTAGTTGTGACACTAGGTATCCCCACCACGAAGTAACCCGCTACAGATATGACTACACAGCAACTATACAGAGGGGCGCTCGGCCTCTTGCTCGCACTCATCACGACCCCACTCCTATGGGGACAGAGTAGCAATGAAGATCTAGAGTATGGCATCAAGGCTGGACTAAATATCGGAGCCACTACCCCACTACCTAAGCCTAAGGCGATCGATAAGATCTACACGTGGAATCCTCATATGAATATAGCCCTCAAGGGATGGCTCTCCTACCAGCTCCCCGACACCAAAGGGTGGCACCTAGACACGGGTCTAGAGATGGAGCGCAAGGGTATGTACGTCTGCACCCATGCGACCAATCTGAGGGTCAATATGGGCGATGGTAAAGACGCTGCTTGGGGATTCTTTACAGGCAATAACAGCACCGAGTTCATCAACTACTACCTCACGCTCCCGATGCTGGTCGCCTACCATACGAGCCAAGACAAGTTTCGTGTGCAGGTGGGCTTCTACCTCTCCTACCTGATGCAGCAAAGCTTTAAGGTGACTCTCGATGGGGATGGTACGCTCAATGACTTGCCACTCTCTCCTGGTCACCTCGTTGACTACGATCTGTCAGACCACTTTAACAAGCTAGATATGGGTGTCAGGGTAGGCTTCGACTACTTCTTTCATCAGCGTCTCGGTGTGACTGCACAGCTCAATATGAGCTTCGAGCCAGCTCTAAGCAGAAGCTTTACGATGATGCCCTTCCCGCTTTACAACATCTACGCCTTTGCGGGCTTTGCCTACCGCATCTAAGTAGAGCTGACGGAAGACTCTGAAGTCCTCAGACAGCCTAGATAGTCCTAGATAGTCAATGTATGATACCTGAAGAGAGTTTTTTACTACCTTTGTAGTGTTGTGGCAGGGGGGCTTCTAGTAGCGCTTCCTACCCTGCGCATTACCACTCACAGAGACCCATCACGCTATGCACGCTAGCCTTGTCATCATACCCACCTACAACGAGCGAGAGAATGTCGCCGAGATGATTCGAGCCGTCTTGGCACTGCCCGAAGCTTTCGACCTGCTGATCCTGGATGACAATTCACCTGACGGCACCGCTGAGATCGTGCGTACGCTACAACAGGAGACGGACTACACCGACCGCCTGCACCTCATCGTGCGTCCAGGCAAGATGGGGCTAGGCACCGCTTATCTCACAGGCTTCGAGTGGGCGCTGGAGCATGGCTACGACTACATCTTCGAGATGGATTGCGACTTTAGCCATCCCCTATCAGCGTTGCCACACCTCCTACGTGCGGTCTCGGAGGAGGGCTACGATGTGGCGGTGGGTTCGCGCTATGTACGGGGTGGTGGGGTCAAGGATTGGCCTCTGAACCGTATCTTGATGAGCTACCTCGCATCGGTCTACGTTCGCATCATCACTTGGCTACCCGTACGAGACACCACGGCCGGCTTCGTCTGCTACAGACGTGAGGTGCTGGAGACGATGAGACTAGATGAGGTACACTTCAAGGGCTATGCCTTCCAGATTGAGATGAAGTACACAGCGCATTGTCTAGGCTTCAAGATCAAGGAGGTGCCCATCACCTTTGTCAATCGTAAGCTTGGTAGCTCGAAGATGAATGGCTCGATTTTTGGAGAAGCCTTCACGGGCGTCCTCAAGCTACGCTACTGGCGGATCTTCAAGGGCTTTCCCAAGCGTCGTAATCCTGCTGAATAATATGCGACAGATCATACTCGGAGCGACCATTATCAATGAAGGTCGACAGGTCATCGGCTCCGTATGCCTCTCCGACGAGCGTATTGAGTCTATATATATAGGTATCGACAAGGCGTCTGACCTCCCAGACGAACTGCTCCAAGGAGCGGAGATCGTGGAGGCGTACGGGCTTTGGCTACTACCTGGCTGCATCGATGATCAGGTACACTTTAGAGAGCCTGGACTAACCCACAAGGGAGACATAGCGCACGAGAGTCGTGCTGCCGTGGCGGGGGGTGTCACCTCCTATATGGATATGCCGAATGTGAAGCCCCCGACGGTTACTCTCGAGGCGCTCCTCGACAAGCGTCAACGCGCTCAGGAGACGAGCTGGGCAAACTACGCCTTCTACTTCGGCGGGACCAATGACAACGCACCCGAAGCGTGCGCCATTGACCCAGCCCTCATCCCAGGGTACAAGCTCTTCCTAGGAGCCTCCACGGGGAATATGCTGGTGGACAGTGAGGAGGCGCTCGACTACTTCTTCGCCCATGCGCCCAAACTCATCGCCACGCACTGCGAGAGCGAGGAGATCATCACACGCAATAAGGAGATCTACCGCCAGCGCTACGACGGGCACCCACCCATCGAGACACACCCACTGATACGCTCTCGCGAGGCATGCTACGAGTCTTCACGCAGTGCCATAGAGCGTGCCAAGCGTCTCGGTGCTAGACTGCACATACTACACCTATCCACAGCAGAGGAGATGAATCTCCTTTCGGTAGCTCCGCTTTCGCCTGAGAAGCGCATCACCGCTGAGGTGTGCGTCCACCACTTATGGTTTACCGACGAGGACTACAGTCGCCTAGGCAACCGCATCAAGTGGAATCCCGCCGTCAAGACGGCTCAGTCTCCTGATGATGCTAGAGCTAGCTCACGAGGGGCTTTGGTCGCCCGAGCTGGTGGTTGAGAAGATGGCACACGCTCCTGCCCAGCTCTTTGGGGTTCGTGAGCGAGGCTACATACGCACAGGCTACTACGCTGACCTAGTCCTCGTAGATCCTCATCAAGAGACTATGGTCACTACGGAAAGTCTCTACAGCAAGTGTGGTTGGTCGCCTCTAGAGGGCTACACCTTCTCGCATCGCATCGTAGCTACTTGGGTCAATGGACAGGTCGCTTACCGTGACGGTCAACTGACCAGTCGCCCACCCGTCCATGCGCTCACCTTCGCCTGAACTAGCTCCCCCGAGAGAGCAAATCGACATTTGGGCGTCAAACCCTTTCGCTACGTGAGCGATTATTATTATATTTGCAGTCGGTGATAGTCTCTAGAGAGATTATCCCCGTTTGGAGGACGCAGTCCCTTCTTCCTTTGAATAGACACACAAATCAAAAAACAATATCGCGTATGAATCTGTCACACATCGAGCATCTTGGGATAGCAGTCAAGAGCATAGAGGAGGCTCTCCCCTTCTTCGAGGGAGTCCTCGGACTAACCTGCTACAACATTGAGGAGGTCGCCGACCAAAAGGTGCGTACCGCATTCCTCAAGATAGGCGAGGTCAAGCTAGAGCTCCTAGAGCCTACGAGCGATGAGAGTCCCATAGCCAAGTTTATCGAGAAGCGCGGCGAAGGTATCCACCACCTAGCACTCTCGTCAGACGATGTAGCACCAGCCCTCGAGGAGCTCAAGGGCAAAGGCATACGCCTCATCGATGAGAAGCCTCGCAAAGGTGCCGAGGGTCTCAACATTGCCTTCGTACACCCCAAGAGTGCACACGGCATACTCCTAGAGATCTGCGACTGCAAGGATGTCGCTAAGTAATATCGTCCAATCAAACAAACGCTACATAGTATAATGAGTGTACAACAAGAGAAGATAAAGCAGCTCCTTGCCAAGCGTGAGGAGGCTCGTCTCGGTGGAGGCGAGGCACGCATTGAGAAGCAACACGCCAAGGGCAAGTACACAGCTCGTGAGCGTATAGCTATGCTCCTCGATGAGGGTTCCTTTGAGGAGATTGATATGTTCGTCCAGCATCGCTGCACGAACTTTGGTATGGAGAAGAAGAAGTTCCTCGGCGATGGTGTCGTCGTAGGTAGTGGTACCATCGACGGACGTCTCGTCTACGTCTTCGCTCAGGACTTCACCGTCATAGGTGGCGCACTCGGTGAGATGCTTGCGGCTAAGATCTGCAAGGTGATGGATCTAGCTATGACTATGGGTGCACCTTGTATCGGTCTCAACGACTCGGGTGGCGCTCGTATCCAAGAGGCGGTCAACGCACTCTGTGGCTACGGTGAGATATTCGAGCGCAACATCCTCGCTTCGGGTGTCATCCCTCAGATCTCTGGTATCTTCGGTCCCTGCGCTGGTGGTGCTGTCTATTCGCCCGCACTGACCGACTTCAACATTATGGTACGCAACTCCAGCTATATGTTCCTCACAGGTCCTAAGGTGGTCAAGACGGTCACTGGCGAGGACGTCACCCAGGAGGAGCTAGGCGGTGCCGACGTACACGCTTCTAAGAGTGGTGTGGCACACTTCGCTGTAGACAACGACGAGGCTGGTCTTCAGCTCATTCGTCAGCTGCTCTCCTTCCTACCACAGAACAATATGGAGGAGCCACCCTTCGTCGCTTGCGACGACCCCGCAGACCGCTGCGAGGAGCTACTCAACGAGATTATCCCTGACTCGCCAAACCGTGCTTACGATATGTACGAGGTGATCGGAGCAATCGTAGACCACGGCGAGTTCCTCGAGGTACATCGTGACTACGCACGCAACATCATCGTCGGCTTCGCACGCTTCAACGGGCAGAGCGTCGGTATCGTAGCCAACCAGCCGAAGGTAATGGCTGGTAGCCTCGACTGCAACTCCTCTCGCAAGGCAGCACGTTTCGTACGCTTCTGCGACTCTTTCAATATCCCCATCGTAACACTCGTCGACGTACCAGGCTTCCTCCCAGGTACAGGTCAGGAGTACAATGCGGTCATCACACACGGTGCTAAGCTTCTCTACGCTTACGGCGAGGCTACCGTACCTAAGATCACAGTCGTCCTACGCAAGGCATACGGCGGTGCCTACATCGTGATGGGCTCTAAGCACCTTCGCGCAGACATCAACTACGCTTGGCCTACTGCTGAGATTGCCGTTATGGGTCCATCAGGAGCCGTCGAGGTAGTCTTTGCCAAGGAGGTCAAGGCGAGCGATGATCCTGCCAAGACAGCTCTGGAGAAGGAAGAGGAGTATCGTGAGGCTTTTGCCAATCCATACAATGCTGCTTCCTATGGTTACATCGATGATGTCATCGAGCCAAGGAACACCCGCTTCCGCATCATCCGCGCGCTACAGCAGCTACGCACGAAGCGTCAGACGCTCCCCGCTAAGAAGCATGACAACGTACCTCTCTAACCCCTCCTACCGATGGCTACCAAGAAGATAGAAAAGGGTAAGAAGGCACCCGCTCGGAAAGCTAAGAAGGTCGCTACAGCACCCTCTCCCGAAGAGGTTGCTATAGCACTTGCCTTAGCGCAGGCGCTAGGCACCCCTCACGACGAGGAGTCCTATCAGCTTACGATACGACACAAAGAGTTCGACCCTTGGTCATTCAAGCTACAGAATATGCGTGTCACACCACAGAAGCAGTATTACATCTAATCCTAAACGGCAGTACCTTAGCAGGCTAGCACGTTAGCTTGCTAAGCACCCATATCAAACCCCTTATGAAAGAATATAAGTATAAGATCGATGGCAAAGAGTACGCCGTCAAGATAGACAAGATCGAGGGTGACCAAGCTCAGCTAGAGGTCAACGGCACCCCATACAGCGTCGAGATCATACAGGAGAAAAAGGAGACACCCAAGGTCTCCAAGCCTGCTCCTGTAGCTGCACCCGCTGCTACTGTAGCTCCTGCACCCGCTGCGGCACCAGCCGCCACAGGCAAGGGCAAAGCAGTCAAGGCTCCCCTACCTGGCGTCATCATATCCGTAGACGTACAGGTCGGCCAGCAGGTTAAGCGTGGTCAGCAGGTCGCCGTGCTCGAAGCTATGAAGATGGAGAACGGCATCAACGCTGAGTGCGACGGCACCATCACCGAGGTCAAAGTCAAGGCTGGAGACTCTATCCTAGAGGGTACAGACATCGTTATCATCGGATAGACAAGGACAGTCTGACAACCGACTATAGAGCGAGTTGGGGTTAAGGCGTGGACGGCAAGAGAGAGCTCAGTAAGATTCAGGAGTACAGCTCCAAGACCTCTTACTCCGTCTCATACTAGTTGCACCCACAGCTTGTCCCCTACTCGCTTTCATTTTTCTCATCATCACATACATAAACTTACCATTATGACAAACTTACAGCGTCTCTTAGCAACACTCACGGCAATCGTCTGCGTGACTCTTGCGATGAGTAGTTGCGACCCCAAACAAGAACCCAACCTAGGTCCCGACACAATAGGCACCGACACAACTGGCATTAATCCTAATCCCGACCCACAGCCCTTCCAGTCCATCCTAGAGCTAGATGACAATGGCGAGCTCACCGCCATCCCCTTCCCCTGCGTTGATTGGCTCGGAGGCGAGAAGGCAGTCCAAGCCTTTGAGCAGAGCAAGGGTGCTACCTTCGAAGGCTCCGTAGATAACAAAGGCAAGAAGATCCTCCGCTACAAGACCAATGACCCCAAGGGACAGCAGCCCTCACGACTCTATGTCATCAACCCCAAGGAGTCTCTCCTTGAGACCTCTTCCATACAGATTGCAACCAAGCTAGTCGCCGAGGGAGACGACATCAATGACAATATGGAGATCCTCCTTAGCGATGCTGGCTATCAGAAGGTCCCCGAAGTCAAGGGCATCGCCTACTCCAACGGCACCTACCTACTCGTCTTCTCTAAGGTCAACGAAAGCTCATGGGCCATCGCCTACCAGTCTGCTGGCGACCCCTCCCAGCTCGCAGGTATCCTACAGATCAAAGACTTCCCTTATCTCAAGAAGGAGACCAAGATGAGTGCCTACACCTTTGAGGAGATCGAGGCTTACGAAAAGCAGCTCGGGCTACGCAAGCAGACTAAGAAGACGGCTACCAGTGTCACCTATCAGGCGATAGACCCTAGCAAGGTGAACTTCACATTTGTCCGCTACGACATCAACCCCAAAGACGAGGGCAAGTCAGGGCCTGTAGTACGCACTGACCGCTTCACAATGGCTATGTACAGACAACCCGAGCTACGCTCTTACTTCGAGCTCAACGGCTTCACTTACGAGGGCGCTTTCCAAAACTACGCCGAGAAGTTTGTCAACAAAGACCTCGCCGTACGTCTTCGTCTTTCCGACAAGAGACCTGGAGCCTTCATCACATTTGAGGACGCTCCCGACCTCTATCACAAGGAGCCTACGCCAGAGAAGCCAACCTTCCAGGCGCTCTACCTACCACTGCTAGATGTCTTCGGCCAGACGATTAGCAAGGACAGCCCTATCATCGCCCGTGAGAAAGAGATCCACCCCGACTGCGACATCGAGTTCAAGCCAGCCAATCCTGATGCTGGCTATAAGCATAATGCCATCAAGGTAATCATGCCTTTCTCCTTCAAGCTCGACCCCGCTGATCGCAACAAGCCCCGTACGATAAGCTACGCCTACGAGTCAAAAAGTGGCTCCACTATAGAGCAGATTTCTTATGACTTCTCTCCCGAGTGGGAAAATGCTAAGATCGATGGGGACAACGCCATCATCAAGGAGTTTATGACGAAAAACGGCTTTGCCTACAAGGGCGATCAGATACTTGAAAACGAGCAAGGTCAGCTCCACCTCTATCAATATTACAACGCATCTCTAGGTATCTACTTTGAGTATGTACGCTTTATAAAGCCCGCCTTTATGACCCTCCCCATAGGGATCTACACCAAGACTCCGACAGTACAGCTATAAGACTATACACAGAGCCTTATATACACACAGAGCCAGCTCCCCGACGCTTATAGTCAGAGAGCTGGCTCGCTGTTTGATCAAGCCAAGCAGAGCTCCTTTTTTGCGCAAAGTCGAGACACCGGGAGTTAGTAGATGCTACAAAGGTAATAAGAGAGTCCCCTAGAGACTGCAGCGCAGTGCACCCAGCATCGGCCTATCACCTGCAAGCGCCTCAAGAAGCCCTCGTCTAGAGCGATACTAATCAACCGTCACGACAAGCACCTTCCTCCCGCAAAGCCTAGGCTAAGTGCCCTATGCCCTAAAAGTATGTGTTTACTGCGAACAAGAACTGGTCTATAAATATCTTCTTGAATGCCGAGATATTGTTTTGCTCATAAAACATCAGCATCGCCTTCTTGTAGTCTATCGAGTCCACACTGCGAAATGAGATTGGACAGTAACCATCTGCAATCAAGATCCCATTGCTCACAATTCGAGCCGTACGCTTATTGCCATCTGCAAAAGGCTGTATATACGATAGCAGGAGCAGAGCTAAAAGCGCCTTTTCAAACACCTCACACCTACTATTAATCAGCAGACAACTCCCCTCAAGAGCTTCCCTGATTTGGAACTCATTGTCGAGCGGTTGGTAGTTTGTACCAGTGATACCGACTCGGCGACGACGGATATTGCGGGGTACCCCTAGCTCCTTAGTAAGCAGTGAGTGGATATTCTCTATACGACTCAGGGAGAGCTCTTTCAAGTAGTCTGGGTTGTCGAGGATGAAGTCAAGAGCTTCCTTATGGTTGAGAAGCATAACAGCCTCCTCTTTTGTCTTTCCACTAGCTGTTTGTCGCTCCTTCAGCAAGTACTCTGTCTCAAGCAGCGTGTAAGTATTTCCCTCTATTTGCGAAGACTTCCACGACAAGTCAATGCCTAGACGCTCCATCTCCTTTTGGTACTCTAGCTCTGTCATCTCTGACAGGTGCTGTCGAAACTTAGACTGAGCCTCATTGAGTGTAGCCAGCTCACGCTCCTCAAATAAAGTCACCTTGGGCAAGATCTCACCTATTAAGTCAAAGCTAAAGTGCTCCTGAACCTTACGATCATCTATATCCCGAAGGAAATAGGTGTCAAGATCTAGAGGCATAGTCACGAGAGCTTGAGGAGCGAGCTTATAGCGAGTTGCTGGCCCTTTGCCAATCACATCTACATACCCCTTCTCTACACAGTCGGCGATGATGCGCTTTAGGGTGCGATCACTCATCTCCTCAGTAATCGCACTCTTTATGTCAACCCGCTTGGATAGCGGATGATAATGCAAGTACTGCAATATTTCTACCTCTGTCGTCATACTAAATGAACCTCTTATCGGGACAAAGATACCATCTTTTTGCGCAAAATCGGGTCACATTGTCCCGATTTTGCGCTTTTATCTCGTCGTTTTGACCCGATCTGATGCCGTTGCCGACCATTATCGTAGTATGTGCTTTTGGTGATGTCGGGACTTTTGTCTATCTTAGAGGGCGATTTTAACGAGTATAATAGATGAAGCAAATACAATTCATACAGAAGTCTCTCCTGCTTATCGCTGCGCTACTCACGCTCGGTGTCGCCTGCACGGCTCAGAGCAAGGAGCAGCAAGAGACCGCCAAAGCCGAGATACTGCACATCAATGCTAACTATATGCGCGAGCATATCTACGACTTCGAGGCGCATCCCGATACCTTCGTATACAAGGGGGACAAGCCCGCTATCATCGACTTTTACGCCGATTGGTGCCGTCCTTGTCGCCAGCTGGCACCCAAGCTACAGCAGGTGGCTGACCGATACGCTGACCAGCTCGTCGTCTACAAAGTCAATGTGGACGAGAACCCGCAGCTGGCCGCACTCTTTGGCGTCCAAAGCATCCCGATGGTACTCTTCGTACCACTCAACGATCTACCCTATCAGAGTCTCGGAGACCTTCCTATGGACCATATCGAGGGGCTTCTTGGCAAGATAGGGGTCAAAACCGACAACCAGTAAAACACTCAATATACAGTAACTATAAAACCAAACAAACAGTATGTCTACAGTAAAATTTCAAGATAAGATCACTGTCACCCTCGCAGGTGAGCAACCTAAGGTAGGGGCGATGGCACCCAACTTCGAGCTAGTCCGCAAAGACCTCTCCACGGCCAAGCTCTCAGACTATCGTGGCAAGCGTGTCGTCCTCAACATCTTCCCCAGCATCGATACTGGCGTCTGCGCAGCATCAGTACGCCGCTTCAACGCTGAGGCTGCTAAGCTCGACAACACGGTCGTCCTCTGCATCTCTCAGGATCTACCCTTCGCACAGGCTCGCTTCTGTGGCGCTGAGGGGCTAGACAATGTCGAGACGCTCTCTACTTTCCGTTGCTGCACGGTACCTTCTTCAGAGACTGCCTTCTGCAAGGGCTACGGACTGCTCATGCAGGACGGACCTCTCGCTGGCCTACAGGCTCGTTGCGTTATCGTCATTGACGCCGAGGGCAAGGTCATCTACGAGGAGCTAGTTCCTGAGATCACTCAAGAGCCAGACTACGACAAGGCTATCGCTGCGCTCAAGTAAGCGCACGTCCACACACGAGGAAGACGAGGGGTACACATCCTTCAGTCGCCTCACACACGATAGCGGCACCACGCCCCACAACATTACGCTATGGAGCATGGTGTCGCTCTTTTTTCTCCATATACATCACCTCCTATCTTATGAAAAGAACTACCATACTATTACTCCTCCTTACCACACTCTGTCAGTTGCTCGGAGCGCAGGTTCAGGTACCTAAGCCTAGTGATGCGGACTTTACCACGAGCAACGTACTCGCCGTCTACGATGGCGGATTGCGCATAGCTACTATCTGCCGTGAATACATCGTCGACAGCAACCTTAAGGAGGGCTCCGTCGCTGATGTCCTTTACCTAGCTAATGCCGATGGCTCCACCAACTATGCCTTCGGTTACGACCTTAAGGAGGCAACTCACTACAGCTGGGATCTAGAGCAAAACAGCTGTGAACGCCTTTATGTAGATATGGAGTACGAGGGACTCTTTATCTCTCCGACCCTAACCGTTAGCTATGCTAAGCTTGCTAACGCTCGCACCGCCACACTTCAGCCTCTGCTCCTCATCGATCAGCGAGGTGACGAGACAACAAGCTATGGCATCGTCAAGATTGGCGCACAGCTATGGATGCGAGAAAATCTCGCAACTCTGCGCTGGCGTGACGGGTCGAAGATCACGACTGGACTGAGCAAGTCACAGTGGTGGAGTACCGAAAATGCTGCCGTCTGTTACTACAATAACGACCTCAATCTACTCGCTTCATATGGTGCTCTCTACAACTTCTTCGCCGTAATTGATACTCGTGGACTAGCTCCCGAAGGGTGGACTGTACCCAGTGACAATGAGTGGCACTCGATGATACGCTACGTAGACCCCAAGGGCTTTGAGCCCAACCCTGATCTTCTAGAGCGAGAGTCTGAGCATGCAGGCTTACTGCTCAAGAGTACTGAGGGGTGGAAGGTTCCCCCCGTACCTGAGCCTGGCGCTGTCCTCAAGCAGGGCAATAACTTGACAGGCTTCAATGCACGACCTATGGGTAGCACATCGCAGTCTAAGTATATGGACTACTCTGCTGAGGGACACCAAGCATACTTCTGGACCTCCTCTATTTATGAGAAGAGTGCACTCTACAGACGATTCTTTTGGGATGAAGATATTGCAAACAGATCGTTTGAAAGCAAGAACTACGGCTACTCCGTTCGTTGCGTCCAGCCTGCCACAAAAGTAGAGATCGTCCCCTCCGCTCCGCAAGTGATATCTGGCGTACAGCTAGAGAGCGGTATCAATGCTCAGACACCTTTTATGATTCGTGCCGTCAGCAAGAGCGGTGAGATCGTAGTCACAGACGCTTCTGGGGCTAAGCACACCTTTACAGTGGACAAGAGCATCGATCAGCTCATGGGAGGTGTCGGCACACTCGTCTCCCTGCCTGCCTCAGAGCACAATAGCAAGCTAACCATCTCTGGCGACCTCATCTATCTCGACCTCTCGGGACAAGAGATCACATCGTGCCGCATCGGAAAGGCGAACCTACTACAAGCTCTCATACTCAATAACAATAAGCTCACCCAGCTAACGCTTCCCACGCTACCAGACCTGCGCCTGCTCTATGCGCACTCTAACCGCCTGCAGAGCGTATCCCTAGGAGCGCAGCCACAGCTTACTGAGCTAGTTCTCATGACCAACCTACTCTCAAAGGTGGACTTGTCGCAGCTCCCCGCACTCAAGCAGCTAGGCATAGCGATGAACCAACTTACAGAGCTAGACCTAACGCACAACGTAGCTCTCCAAGCCCTCGACTGTCAGGTGAACATGCTTAGAGAGCTGCACATCGCACACCTCACGCAGCTCAAAGAGCTACACTGCTCTAGAAACAAGATCACCACGCTCCCCGTAGCAGATCTGACACAGCTCGAGAAGCTATACTGCGCAGACAACAAGCTCACAACACTGGACATCTCTAAGCTCAACAATCTCACCGAGATAAACTGTAGCAATAATGAGCTCTCCACCCTTGATCTCAAAGGCAAGAAGGCACTCACAGAGCTCTACGCCTTTACCAACCAGTTCACTCAGCTAGACCTCAGCGAGGCGAAAGCTCTTGAGACGATCAGCATAGGAGACAATCAGCTATCCCAGTTAGCTCTCGTCGATATGGGTCAACTTGAGTCTCTCTCAGCTCCCTTTAACACACTCTCTCAGCTGACGCTCACCGACTGCCCCAATCTCGGAGCCGTCTCTATCTTTGCTAATAGGCTAGCGAGCATCTCCCTTGCAAGCTGTCCTAAGCTCACAATCCTAGAGATCAACAACAACAGCTTTACCGATCCACTACCTCTAGTGGAGAGCCTGCCGACTCATCCTGACTTACAGGACAACGCTGGCTACATCGTCTTCCTCAATAGTGCTGAGTACAGCGACTTCCCCGAGGGCAATGTCAAGAGTGACGCCTTCATCACCGCTGCTAATAAGAAGGGGTGGGTCGTGCTCAATGGAGAGACTCCGCTCACGACACACATCTCCGAGGTCACCCCTGCTACAGATGGGCAGATCATCCCGACAGACCACGAGGGGTGCTACGAGATCGTCGGAGCAAGCCCCGCCTTGTGGCAAGTCTACACAGCCGAGGGACTGCTCGTAGCGACCAGCCGTCAGGCACACGCTGACAACGTCATCGACCTCTCTCAGCTACCTCACGGAGTCTACCTCGTACGGCTTATCACCCACGACGGCTCGCAAGCGGGGTACAGACTCGTCCGATAGTTTGGCATTAAGAAACAACCAAATAAACATTTATGACGCTAAGACATTCTCTACAGAGTCTGCTGACTCTATTCGGAGGTCTACTCTGTGGCTTGTGTTGTGTCACTCAGGGTGCCACAGCACAAGCCCCAACGACCCCACGCATCGACTGGACTATAACCAATACAGCCAGCACCTCCTCAGGTCTACCATCTGACGAACTCGTATCCCTACGCTTCACCGCAGATGGTAAGCTCTGGGTGAGTACAAACATAGCTTTCGCCAGCTACGACGGGACCAAGTGGCACACCTATGGTGCTGACGACGGGCTTACGTGGGGCGAGGTACTGATGGGCAAGGTCTATATCGACCCGCAGCAAAATGTATGGCTCACCTCTGACGAGCATGGTATGGCGCGAATAGACCCTACAGGAGCTGTGAAGCTCTATATGCCAAGCGAAGACGTCGAGCAGGGGCTGGCCAGTGAACTGGTCCTAGACATCGTACAGGACAACAAGCAGGGTTACTACATCTCCAATTGGGTACAGTTTGGCACGACACTCTCCCACCTCAGTGCTGAGGGTGTGTGGCAGCACTACGACTTTAACATCGTGGGTAGCAACCCCTTTGACAAGCTCCTCTGTCTTGCTTACGACACAGAGCGGGGGGTACTCTACGGGGGGACGCTCTTCTCAGGAGTTATGTACTTCGATGGCGAGCAGTTTGTACCGCTTACAGAGGAGTATCAGACATCTGTCAGCGAACTAACGATCTCTGGCGACACCCTCTATGCTGCTACCGATTTAGGATTGATGCGAGTAGATCTAGTCAATAAAGTTGTCATCTCGATGATGACCACGGCTGAAGGACTTGCCGATAACTTCTCCACCTCTGTTGCTGTAGACGCTCAGGGCGCTATATGGGTAGGCTCAGATGGAGCTGGCGTCACACGCATCTCACCTCAAGGGGAGACGACTATATACAACACCGCCAATGGCCTCTCTGCAAACGACATAAATGCCATCGCCTTCTCGCCACAGACTGGGCGTCCTTACCTTGCCACACGACACGGAGGTGTCTGCTATCAGACAGCCGAAGGCTCTTGGCACTATATAGGCTCCAACGGCTTAGCTAGCAATAGTGTCAATGGGATGCTCTTCGATGGGACTAGTCAGTGGTATGCGACCTCTGCGGGTGTATCACACTTCGACGGGAAGATATGGCACAACCACAAGCTCCAGAGAGAAGACAATAAGGGATTCGCAAAGGAGTACATCTCCCGCATACTGATGGACAGTCGCCCCGACAAAAAGAACGTATGGGTCTCTGGGTATGGCGGCGTAGCGCAGTATAATATGGAGCAGCAGGAGTGGCGCATCTATCCCTATACGACCACTATAGAGAAGGAGGGCGAAGCTCCTACGACTCACTATCCGCAGATTGCGCTGATGCAGACCTCCAGTGGCGACTTTTGGGTCACAACCTTTGGCGAGCGACTAGGCTTCGGCACTTTCAAGCCTGAGGACGGCAGCTTCTCCTTCTATAATGACAAAGACATCTCCGTTTTGCCTGATGGTTGTAACTCATTCTTTACCGCAGTCGAAGCGCCCGATGAGTCTATATGGTTCTGCTCTGTCGATGGCGTACTCATACGAGACAAGAAGGGCGAGTATCGTATGGAGCGCTTCCCCATAGAGATCCAAGTAACCGACCCCAACACTGGCAAGCCCGTCACAGGCTACGACAATAATGTTCGTAATGTCACCTTTGCTGCTGATGGCAAGGTGTGGATCAGCAAGCTCAGCGGGATCATCATCTACGATCCCAAGAGTGGAGACAAGGTCACTGAGACAGGTCCTGCTGACGACCCGATGGCTATCGTCACGAAGATCGTCTTCGACAAGGAGGGCAATGCCTTCATCGGGACACTCCTCGATGGACTCTTCGTCCGCACCAAAGAGGGTCTCTATCGCCACCTCGATGAGTCGTATGGCTTGGGACTGAAGCAGCAGATCTTCGACCTCTATATGAGAGAGGACAAACTATATATCTGCACGGATCTCGGAGTCTTTGAGACCACTCAATATGCCGAAATCATCGAGCAGATAAGAGCTAACGAACCTATCGTGTCAGGGATGACTCCTCTCTTCAAGCTCTACCCCAATCCCACCACAGACTACGTCATCTTACCCTCTGAAGCGTTGGCATATCGACTGATAGACATGCAGGGGACACTCATCCTCACAGGCTCCGACAGCAAACTACACCAGGTCAATCTGCAGGGAGTACCCGCAGGACGCTACATACTCAGCTACCTCGTGGGCGAGCAGTGGATCAACGAGCAGCTAATAGTCAAGTAGTCTACAATCCTAATCCCAGCTGTCTGACGCAAGCAGTAGACAGCTCCACGACGGAGGGCTCGATCGCTAAGGAGATGCGGTCGAGCCCTCTGCTTTTTGTGCCAAACTGTAGGGGTAAGCGCAATCCCTACGGAGGAAATCGGCAATATCCACGTGAGAATAAAAGATTCTCCACGTGGGCGAGAAGTAAAACTTCGGAGGAATCAAATGAAACTTCGGAGGAAATGTTTTGCGCCTACGTGGAGAATATAAATTGTCCACGTGGCGGTTTGAGATTTCCCACGTAGCTATCGGACAAAACGTGTAACGACGTGTAGGAATGCTCGGCTAGTGACGACTCCTGTAGGGACGCTCGGCTAGTGTCTAGCGAAAGGCCGTCCGTCCCCGTTAAAGCGAGACGCGTAACCCTGTGCTTTCTAAGTTCATATGCAAGTAAAATGCGAAGTTTTTTCTCGTTTCGGAAACTCGGTCGACTTCTCTTCGGGTGAACCGCTCGGCGGGGTGGGAGCTTCCACCGTAGGGGCGGACCTATGTGTCCGCCTGTCCTCACCTGAGCGTAGTCTATTCTGCGGGCGGACACGCAGGTCCGCCCCTACACGAATCACATCAA
>QWCY01001229.1_pt1 | contig 38376 bp, 34 predicted proteins | sample 1972631 | NCBI WGS metagenome assembly QWCY01 (sample SAMN09866696, study PRJNA288562) | Human gut metagenome isolate pre1_stool, whole genome shotgun sequencing... | isolation source: gut | host: Homo sapiens | place: USA: California
TTACAATTACGCTTTCTCGCTCAGGAAGGTACTCGTCCGAAAAATGTTTCGGTGTTACCTATCCCCTAAATCCCCTTTCTGTAAAGGGGACTTAACGAGCCGGTCGGTATCGTTAATTTATGTTATTACTTTACAATTCCGTTATCACGTGCAGTGCTTTTTGGGAGTTCTGGGAGAACTGGGAGAACTGGGACAGCAGGAAGGTTGTGTGTTGTCGCTGCTTATTGTTTATCGGCTTCCCGGTTCTCCCAGTTCTCCCGGTTCTCCCGGTTCTCCCAGTTCTCTCAGAACTCCCAGCCCTCCCGGTCCTCTCAGCAGTCCTCCACTCTCGTGATACGTGCGCCGACGGCATTGAGGCGTCCCTCGATGTCGCGGTAGCCGCGGTCTATCTGCTCGATGTTCTGTATCGTGCTGACGCCCTCGGCACTCATAGCCGCTATCAGCAGCGACACTCCCGCACGGATGTCGGGCGACGACATCTTCGTAGCCCGCAGGCGCATACGGTGGTCGTGTCCGATGACGGCGGCACGGTGCGGGTCGCACAGTATTATCTGCGCACCCATATCTATCAGTTTGTCGACGAAGAACAGTCGGCTCTCGAACATCTTCTGGTGAATCAGCACCGACCCTTTCGCCTGCGTCGCCACCACGAGGAATACCGACAGCAGGTCGGGCGTCAGTCCTGGCCACGGCGCGTCGGCGATGGTCATAATCGAACCGTCGATGAAACTCTCTATCGCATAGTGGTCCTGCTGCGGGATGAACAGGTCGTCGCCGCGGCGTTCCATCGCGATGCCGAGCCGCGAGAACTGCGCCGGAATGATTCCGAGGTTCTCGAACGACACATTCTTGATTGTCAGTGCCGAACGGTTCATAGCCGCCATTCCGATAAAACTGCCGACCTCAATCATGTCGGGCAGCAGGCGGTGTTCGGTTCCGCCGAGCGACTCGACGCCCTCGATTTCGAGCAGGTTCGACGCGATGCCCGAAATCTTCGCGCCCATGCGGTTGAGCATCCTGCACAACTGCTGGACGTAAGGTTCGCACGCGGCGTTGTAAATCGTGGTCTTGCCCTCGGCGAGCACAGCCGCCATGACGATATTCGCCGTACCCGTTACCGAAGCCTCGTCGAGGAGCATGTAGCACCCCTTCAACCGCTCGGCGCGCACCGAGAAGAACGACTCGGCGGCATCGAAATCGAACTCCGCACCCAGTTTCCGGAAACCGATGAAGTGGGTGTCGAGCCTGCGGCGACCGATTTTGTCGCCACCCGGTTTAGGGATGTAACCGACGCCGAAGCGTGCGAGCAGAGGACCGATAATCATCACCGAGCCCCGCAGCCGCTGCGCACGGCGGCGGTAGTCGTCGCTCAACAGATAGTCGGGGTCGATGTTTTTCGCCGCGAAAGCGTAGGTGTCGTCCGCGAGCCGCTCGACCTCGACGCCCATTGCGCGCAGCAGGTCGATGAGTTGTTCGACGTCGAGAATCTGCGGGATGTTGCTTATCACGACCCGTTCCGGCGTGAGCAGCGTCGCGCAAATCACCTGCAACGCCTCGTTTTTAGCACCCTGAGGGGTTATCTCTCCCGAAAGGCGGTGTCCGCCCTCCACTTTGAATACAGCCATACCTTTTATAATTTAACCTCAAAGGTAGCGAATATTTACGAATCGGGCAACAGTTGTGGAGCGCAATTTGCAAGAGGGCGGTAAAGACTCTATTACAGTTCCTGTTACTATGAAAATATCAAAAATCGAAGCCCGCGAGATACTCGATTCCCGCGGCAATCCGACCGTCGAGGTCGAAATCCGCACCGAATGCGGAGCAAGAGGACGCGCGGCAGTGCCGAGCGGTGCATCCACCGGCACTCACGAGGCACTCGAACTGCGCGACGGCGACAAGCACCGCTACGGCGGCAAGGGCGTGCTGAAAGCAGTCAGGAACGTGAACGAGACAATCGCTCCGGCACTCATCGGCGCGGACGTTACGGCGCAGGCGGAGATAGACCGCGCGATGCTCGCCATCGACGGCACTAAGAGCAAGTCGCATCTGGGAGCCAACGCCGTTCTCGGCGTGTCGCTCGCCGCAGCCAAAGCCGCCGCCCGTGCGCTGCGGATACCGCTCTATCGCTATATCGGCGGCACGAACGCCCGCGTACTGCCCGTACCGATGATGAATATCGTGAACGGCGGTTCGCACTCCGACGCGCCCATCGCGTTTCAGGAGTTCATGATACGTCCCGTCGGCGCGCCGAATTTCCATGAGGCGGTGCGCATGGGAGCCGAGGTGTTCCACGCGCTGAAATCGACGCTCAAACAGCGCGGCATGTCCACCGCCGTCGGCGACGAGGGCGGTTTCGCACCGAATTTCAAGGGGACGGAGGATGCGCTCGAAACGATTCTCTCCGCCGTCGCGCTGGCGGGATACTCCGCGCCGAAAGAGATTACGCTCGGTCTCGACTGCGCGTCATCGGAGTTCTTCGCCGACGGCTCCTACGACTACACGCGGTTCGAGGGCGATGGCGGAGCGCGGTTCTCGCGGCAGCAGCAAATCGAATACCTGCGGCGGCTCGTGAACGACTATCCGATAGACTCGATAGAGGACGGAATGGCGGAGGACGACTGGGAGGGCTGGCGGATGCTCACCGAGGCTATCGGCGACCGCTGCCAGTTGGTCGGCGACGACCTGTTCGTAACCAACACCGAGTTCATCCGCCGCGGCATCGAGGAGCGGTGCGGCAACGCTGTATTGGTCAAGGTAAATCAGATAGGTACGCTCACCGAGACGCTCGATGCCGTCGATATGGCGCACCGCGCGGGATTCCGCACGATAATCTCGCACCGCTCGGGCGAGACCGAGGATACGACGATAGCCGACATTGCGGTTGCGGTAGGTTCGGGACAGATAAAGACGGGTTCGATGTCGCGCAGCGACCGCCTCGCCAAGTACAACCGCCTGCTCCGCATCGAGCAGGAACTCGGCGGCACGGCATGCTACGGGAAGATAGGATAGCGGGGAGAGGCAGGCGACCTTAACGACCTTAAAGTCCTTAGGGTCTTTAAAGTCTTTAAGGACCTTAGGGACTTTAAGGAAAACCTCCCTGCCGACCTTAAAGCGGCAGGCGAAATGCCTGCTGCGAGACCTTATAGCCGACGGCAAAATGCCGTCGGCTGACCTTAAAGACTCTAAACCCCTGCACGTGATAAGCCCTCCTGCCCGACCTTAAAGGCGGCGGAAACCGCCGCCGCGACCCTAAGGACTTTAAAGACCCTAATCTACTGGCACGTGATACCGCCTACCCCCTCGGACAAACCACCCTGATTCCGCCGCGGATGCAGTCGATGACGAGCGGGAACTCCGCGCCGTGCTGCCCGTCCATGTCCGTCAGCGGCGATAGCGGCGACGACATCTCGATATGCGACGAGCGGATATGGCGGATTGCGAAATTGGGTTTGCCGTTTATAAGATAGAGTATTATCGCCCACACGGCGGCGAGCGTGCCGCACTTGTCGAGCATCAGCAGGTCGAACAGACCGTCGCGTACCGACGCATTCCGCGCCAGACGGAATCTGCCCGCCGTTTCGCCGTTGAAGACGAGCGTGATAAGACTGCGTATGTCGAGTTCGCCGCCGTCGTGCCGCACATGCAGCGGTATGAACTCGCGGCGGTGCAACTCCTTCTGTCCCTCGATAAGGTACGCCGCCTTGCCTATCTTGTGTTTTATGGCGTCGGGCGTGTGCTGGGAGGTCGTCGTGAACAGACCGAAACTGAAAACATTGACGAAATACATCCCGTTCACGCAGCCGCAGTCTATCGGTTCGACCTCGCCGCCGACAATCTGGCGGGCGGCGCGCACGACATCCTTCTTCATGCCTATCGCACCCGCGAAGTCGTTCGCCGTACCTGCGGGGATGACACCAATCGGAATGTCCAGTCCGCGTTCCTTCATCGCGTTGACCGCATAGTTCAGCGTTCCGTCGCCGCCGCACACGACGACCAAATCGAGTGTCGCGGCATCCGTACCGTCGAACGGATTCCTGCCGAACTCGACAAGTTTCGGTTGCGGAGCATAGCCGCCGTCGATAAATACATCCTCGATGGCATCGAGCCGCTTGGCAATCTTGGCGTGTCCCGCACGAACGTTGTAGAGGATTAGCGCACGTTTCATAAAATATCCGATTTGTCGTTTCTATTCGTTATCATCGAGGGTCGAAAATATCTCGAAATCCCCCGTCGCCGCACTTCCCGATTCGGGAGCGAGGATGAAATATACCTTCACGCTGTCGCGCATCCCGCGAGCCGTCTCTACGGCATGTTCGTCGCCCATCGCCATGAACATCGTCCCCAGCGCGTCAGCCGTCATGCAGTCGCGCGCGATGACGGTCGCCGAGAGCAGGCGCGAACTGACGCTGCGTCCCGTGTGAGGGTCTATCGTATGGGTAATCTTGCGCCCCTCGGCATCGGTATAGAAGCGGCGGTAGTTGCCCGAAGTCGCCATGGCTGAATCGTTTACCTCGACCACTGTCTGTCGGAACTCGCCGGGCGAGTCGTTGCCGTCGAACGGCGAATCCACAGCCACGCGCCACGGATTGCCCTTGGCATTGACACCCTTGGCGCGTATCTCGCCGCCGATTTCGACGATATAGTCGGTACACCCCTCGGCTTCGAGAAATTCGGCTGCGAGGTCTACCGTATAGCCCTTGGCAATCGAGTTCAAATCGAGTTGCACGCGCGGGTCGTCCTTCACTATCCTGCCGCCCTCGACGCGGAATCTGCCGAAGCCGACGAACCGCATCAGAGAGTCTATGTCCGGATGTTCGATTTTACCCTTTGCAGCGAATCCGTAAGCCTCCGTCAGCGGCTTGACGGTGATGTCGTAGGCACCGCCGCTGATGCGGTTGATTTCGCCCGCGACGGCGATGTTGCGGACGATGTGTCCGTCGAGCGAATCGGTCAGACCGGCATTGACGCGGCTCAACCGCGAATCTGGGTCGAAAATCGACATGGACGCCTTCACCTCGGTGTCGATGCGCATCATGCCCGCATAGAGACGGTCGGTCGGTGCGTCGGTGCGGGCGACGACATGGAACGTCGTGCCGAGCATCGCGCCGTCGAGCGTAACGTACCGCGCAGGCTGCGAGCATCCGCCGGCAGCCGCCGCAACCAGCGGCAAAAGGTATCGGAGAAAAAGTTTCATAAGGCAAAGATAGTGCAAGCCGAGAGGAAAGCCAAATTTATTTGGGCTTTCCCGAGGCGCAGCCTATCTAAACGACGGAGTCGTAAAGGTAATAAAAAGTCCTTAAAGTCCTTAACGACCTTAAAGACCTTAACAACCATCGTTTCTCTCCCCCGTCCGAAAAATTTGGTTTTTCGGTTTATAATACATATATTTGCACCGCTTTAACGTTATCCACGGTAAGGGGGATGCGGATGAAGTGAAAAACATTAAAAAATTCAACAAGTTATGGCTTATTTAACAGCAGAAAAAAAGCAAGAACTTTTCGGTCAGTACGGCAAGTCCAACAAGGATACCGGTTCGCCTGAGAGCCAGATAGCCCTGTTCTCGTACCGTATCAGCCACCTTACTGAGCACCTCAAAAACAACCGGCACGACTTCGGTACGCAGCGTTCGCTGCTGCGCCTCGTAGGTAAGCGTCGTCAGTTGTTGGAGTACTTGAAGGAGATTGACATCGAGCGTTACCGCGCGATTGTCAAGACGCTCAACCTCCGCAAGTAAGAGGTCGGAAATGAAGGCAGCCGCAACGATGCGCGTTGCCTTCATTTTTTAAGGTCTTTAACGACTTTAAGGACCTTAAAGTCCCTTTTCGGGAAGCGATTTTGGAAGAAAACACAATACATTTGGACGAAAAATAATTATGGAAGAGAAGAAATTGTACAACGCCGTACAAAAGTTTATCCCGCTGTCGGGCGGACGCGAGATTATGATTGAAACCGGCAAACTCGCCAAGCAGGCGGACGGTTCGGTGGTCGTCAAGCAGGGCGACACGATGCTGCTCGCAACGGTAGTAGCCGCAAAAGACGCCAAGGAAGGTACCGACTTCATGCCTTTGCAGGTCGAATACAAGGAGAAATTCGCCGCTGCCGGTCGCATCCCGGGCGGATTCATGAAGCGCGAGGGCAAGGCGAGCGACAACGAAATCCTCGTCGCACGTCTTATCGACCGCGCACTGCGCCCGCTGTTCCCTGCGGATTACCACGCCGAAGTTTATGTAACGGTGAACCTCATCTCGGCTGACAAGGATATTCAGGCTGACGCCCTCGCAGGTCTCGCCGCTTCGGCGGCTCTCGCCGTGTCGGACATTCCGTTCGGCGGACCTATTTCGGAAGTGCGCGTAGCACGCATAGGCGGCGAATACGTCATCAACCCTACGTTCTCGCAGATGAACGATGCCGACCTCGACATCATGGTCGGCGGTACCATCGACAACATCCTGATGGTCGAGGGCGAGATGAAGGAGGTTTCGGAAGACGTGATGCTCGGAGCAATCAAGTTCGCCCACGAGGCAATCAAGGAGCAGTGCGCCGTGCAGATAGAACTCTCGAAGGAGTTGGGCAAGGACGTAAAGCGCACCTACTGCCACGAAACCAATGACGAGGAGTTGCGCCAGCAGATTATAGCGGAACTCTACGACAAGGCATACGCAATCGCGACAAGCGGCACGATGAAGCACGAGCGCACCGACGCGTTCGACGCTCTCGAAGCCGAGTTCGCATCGCGCTTCACCGAGGAGGAACTGGTCGAGAAGGCACCGCTCATCCACAAGTATTTCCACGACGACGTGCTGAAAAAGGCGATGCGCAACATGATTCTCGACGAGGGCAAGCGTCTCGACGGTCGCCGCACCGACGAAATCCGCCCTATCTGGTGCGAGGTAGGCTACCTCCCTTGCGCCCACGGTTCGGCAATCTTCACCCGCGGCGAAACCCAGTCGCTCTCGACGGTTACGCTCGGCACGAAACTCGACGAAAAGATGTACGACGAGGTTCTCCGTCAGGGTTCGGAGCAGTTCGTACTCCACTATAACTTCCCTCCGTTCTCGACGGGCGAGGCGAAAGCCGCACGCGGACTCAGCCGCCGCGAAATCGGACACGGACACCTCGCATGGCGCGCCCTCAAACCGATGATTCCGCTGGGCGAGGAGAATCCTTACGCCGTACGCGTCGTTTCGGACATTCTCGAATCCAACGGTTCGTCCTCGATGGCTACCGTCTGCGCGGGTACGCTCGCTCTGATGGACGCCGGCGTGAAAATCAAGAAGCCTGTTTCGGGTATCGCAATGGGACTTATCTCCGACAGCGCGACGGGTCGCTGGGCAGTGCTGTCCGACATCCTCGGCGACGAAGACCACCTCGGCGACATGGACTTCAAGGTTACTGGTACGAAAGACGGTATCACCGCAACCCAGATGGACATCAAGGTCGACGGACTCTCCTACGAGGTTCTGGCGAAGGCGTTGGAGCAGGCGCGCGTGGGTCGTATGCACATTCTCGGCAAACTTACCGAGTGCATCGCCGAGCCGCGCGAGGACTACAAGCCGTTCGTACCGCGTATCGAGACCATCACCATTCCGAAGGACTTCATCGGAGCGGTCATCGGTCCCGGCGGAAAGGTCATTCAGGAGATTCAGAAACTCACCAATACGACGATTACCATCACCGAGAACGAAGAGGTCGGCATCGTGGACGTATTCGGCGAGAACAAGGAGTCTATCGACGGAGCGATGGAGCGCATCAAGGCCATCGTCGCAGTTCCGGAGGTCGGCGAAACCTACTCGGGTCCTATCAAGTCGATAGTTGCCTTCGGTGCGTTCGTCGAGATACTGCCGGGCAAGGAGGCTCTGCTCCACATCTCCGAAATCGACTACAAGCGTTTCGAGACCATGGAGGAGACCGGACTGAAAGAAGGCGACATCATCGATGTGAAACTCATCGGTCTGGATGCCAAGACGGGCAAACTCAAACTCTCTCACAAGGCGTTGCTGCCTAAACCGGAGGGTTGGGTAGAGCCTGAGCGCAAACCGCGCGAGGGACGCGGCGAACGTCGCGGCGACCGCAACGACCGCGGTGAGCGTCGCGACCGCAAACCGCGCAACGACCGCTAATCCCTTGCGGACAGCAATAATCGGCGGGACAGGGCTTTCGGGCTTTGTCCCGCTTATTTTTGATAAGGTCTTTAAGGTCGCACCGCCGACAAATCGGCGGCTTCAAGGTCGCGAAATCGGGTTGCGCATAACGCAACCCGATTTCTTTAAGGTCCTTAAAGTCTTTAAAGACCCTAACGACTTTACTGCGCCACCCTCCCCCAATCCTCCGATACGGTTTTTCCATCTTGCAAACCGCACAAAAACACTCTTAATCGTCGTTTTTTATTGCTTTTACAAAAAATATATATACCTTTGTCTAATAAAGCCCCGTGCGGAAACCTGTCCGCAGCGACGGGCTGAACAGTTGACGGACAAGAATTAGTTACAAAAAACATTTAAACATCCGAGTTATGAAAAACTTATTTAAGATGACAACTCTGCTCGCAGCAGCCGCTCTGGTGCTGACGGGTTGCGATTGCTTCAAGAAGATGGCGAAAGACCCATCGGCAATCAAGGTTTCGGCTACGCCGGAAGTATTGACGCTCAACAACGGCAAAATCGCCGTAGACATCAAGGCGGAGGTTCCCGCAAAATATTTCGACAAGAAGGCTTCGCTGAAAGTTACGCCGGTAATCTCGTTCGAGGGCGGCTTGGTAGCAGGCGAAACCGTTCTGTTGCAGGGCGAAAAGGCTTTGAGCAACGGTATCGTCGTAAGTAACGGCGAAAAGATGACCATCAACCGTCATGTGGAGTTCGCTTACCAGCCTGCAATGCAGAAGTGCGAACTGCAACTGCTCGTAGAGGTCAAGTGCAAGAGCGGCAAGTGCAAGGAGTTCACCATCGTGAACGCCAACACCGGTGCGCTTCCTACCAAGGAGCAGGCTGCCATCCTCGCGAAGGGCGGCGACGCTGCAATCGCGTTGAAGAAGGAGTTCGGCAAGACCATCGCCAAGGGTCTGAACACGTTGCAGAAGGACCTCGACTTCGCGGAGGCTATGCAGGTTGAGGCAAACAACTACAAGAACGTTACCACCCATGTCGTAAAGGCTGACATCCTCTACAAAATCAACTCGTCGAACGTAACGAAGAAAGCCGTCAAGGGCGAGCAGTTCGATGCACTCAAAGAGAGCGTGGACGCCAACAACGCCAACGACCGCGCTTCGCAGTCGGTATACGTTAACGGTTACGCTTCGCCGGACGGTCCGGAGAACTTCAACGACAAACTCTCCGCAAAGCGCAGCAAGTCGGGTCTGAAAGCAATCGAGAAACTGCTCAAAGATTCGGGTCTGAACATCGACGCTGCCGCTTACGGCGAGGACTGGGAAGGTTTCCAGGAGGCTGTCGCAGCATCGAACATCGAGGACAAAGACCTCATTCTCCAAGTGTTGAAGATGTATTCGTCGTCGGCAGAGCGTGAGAAGGAAATCAAGAACATGTCATCGGTATTCAAGACTCTCAAAACCGAGATTCTCCCTCAACTCCGTCGCGCACAGGTCGTAAACTCGGCTGACATCACCGGCAAGACCGACGCCGAGATGGTCGCTCTCATCAACGGCGGCAAGATTGCCGAACTCGACCTCGAAGAGTTGCTCCACATCGCAGCCGTAAATCCGGAGGTTGCACAGACCGCATTGGAGTATGCTGCGAAGACCTACAACGACGCCCGCGCATACAACAACCTCGCAGTGGTTTACGCTCAGGCAGGCAACTACGACGCTGCTCTGGCTGCTCTCGACAAGGCTGCCAAGGCAGGCGACAAGTCGGCTGAACTCAGCAACAACTACGCTCTCGTTTACCTCGCAAAGGGCGAGACCGCAAAGGCAGAGCAATATGCCAAGGGCGGCGACGCTCAGACCAAGGCTCTCGTAGCGGCAGCCAAGGGCGAGTACGCAGCGGCATCGAAGGGTCTCTCGGGCTACAATGCGGCTATCGCACAGGTTCAGGAGGGCAACCTCGCAGCAGCGAAGAAGAGCATCGCAAGCGACAACTCGGCTAAGGCAGACTACCTGCGCGCCGTCATCGCAGCGAAAGAGGGTAACCTCAACGAGGCTAAGAGCCAGTTGAAGAGCGCGATTGCCAAGGATTCCGCTCTGGCAGCGAAGGCAAAGAACGACGTGAACCTCGAAGCGATAAAGTAATCGGACAGCGGTTCATTCACGACAAAACGTCCGGCACCCGAATGGGTCGCCGGACGTTTTTTTGTTGTTGGGGGGGGTGATAGTCGGGGAAGAGAGGCGGAGTGTGGCGGAGAGAGGCAGGAAGAGGCAGAGAGGCAGGGAGTGGCGGGAAGTGGCGGGAAGTGGCGGGAAGTGGCGGAAACGAGGAGTTGCAGCGGTACGGCGCGGTGTGGGGCGATGTGGTGCGGTGCGATGTGCCGGTCGGCGGCATTTGCCGGCATCGGTATCTGCCGCCGACCGATATAAGGTCTTTAAGGACCTTAGGGACTTTAAAGTCCTTAAAGAAAAGCCCCCCAGCCCACTGCCCGACCATATGCAACCTCCCTACCCGACCTTAAAGCACCGACACCCAACAACCCTCCTGCTAACCTTAAAGCGGCAGGCTGGATGCCTGCCGCGCGACCTTATAGCCGACGACAAAATGTCGTCGGCTGACCCTAAGGACCTTTATAAACCGGCACGTGCCGACCGTTCTATTTCTTGTTAAAAGCATTCATCGTCCGTTCGGGACCGACCGAAACGAACGAGAGTATCGCCTCGCCGAAGACTTTCAGTCGCTCGGGCAGTTTCTCGCGCTCCTCGGCTGTCCACTCGCCCAGAACATAGTCGACCTGATGTCCGCGCGCGAAGTCGCCGCCAACGCCGAAGCGCATGCGCGCATAATCCTCCGTGCCGAGCAGTTCGGCGATGTTCTTCAATCCGTTGTGTCCGCCGGCACTCCCCTTCGGTCGTATGCGCAGTTCGCCGAACGGCAATGCGATGTCGTCCACGACGACGAGCAGATTGCTGCGGTCGATTTTGAGCGTGTCGAGCCAGTAGCGCACCGCCTTGCCCGATAGATTCATGTACGTCGAGGGTTTGAGCAGCGTTACGCTCCGTCCGCGCCAGCGCAGTTCGGCGGTCGAGCCGTAACGCCCCGACATAAAAGAAATGTCGGATGCCTCAGCCAAGGCATCCAACACTTTGAAACCTATGTTGTGTCTGGTTTCGGCGTATTCCGCACCGATATTGCCCAGACCGACAACCAGATATTTCATTTTACGCTATTCCGTTTGGCGCGTTATGCATTCGCAGCCTCGGCACCGCGCGATGCACGGGTTACGCGGACAGCGCAAACCGCCTGCGTCGCAGGGGATACGAACTGCAAGTTATCGAATTTGAGGTCGCCGACGAAGATTGTCTGACCGACGTTGAGCGGAGTTACGTCCACTACCAACTCGTCAGGCAGATTCTCGACGAGTGCGCTGACAACGAGTTTGCGAGCCGACAGAGCCAGTTTGCCGCCGACTTTCACACCCTCGGCAGTACCCGAAAGACGAACCGGAACGGCAATCGAAACCGGCTTGCCCTCCTGCACGCGGTAGAAGTCGATGTGGAGAATCTCCTCGCGTACCGGATGATACTGTACGTCGCGCAGAACGGCTTTCTCGATTTTGCCGTCGATGTCGAGTTCGACGATGTAGGAGTTCGGAGTGTAGATGAGCGGTTTGACGGCTTTCGCGTCGATTGCGAAAGCGACGTTCTCGCCGCCGCCATAGATTACGCAAGGAATCAGACCCTCGCGGCGGGCAGCCTTGGCAGCCTTCTTGCCGTACTCGGCACGAGCAGCGGCTTTCAGTTGGATGGTTTTCATAATGGTTTAATTTTTAATGTGTTACCTTGGGCGGCACTCAGCGCGTACCCGAAGTACGCACCCCATAACCGCTTGCATCGGCGGCAAAGATACGAATAAGTGAGAGCAAAAGCAAATTTATTTGATTTTGCCGAACGAGAGTATCTAAGGCGAAGCCAAAGATACGAATAAGTGAGCGGAATGCCAAATTTCTGGGCAAAAAGTCTTTAAGGTCTTTAAAGACTTTAAGGACCTTAGTGACTTTAAAGTCCTTGAAGACTCAAATCCACTTCTTGTAGCGGAAGTAGCCGACGGTCAGTCCCGAAGCCAGAAGCATCAGCACGATGGCGAAGATGTAGCCCAGAGGCAATGTCCAGCCGTTGGCGAAAGTGATGCTCCATTCGAGTTCGGGCATCACCTTGAAGTTCATGCCGTAGATGCTCGCGATGAGCGTCGCCGGCAGGAAAATCACCGCCGCAATCGAGAAAATCTTCACGATTTCGTTCTGCTCGATGTTGATGAGCCCGAGCGCGGCATCCTGAATATAGTCCAGACGCTGGAAACTGAAATCGGTATGGCTGATGAGTGAGTTCACGTCCTTAATCATCAGTTGCAGACGCGGGTATATATCGTTCGGGAAGCGTTCGCTGCGCAGGATGCCCGACAGCACGCGCTGGCGGTCGAAAATGTTCTCGCGCAGGGTCATGGTGCGCTCCTGCAACATGTTGATGCGGTGGATGACGGCCTTGTCGATGGTGTCCTCGCTGTTGATGTCCTTGCTGAGTGCCGACACCTGCCGTCCGACCAGTTCGACGAGGTCGGCGTCGAAGTCGATGCGCACTTCGAGCAGCGAAATCAGGATATGATAGCCCGTCGAGAAACTGCGGTAGTTCATCTGCAACCGCTTCTCCGCCTCGCGGAACGTGCGCATGTCCGCCTGCCGCACCGACACCAGCACACCCTCGTTGGAGAGGATGAACGATACCGGCTCGACCTCGAAACTGTCGCTGCCGATAGGGATGAAGAAGTTGCAGTTGGATATGATGGCGTTCTCGGTCTCGGAATACTTGGATGTCGATTCAATCTCCTCAACCTGCTGCTTCGATTGCAGGCTTATCTCCATGAAATTCTCGACCGCCTTCTGCTCCTTGATGCTCGGCTGCACCATGTCTATCCACAGGATGTCGTCGAATCCGAGGTCGTCGAACAACTCCGTGTCGGCGTTGCGGATAATCTTGTTGTATTGTTTAAGATAGATTGTAATCACTTTTCGGTCCTCCCTGATTTAGTCGTTAGACTGTCCGTTATCTTAATATACGTCGCACGCGCCCGCCGGACGTGTGCGCGGGAATCAGCCTCTTCAACCGGGGTTTACCTTAGGAGTGATTTTCAGTCCGCAGTTCCAGAATTTTTCGAGTGCGCGGTGCTTGTCGGCATTGAAAACATAGTCGATGTTGCGCGTCAGATAGTCGTAGGCGTAAGGTCGGTCGGCATACGGGCTTTCGGCAATCGCCTCGTAGGTATGCTCGATACCGAACGTCAGCGCGTGTTGCAGCGCGTCGTGAATCTCGTAGGGCAGACCCTTGCGTCCGACCCACACGGCGAATGCGAACGGCATGTGCGTCTGCGCCTTCCACTCCTCGGCGAGGTCGTAGGAGTAGGCGAAGCGGCCCTCGTTGGCGAAGACCTTGTCTCCGATAAGCAGAAAGGCGTCGCCCTCCTGCGGACGGTCGAGCAGCGAATAGTCGTCGAGCAGCAGCCATTCGGGAGCGATTTTCCAGCGGTTGGCGGCGAGCCAGCCGACCAACTGCACCGACGTGCGCGAATGCGAATCGAGCCAGATACGGCGTACCTTCGCTATCGGCGTGTTGCCGACGACCACGACCGTGCGCACGGCACCGCTCGCGCCTATGCAGTAGTCGGTGATGATTTCGGCACCTTTCAGCGACGGCACGACGGCAGACGAGAGCAACGCTATGTCGGCTTCGCCCTCGATGAAACTCTTTACGCAATCGGCTGGTGTGGACAACGACAAATCGGCACGGAAGTTACCCTCGTGCCTGATACCATAGATGAACGGTATCGTATTCAGATACGATATTGCGGCTATTTTCGGGTAGATGACCATCGTCCATACTTGTTATCATTTTGATTCGACATGTTTGCGTTCCGCACTTCGGAGAGACGGAACCGCCGCAACCGCCGACCCGAAAAATCGGACGATTTGCGGTACAAAGATAGCAATCTTTTACATAGAGTGTGCCCCGCATGTGTAAAAAATTTAGAAAAACCGACGATTTTTTTGTCGCGGCAACCGGTTTGTCCTTAACGGATTGCGCGTAAGCCGCCGACCGGCGGCGCGATTTTTTCGCCGCCGCCTCTTGACAAGGGCATATCCGCGATGCTATATTTGCACCGTCGGAAGGGCGCAGCCCTCCGGAGTTTTCAACAACACCTCACATCGTGTCGAAAACTTTATCGACAACCGAATCTCGTGAAGATTCGCCGCTTACGAGCGGTTATCAACAGTAATCAACAATTTTATCGACAAATTTTATCCCTTAAAGTCCCTAAGGTCTTTAAGGACTTTAAAGCGGCGGTTTCCGCCGCGCTCCCAACAGCCCTTCGCCAACCTCTTTCGCCCTATGAACCGTTCCTACCTCACCTCCGCCCTCAACGACATCGCCGAATCGAAGGGCTATTCGTTCCGCTCCGCCCCGCAGGAGTACATGAACTCGCTCGTCAGCCGCTATCCCGCCGCATTCATGCCCTATCCGGAGTTCCGCTCCATCGAGGGTCGCCGCCGCGGCAGGATTACCTACCGTCTGACGCTGCATCTGCTCGCCGACGGCGCACACCTCTCGCCCGCCGACCGTGAACGGTCGCTCGACCGCCTCGAACGCGACATGCTCGACATCTTCTGTTCGCTTTCATCGCGAGAAAGGGTTCTTTCGATAGAAAATCTCTCTCTGTCGCCCTCCGCACTCACCCTCACTACCCACGGCGAACTCGCGATGACCGCCACGGCGGATGTGATTTCGCTCTTCGGCGAATCGGGCTAACAGCCCCACACATTCCCAAAAGTCCTTAAAGTCTTTAAGGACCTTAATCCCGCATACGCGGGCTTAACGACCCTAATCCTCCGCACGTGAAACCTCCCTGCCGACCTTAAAGACCCTAATGACTTTAAGGACCTTAAACCAATGGCACGTGATACCCTTCCCCAAACCAAGAAAACCATGAAATTCACCACCCAACCCCAAAATCTCTCTCCGGTCGATGCCGGACTGGTCTACGCTTTCGACACCGAGAGCGACGAACCCCGCGACGTGCAGGTTTCGGTTATCGAGTACGACTCCTACGAAACCGTCGGTCGCCTGACGCTTTACGGCGTAACGGACGGTTCGTTCGACATCGCCCCCTACGTCCGCCCGTTCATGGAAATGCGACCGACAATGGAGCGCGGAACCGCCCTCGCCGAAGCCCAATGCTATCAGTTCGTCGTCGAAATTGACGGCGTGCAGTCGCGGATACTCACCGTCTCCGACAACCGCGTCGATGTCGTCGCAGGGTCGTGGCTCTCGACGATGACCGAACACCGCCGCATCTGCCACGGCGGGCGCGACGAAATCCGCCTGTTCTGCCGCCCCGGCGAGACGCTGGACGCAAGCGTCGTGTCCGACGACGGCATGACGATGAACAGCATTCTGGAACCCGAGAACGGTGCGGCGGTGCTGCGCATCGACACCAACGATTTTCCGGAGGACGCGAAGACGCTGGAAGTGCGCGTCGTATGCGGCGGCAGGTATGTGCGCTCCGTCTACTATTCGTTCGCCAGACGCTATCCGGACGACATGCGTCTGGTCTGGCTCTCCTCGGTCGGGACAGTCGAACGCTACACGTTCCCCATCGTGCGGAGCATCGCACGGAACACGACGCGTACCGCCGTCGTCGGAGCCGACGGAAGCCGCCGCACCGTGGGCTGCGAATCGGAGCAGTGCATACGCATCGTTTCCGACTTCGAGCGGCGCGGCGTCATCGAGGCTCTCGCCGACATCGCGCGGTCGCCGAAAGTGTGGGTCGAGGGCGCGCTGACATTCACCGAGGTCGAGGTGCTGACCACGGCATCGACGCTCTACGAATACGGCAGACCGTGCTTCATCGAAATCGATTTGCGCATCGCCGGCGGAAAGGAGGCGGGACTATGATGCGCCTCTATGTGGACGACCGGCTGTGCGACCTCGCCGCCGACGTGGCGATTCCGGTCGGATTCGATGCCGCCGACATGTCCGATGCCGCCGCGGGGCGCAGCGGACTGTCGCTCACTGTGAAACTGCCCTCGACACCCGCCAACGACGCCGTTTTCGGTCGCGCGCTCGACCCCTACGCCGCCGAACGGTTCAACGCCAGACATCATGCGGCGCGCATCGAGGCGGGAACGGCGGTTCTGTTCTCGGGAACAGCCTATCTCCTCTCGGCATCGTTCGGCACGCCGTCGGGCGGGGCTGTCTACGAGGTGCGCATCACGGGCGGTGCGGCGCAGTGGGCGGAACATGCGGCGCGGACGACGATAGGCGACAGCAACATAGAGTTCTCCATGCGGCTTACGCCCGATGAAATCGCCGCCACATGGCATGGCGGCGACCGTGCGGTGCGGTTCCTGCCCGTGTGCCGCGACACGCGGTTCTTGGGGCTGTCGCCGTCGCTGCTGCCCGTAGAACGCGTCATGATGACCGACGACTACTACCCGTTCATCTCGGTGGCGGCACTGGTGCGCAGCATATTCGACGATGCGGGCTACCGTCTGCGCAGCGACTTTTTCGACGGCGACTACGCGAAATCGCTCTATGCCTCCGGTTCGTATGCGTCGGTCGATACGTCGCGGCAGCGCGAGAGGGCGGATTTCCTCGCCCGCCGAAGCGCGAAGGTCTCCGCCGACGCCGACTTCTTCGGTCGCGTGTTCGCCTCGCCGTCGGTCGCGAAACACTCGGTGGGCAACATCGTCGATACCGCCGACCCGCAGGCTCCCGACGAAAACGGCAACGCGATGAGCGACACTTTCGCGGTCGGAGAGTGCTTCTTCGTGGATGACGACGGCTACGCATGCTTCTCGCCGCCGATTACCGCGAATGTCGGATTCCTGCTCCATCTGGAATACGAAACCTCGTTCCGCATCGTCTCGCGCCGCCGTTTGAAAGGCTTCGACCGCATCGCGCTCATCGGCGGACTGAACGTCGAATTCACCCTCGCCAACTCCTATGCCGACCACCGCAGCGCGCCGGTTGCCGGCAACCGCTACCGCGCAATCGTCTTCGACCACGAGGCGGGACGCACCTATTCGCTGCGCCGCGGACTGTTCGAAATAGCGGTGTTCGCGTCGCGGTCGGCGTCGGCGACGATTCCATCGGGGGCGACGGCGGGCGAATGCAGGCTCCTCTGCCGCGATTCGGCGACTGCTTCATGGAAGCCTTACGAGGGCGACTGGGCGTTGTATTCCGGCTACGTCGAGGAGTGCGGCACGCTCGCCGTGCAGACCGACATCCGCATTCCGCCGAGCGAAATCGCCGCACGGTCGAAACTGCTGTTCGACAAAATCGTTTTCAGCGGTGCGGAGGAGGGCATGACGCTCACTCTCGGTCGCGGATGCACGCTGCGCCCCTATTTCTCGGAGTGCGCGGGCTACGGCTCGACGCTGACGTTCGCCGACATCGCCGCACGGCGGATAAGCAGGCTCGATTTTCTCGCGGCGGTGTGTCATCTGTTCAATCTCGTCGTCCGGACCGACAACCGCACCAGAACCGTCCGCATCGAGCCTATGGAGCAGTTCTACGACGGTTCCGAGGCGTTCGATTGGAGCGACCGCATCGACCGTTCGCAACCGATGGTTCTGTCCGACATCGGTATCGACGCTCCGCAGTATCGGGTGTTCGGCTATCTCGAAGGCGATGCCGCGACCGCCGAACTCGACGCCTCGTCCGACGCGCCGCTCGGCGTGTGGCGGAGCGAAAATCCGCTCTACGGCACGAAGCAGACCACGCGGCAGATGCGCAATCCGCTCTTCACGACCACCGTCAATACCGATTCCGTCGTCGCGACCGCACCTTCGGCATCGGTGATGCGCGTCGGCGGTTCGGACGACGGCGACCCGCAGCAGTCGGCATCCTCGATGCTCCGCATAGTCCGCTATCTCGGTATGCACCCGCTGCCGTCGCACGAGACGTGGGGTTATCCCCACGATGACGCGGGCTACCCGCTGGCGGCGTTCGTCTTCGGCGGCGACGAGCATTGCGAGGGCTTCACGCTCGGTTTCGAGGATCGCGACGGGCATACGGGGCTTCACCGCCACTACGACGGCATGCTCGACCGCGAGCGTATGCGCCAGTATCTGACGGTGTCGCTGCGCCTCGCGCCCGAGGACATCGCGCGGCTTTCCGCCCCCGACGGCTGTTCGCCGTGGATAGGCAGTACGTTCCTTTTCACCGTGAACGGCGAGTGTTCGCGCTACCGGCTGTGGAGCATCGGAGCCTACGACCCGTCGAAACCCTCGACCGAATGTCGGTTCATAAGACTTATGGAGGACCGGCGATGAAGAAGTGTTGCGACCGCTCCGTATTCGCCCCGCTCGCAATCGAGATGCGCGGATTGAGCAGCGACGAGGTACTCGACCGCCTGTGGCGCGAGGGGCTTATCGACACTGCCGCGCTCGAACGCAGGGCGATACGCCGCGAAGTCATGCGGCGTGTGCGGTCGGGCGAGACCAAGTGTCGGGCGATGGATGCCGTCGCCGCCCGCTTCGGCTGCTCCTACGAGAAGGTCCGCGCCGAAATCTACCGGAAGCAGAATTGACGACCCACTACCGACCACAGCCGACCCTAACGACCTTAGGGACCTTAAAGTCTTTAAGGACTTTAAGGAGAAAACCCTCCCTGCCCGACCTTAAAGACCCTAATGACCTTAAAGACCCTAATCCCCCCGCACGTGAAAACCCACCCAACCATGACCCCTAAATCCCAAATCCGAATCTCCGACTCCGCCGAGGTGTGCGTAATCGACATCGAAGGCACAATAGGAGTCCCCGAGGAGTGCCAGTTCGACGGCGAGCCGTCGCAAGTGGCGACCTACGAAAAGTTCCGCACCCAGGTCGAGCGCATTTCGCGTATCGAATCGCCGACCGTCATCGTCAATATCCGCTCCACGGGCGGCGACGTGAACGACGCGATGCTGATATACGAGGCTCTCGCCGCGCTCGACGCCCGCATCACCACCCGCTGTTACGGCTACACGGCGTCTGCCGCGACCATCATCGCTCAGGCTGCCGACGAGGGCTGCCGCGAAATCTCCGCCAACGGACTCTACCTCATCCACAACTCGGTATGTGCCGTCGAAGGCAATGCCGAAACCCTCTCGTCGCGCATCGAACTGCTGCGCAAGACCGACGAACGCATAGCCGGCATCTACGCCGTACGTTCGGGACGACCCGCCGACGAGTTCGTCGCGCTGATGAACGAGAACGGCGGCGACGGACGCTGGCTCTCGCCCGACGAGACGCTTGCGGCGGGGCTTGCCGACCGCATCGTCGGTGCCGAGGAGCAGCCAGCACGCGAATCGATGGTGCGCGACATTGCCGAACGCATCGTGAGGCTGTTCGGCGGCGAGAGACGCGAAAGCGTCGACCGACCGCTGCCCGCAGCCGTGAACGTCCTGCACGCGCCCGTCGCCGACACTGCCGCCGCGAAATCGCTCGTGGCGTTCGAGGAGGGGCAGAATGCGGCTGCGGCGACGAAGACCGCCGAGTGCGAAGACCCGACGGACGACGACATGCGCCCGACGCCGAACGCGCTCGCCTATTCCGCCGACGCGAAGAGTTTCCGCCGAGCCTGACCCCTCACCCCCAACCCCAACAAAAAAAGTCCTTAAAGCCTTTAAGGACCCTAATGACCTTAAAGACCCTAACAAAAAACCTAAAAACCCAAAAACCATGTTAATCGAAAACCCTAAGACCTACAAAGGTCGCGAAGTCGAAACAATCTTTTTCCGTCCGGCATTCTGCGGCGATTCAGCCGAGCAACTGGGCGTCAGAGTAATCTACAACATGCCCATGCCGACTACCGTGCAGGTGTGGAGCCGTCCCGACGACGTGCTGCAAACCTACGCGAGCGGATGGAGCGGCGGTTCGAACGCCCGCAAGTTGCAGAAGCGCATCGACATGCACAAAGTGAAGGCGGAAACGTCGTTCTCCGCCGAAGACTACTTCTCGATGGTGTTCGAGCAGATAACCGGTCGCACCGACATCAATATGGGCGACCTCTCGGGAACCGAACTCGAAAAGGCGGAGACCGAACTCTTCCGTCAGGCCATCGCCGAGGGCGTGCGCGCCACGATGTGGCTCGGCGACACGGACGGCGACGTGTCGGACTTCACCACTTTCAACGGCTTCCTGAAAGCAATCAAGACCGCCCACGAATCCTCCGCCGAAGGACTTTCGTTCACCGAATACGCCATCGGCGACTTCAACGACGTCGGCGAAATCTTCGAGATGGCGTGGATTACGGCATCGCACGAACTCCGCAGCCTCCGTTCGGAGGGCAACCTCGCCTACTTCATCTCGTCGGACCTGCGCCACGAGTACGAGTGCCTGCTCGACGAGAAGGGCGTCGATTCGGCATACCGCGAGAGCATCGACGGTCGTCCGACGCTGTCCTACCACGGCATTCCGGTAATCGAGGTGCCGCTCGGCAAGTACTCGAAGAAGCAGTACTACGCCAAGCAGTTCTGCATCCTCACCGACCGACGCAATCTGGTACTCGCGCTCAACACCTCCGACATGCCGGAGAACGAGGTGCGCATGTGGTATAACCCCGACGAGATGGAGAACCGCCAGCGCGCCGTATTCCTCGCGGGTACGGAGATTCTCGACGAGCGTCTGCTGTCGGCCTGCATCGCGATAGTCGAGTAGCGGCGTATGGAGGATACGGCTTACAAACCGGTCGGGGGTGTGGCGCGTGTCGCACTCTACCCGACATACGGAGACATCGGATTGCGGTTCGCCGGCGGCGTGTGCGAGGCGACGTTCGACTGCGAACCGGTTGAAGTGCCGCTGACAGACGACAGGTCGTCGTTCGAGGAGTTACTCGACAACTCCTCCGGACCGCTCTCCGTAACCCACACTCTCACGCTCGTCGCCGAACGTGGCGAGGCGTCGCAATGGCTGTCGGCGGAGTTCGCCGACAGCCTGTCGCGGCAGGGCGTCATCGCCGACGTTACGCTGAACGACGGTCGCCGCCTGATAGTCGGCTGCTCGGAGCGGATGGAGAGGGACTTTCCGCTGCGGTTCGTGTCGCTGCGCAGCGACTCGGGCAGGCGGCTCTCCGACACCCCGACACTGACGCTGACGCTGCGTTCGACCGACACCGCCCCCGCAATGCCCCTGACAGAGAACCGACCTTAAAGTCCTTAATGACCTTAAAGACTTTAAGGACTTTAACGACCCTATTACCCCTGAAAAACCATGAAAACACCCACCAAAAGAAGCGTCGTTTGCGGCGTCGGCAACGCCGCAGACCCCTACGAGGCACTTTCAGTGCCGGTCGAGAGCGGCGAGTACTGGCGTTGGGGCAGCGACAACCGCTTCCCGAAAGCCCTCGCGCTCATGTCGCGCCGCTCGACCACCCACCGGCGCATAATCAACGACAAGGCGGACTACATCACCGGCAAGGGCTTCGCCTTCGACACCGCGCAGCCGCTGCTCGGGCGGTTCATCGAGCGCGCCAACGGCAGCGGCGAGACGCTGCGTCAGGTAATCAACAAGATAGCCTACGACAAGTCGCTGTTCGGCAATGCGTTCCTCGAAATCATCACCGACGCCGACCACTCGTTCCTGTCGCTCTGCCATCAGGATGCGACGCGATGCCGCATAGCCAAGGACTCGAAGCACGTGCTGCTCCACCACGACTGGGACTCGTTCTCGCTCGCCGAAGCCGCCAGCCTGCCGCTGTTCCCGCTCTTCGAGCGTCGCGGCGACGGCACGGTGCGCTCGATAATCCACTACAAGGACTACGAGCCGATGTTCGACCACTACGGCGTGCCGCCCTACATCGCCGGCATGAACGTGTCGGCAATCGCCTACAAGACCGACCGCTGGAACATCTCGCGGCTCGACAACTCGTTCCAACTCTCGGGCGTCATGATGATAGACGACGCCGTGGACAGCGAGGAGGAGGCGGAAAGGCTCGTCCGCACGGCGGAGGAGCGGTTCGCCGGTCGCCCGGGACAGGTGATGTTCGTCATCAAGGAGGGCAGTGCCGACGACAACTCGCGCTTCATCCCGATTTCGTCGCAGAACGAGGGCGACTGGAAGTCGCTGCACGACCAGGCGACGGGCGACATCGTCGTCGCCCACTCGTGGTTCCGTTCGCTGAGCGGTCTCGACTACTCGTCGGGATTCAGTTCGGAACGCATTCTCCACGAGTACGAGGTCGCGCTCAACACAGTGATTCTCGGCGAGCAGGCGGAGATTCTCGAACCGATAGTGCGCGTGCTGCGCTCGGTGCTGGGCATCGACGCCTCGTCGCTCCAAATCGTCAACCGTCCTCCGACCCGCTCCAAGCCGATATACATGAAGGTTTGGGAGGCGCGCAAGGCGGACGGTCTCGACTACGACCCCGACGACGAACGCCAGCAGGCGTACCTCTCCGAAATCACGAAGTATAACGTAACAAGCATCGGATAACCATGAAAACACTTATCACACCATCGCAGGCGGTCGCGCTCGCCTTCACCGACGGCGAGTACGTTTCGCCCGCCGCGGTCGGCGAGTCCGACATCGCCGCCGCAATGCACCGCTACGTCGAACCCGTCATAGGCACTCCGCTCGCCGAAGCCCTCGCCGAGGGTCGCTATGCGGCACTGACGGGGGATTACGTCGCACCCGCGCTCGCCATGTCGGTACGCACGCTCATACAGCGCGCGCTCAACGTCCGCACGGGGCAGGTCGGACTGTCGATACCGACGGGCAGAGGCTCCGACACGGCGTTGAAGAGCGCGGGCGACGAACTGCAACGCTCGCTCATGCGCCGCCGCCGTGCGCTGCTGCGCCGGCTGTCGGACCATCTCGCCGCACACAGGGAGGATTATCCGGAATACCGTCCGGAGGATGATGCAATGAAAAAATGTTCGATAGATGGAGGCTTTGTTCAGATATATTAACGCTGCGGCACTCGGTCTGGCGTCGATGTTCGCGCCCGTCCGACCGCTCGTCTGCTGCGCGGTACTCTTCATAGCGATAGATTTCGTTACGGGGGTTCTCGCCGACCGCAGGGCGGCGCAGGCGGAGGGTCGCAAGTGGTATTTCGAGAGCGGCGAGGCGTGGCGCACCGTCCGCAAGGCGGGATTCGTCATCATCGCAATCGCCATGTCGTGGCTTTTGGAGAGTTGCGTACTCGACTTCATGGACCTGCACCTCACGCGCATGTTCACGGGCTTCGTATGCGGAGTGGAGATGTGGTCGTTCCTCGAAAACGCCGCCCAACTCTCGGATGCGATGCTCTTCGGGTGGCTGCGCCGCTATGTCCACCGCCGCATAAAAAACGAACTGGAAGATGAATGACAAGAGACCTTTGAGCCGCGGGCTGCGCAACCGCAACCCCGGCAACATCCGCCGTTCGGGCGTCCGCTACAAGGGCGAGTGCGCCCGACGCGGCGATGCCGAATTCAGGCAGTTCGAATCGATGGAGTGGGGCTACCGCGCGATGTTCGTGCTGCTGCACACCTACTCCCGCAAGCACGGCTGCCGCACCGTCCGCGACATGATTTCGCGCTACGCGCCGCCGTCGGAGAACGACACCGAAGCCTACATACGCCGTGTGGAAGCCGTTTCGCACATCGGTGCGCGGGAGGTCATCGACACTCTCGACGGCAACACGATGACCGCCGTCGTCGCCGCGATGTCGGAGGTCGAGAACGGCGTGAAAGCCGTTCCCGCCGAGGTGCGGCAGGGCTGGCTGCTCTTCGCGGAGGATTTCGGGGGAGGGAGTCACGTGCGGGGGGATTAGGGACTTTAAGGTCCTTAAAGTCGCGCACCGGCTGTTGCCGGTGCTTTAAGGTCGGCAGGACAGTCTTCTCCTTAAAGTCGTTAAAGTCCTTATGGTCCTTAAAGACTTTAAGGGCATTAGGCTGATTTTGGTGCCTTGCGTGCCGAATCCGAGACTTAACCGTCTGACGGCGGTTTTGTCTCTTCTGCTTGCCGCAGGGGCGCATGTCGAAAATGCGAAAATCGCTGCGCGATATAGATACACGAAATGAAAAACCGCTTTCAAATAAATTTGAAGCGGTTTTTTCATTTTCGTTCATGCACCTGCGGTGCTTTCGCATTTTCGAGCCGAATCCGAGACTTGAACTCGGGACCCCTTCATTACGAGTGAAGTGCTCTACCACTGAGCCGCGGCAATACACCACTGGCAATAAGCATGTTACAACGCGCCAAAAAGTGATTCCATAAACGGTGTACAACATAAGGTACAACAACCGATGCCAGCAATCGCCTGCTGGTTAATAATTAAACTGTTTATATACTGTCAATTAGCACAAAAATGGCAGGCATTGCAAAAACGGGATATTTAACCCCGTCATGCAGTGTCTGCCCTATCAATTCATGAAAAACCGCGGAAAATCTCCCCGTCAGCCCTCCTCTGATTCCAATATAGATTTGCTGTTTTTGTTTTTTATATCGTAAATGCGTAACTTTGAGCAAACAAGCCCAAATGATATGGATAATAAGATTATTCTGACAGATTCCGAAATTCCGATGGATTCCGAAATAGAGACTTTCTCCGATTATCTTAACAATAATTGCAGAGGCATTCTGTCCGCTCGATTCGGCGACGGAAAGAGTTTCTTTCTGAACAAGGTTAAACAGAAATTATCGAATCAATATGTGTTCCTGACAATATATCCTATCAATTATCAGGTTGCCGAGAACAAGGACATCTTCGAATACATCAAACGTGATATATTGTTGCAAATCCTGATGACATCGAAGATTAATCTCTCGGATGAAAAATACGGTTTTGCATTGAGATTATGGGGTTTCTTAAATCAAAATGGGAAAGGCATAGTATCCGACATTGTTTCTTTAATGGCTACCACGCTGGCAAATATTCCGCAAGATACCATAAAAGTATTTCAGGAAAACATAATCCAGTTCAAGAAATTCTCAAAGGAAATAAACAATTCCCAGTCAGATAGCATCGAATCTTATTTGGATGAGTTCGTGAATCAGAAAGGGGGGATATATGAGTTCGACCCCATCTCACAAATTATTTATCAACTGATTACAGACATAAAGGCACACGACAAAAAGCAGGTGGTTCTGATTATCGAAGATATGGACAGAATCGACCCTGCCCATATATTTCGTATTCTGAATATATTCTCGGCACACTGGGACATCAAAGATTATTCGCCGCAGAAACTCGAAAACGGGAATCCGCAGAACAAATATAATCTTGATAAGATATTGATGGTTTGCCATTTTCAGAATATCAAAAACATATTCCACCATCTGTACGGTGAAAAAACCGATTTTACGGGATACATTCACAAATTTTCACCCGAAACTCCGTATGAATACTCTTTGAGAGATGTTATCGAGAACTGGATATTCGAGCAGATTCCTTTCAAGGAAAATTGTCCAGATATTTGCAAACAATTAGCAAATCTTATAGTGAAGAAATATGATAGCAACGAGCATATCATCACAAACATTAGACACATAACACAAACTCTGAATCGGTCTTTTCGAATAAAACGCGAATATATCGAATTTGAGAATACGTCTTATATCATAAGTTCAACGAACAATGTAACCAAGTTGCTTTGTTTTTTGAAAGATTTCTGTATATCGATAGATGAATTCCTTGATAGTCTGACTTTGGAATCTTTCGATAACGAACAATGGCATCATTATGAGATACAATTGTTAATCAGCGAATGTTGGTTGATATTCCCATATTTAACTATAGATAACAATGATACGACCAAACATATCCAATTTTCATATTTATCAGACAACCATATCGATTGTATACATGATAATTATGCGATACCCATACCTATACATGGAAAATTCATCGAAAATAAAGCGAAATGGATTCGCCCTCGTTTGCTGATAGAAAATATGAATCTTACAGAATCATCTCGCCGCTATTCGATAGGAGTTGAGAAGAAACTAAATTCGAAAGCCAACTATAAAGCAATATTATCCTACTTCCAGCAGTTTATATATTAATTTATAAACTGCTCCAAATACTTCTCGTTGAATCCCGTAAGCGGGAATCTGAACTCTTTTCGTGTTCCGTCGGTCGATGTATAGCCGAATACGACCGTGTCGCTTACGATATGCGCCTGAAAAAGATTAAGCGGGATTGCCGAATTAGACAATGCAACGATATTCGGCATGTGTATCACGATTTCGCCATACTCGTCTGGCGCGACATTCGCCGACAGCGAAATCAATGTCTGCCGCCGTTTCTGAAATAATATTGTTATCTGTTGTGTCGTATCGACGTCGAGAGCCAGCGAATAACAGAACTTCTGCGGAACCGTTTCGTCCTCCCTGCGACCGACAACCATATAGACTCCGAAGCAATTGCCGTATCTTACACACTCGGAGATATAGGACATCCGAACATTATCTATCTGTTCCGTCCCTGCATTTCAATTGATTTTTGGTGTTTTATTCATATAAGACTGAAATTTATAATATGATTAAATCTTTGATTATGATGTAAATATACTAAATCATCCGCATATATCCAAATCTTCGCGAACAAAAAACTCGGACAGACGACTGAATTCATACCGTCCGCCCGAGGTTGTACTCGATAAGTTTGTCAATGGTCTAAAAGTCGTATCCAACTATCATCGAAGCATACTTATCCCATCTGTAATAAGTTTTATATGTATTAACAGAGCCTTTTGGAACATATATCGTCGCAGGATATGCTATATTATTAAATACGTTATCGCCCAATGTAGGCGGCGTAATAGGTTTACAATAAATCTTCGACAAACGTGTACATTCCAAGAATGCAAGGTATCCAATCTCGATAACGCTTGCAGGAATAGTAATGCTTGTCAAATTGTAACAACCTACGAATGCATTACTTTCGATCTTTGAAACATGGTTAGGAATAGTAATACTTGTCAAACTGCTACAATTATAGTATTTACAACCGATTATTACTCAATATTTTATAGGTAATAAGTCAGAAATATGGTCGTTGTCTTTAATTGTACATTCTAAAGGGTGAAGATTTAACGCTTTTATTGATTATTAACTCTAAAATAAATCAACTCGGGTCGTTTCTTCTCTTTTTCTTGTTATTTGTTTCCGATATTCCACTTCTATTTCAGCTTATCTCCTAAGTCTCTGCAAAGATAGCGAAATTGATTGGATATTCATCCACTCCATTATCATTTGTAGATTCTGTTTACGTGCCGCAATGTATCAATAACTCAACTACGCATAAGGAGGTGAGGGAATAGGAAAAGAAAATCTATTATTTTGGAGGAAGTGCAGTCTTCCGTTTGCTTTTTTGTTCCTGTTAAAATTAGCCCCCTAAAAAACAAGGGTTTGTGTAATCGGTTCTCGAATCAAGAACTATTGTTTAAGTTGATTTTCTACTATTTCGTCAGTCGTTTGTCTCCATTGCCGGATGCTTCATTATGTCAAGCCGATGAATGGGAAAGGTTTTGGGGCTGTTTACTCTCCGAAGGAGGAAGAAACTGCCTCAAACGGTTTACCGCTTGACCTTTTCACATTCAATTGAGGCTTGGCTACCTTTGCACCCGACATAAGGGATAAATGACTGAATATATTTTCGCTATTTGTGGGAGTGTTGTGGTGTCATCTTGATTGAAGAATAATAAAAAAAACGTTATGCTCAACCTTGACTAATCAGATGACACCCAATTGTGCTCTTGCTCCTTGAATATGGTTTTTGTCATTCGTTTCTAGAGCGAAGTATCCATATGCCAAGGCTGATGCTGCGGCTCTCTCTATAGTGTGTTCGTATAATTTATCCCATATTCTTCCTCCTTGTTTTGTATAAGCTGTAATCAAATCTCGCAGGCTATTTTCTCCGAAAATGGTGAGATGTCCTGCAAAATCATTGGCTGGGTCTCCAATATGGGCTGTTGACCAATCAATAATGCCGGCAACAACACCTGTTGTCGATGTAAGTATGTGCCCGGCATACAAGTCGCCATGAATGAATGTTGTAAAATCCGGCCATAAAGCATCATTGTCCAGCCATTTCCTGTATCGGATTTCAAGCTTGGTACTAATGCCTATTTCCGACTTTACAGCTTGCAATTGGTTCAAAATCTCAGGTCGCAAATCAGATGGCTTCATAACTCTCAGCCCATTTTCGATAATCTCTTCTTCTGGAATATTGTGCAACTGTACCAAAACTTTTGCCAGTGACGACACATATTCGGGACAGTCCTTGTCCATATTCCAAACCATATCGTAAGTTTCCGTGTCAATCATAAGCACAGGCTTTTCTTCAATCAAAGGATAGGCTATCAGATGGGGAGATACGATTTTCCAATCGGGCACTTTGACCGACAAATGCTTCTCGACAAGCTGTAAAATTTTCCTCTCGTTATTGATTTGCTCACCCATATCCTCACGGCGCGGAATACGAATCAGCCATTCCTTTCCGTTTGTGTCTGTAGCAAAACCGACTCTAAAGTCAACACCCATTTCATTGAATCTTATTTTCTCTGTCAAAGACACACCATATTCTTTGGCAAGTTTTTGAATTTCTTTTATTTCCATTTATATTTGATGTTAATTCTATAGTTTGAGTATCACTTTTTCATGTTTCCAACATTCATTAGTATGGGTGAAAGGAAAGAAACGACACCGATAAACATTACCATCGAACCTGATAACAAGAACGAATTGGATATTCCTATGTTTTCCGCCAATGTTCCTGTGCACAGCAAACCAATCATCGAAGGCAAAACGGCAGAACTATGATACAAAGAGAATACACGTCCCTGTATATTGGATGGGACTTCCGTTTGCAGGATAGTGATAAACGAGGCTGTGAATACCGACAATGAGATACCTGCGAATATGACAGTCGATACATAACCCACAAAACAGTTGGACGGCAAGATGCCACAGAGAAAAAAGGCAGTTCCCAATGACACATACATTGCATTGACTAAGACAATCTTTCTCGTTTTCGGCTTGAAAAAAGCTAAAGCCGTTCCACCTAACAGCATCCCTACAGACCACCCGATTTCTATTGTGCTGATTTTCCATTTCCCACCGTGATAACATTGTGTCGTGAGTAGAGGGAACATAAAGGAACTTGGAATGATACAAAATGTCACCGACATGGCACATAGGAATAGCAACGCTATCCCTCTATTTGCCAACACGCAGTCAAGACCTTTTTTCAAATCGCTCACAACGTGTTTGGCCGATAGAGAAGTTGTTGCCGTCGAGTAATGGGGAATGAATACAAATACCAATGAGAGAATAGCAGCTAAAGCACCCAATATGTCTAAATACAACACCGAATGAATAGACATATAGGTAATGGCTAATGTTCCTATGGCAGGGCTGGCTATACCACACATTGACCGTAGTACCTGATTAATTCCTGCCACCCGAATCAGCTCCTTTTCCGGCACAATAAGCGGAGCTATAGTTTGCACAGCTGGTGTTTGGAACGCATTTCCAACAGAGCGAAGCACCAATATCAAATATATCCAGTTAAGATTGCCACTGTCGTATTTCAAAAGGATACTCATCACGAATGCGCACAAAGCCAGGAACAAATCCGATACGATTAAAACTGTTTTACGATTCCATCTGTCAATAAGGACTCCTGCAAAAGGTCCTATGATAGCCTGTGGAAGTATGGCTGCCATTCCTGCAAAAGCAAGCACTTCTGCCGACTGATGTTCCAAGCTAAGCCAAATAGTGATTGCAAATTGAACGGCATAACTGGAAAGCATTGATATAAATTGTCCCGACCAAATAAGTATATAGGTCTGAACCCATTTCCCGTTTGAATAATTCATCGTTACCTTTTTTGCTACAAAGGTATAAAATTGGGTTGGTAAAATATAATCAGCTGATTAGTTTCTTTTGTCTAATCAGCTGATATTTGGTCATCTTCTCATAGAGAATCCTTGCTTTTGCTGGTGCTCATAATGCCCCTCCACCACATTGTTAACCTCTCGCTGGACTTTGACCTGCTCACGACTATCCAAGTTTCCTTTTTGCTTGGCAGTGAAATACAGGAAATCCCCTGCCGCCTGATGTGATTGTCTGTCATCCCCGAACAGGTTAAGGGCACTCTTGATGTCAGATACCTGTTCCGTATCAAAACGTGGCTTGTAATAATCACGGGCGAAACGGATGACACTGTGTACCGCCTTGCGGAAGATGTCGCTCGTTTTGAGCAGCAGGAAACTGAGATAACCGATAATATGATTTTGCCATGCAATCCGGTTCTTGAGTCTTGTTGTTTCCTGTGCATGTTCCGTTTCCTTGCGGTTCAGTTCGGACCGGTGTTTGGCCTCCAGTTGCATCAGTTCACGGCTATGGTCGTTCTGTATGGTCTGGATTCTGTCCTGCAACTGCTCGATAGTTTCCTTGTGCGTGGAAATCTCACAGCGCAAATCCTCTATTTCATTTTTCAGGGCTTTCGATTTCCCGGTAGCCCAGCCAACAGCGGCGTTCAGAAGCTCGCTTCCTTTTTCCTTGTTCAGTCTGGAGCGTTTCTCGCTGATAGCCCTGTCAAGATCTTCACTCTGCCGTTCCTTTTCATTTGCCTTTTCGATAAGGGCGTTGGTAATGCTTTCCGTTTCCTGCATCTTTTTGTTCGCCATTTCCAGCTGATGTTCCCGGTATTGCCTCGTGGCATCAAGCCGCTTCATTTCCTCCTTCTGCTTCCCAATAATAAAGTCGTTACGTTCCTGATGTTCCTTGCCTGTAACAGCCTTTGACTGCCCACGCTCCATCAGAAGTATGTCGGATGCCAGATTCTGCATTTCTGTCATATCCTCGTCATTGAGCTTGCGGCTCTTGCCTGTGTCATGGTTCATCCAGTCAAAAACGATATGGGCATGGTAATTCGGCTTGAACCATCTTTCGCCGACTTTGAAACTCTCCCTGTCTTCCGCTTCCGGCTGACCGCTAAGCCAATGTCCCTCGTCCTTGTGCAGGAAGATCTGGAGCGGAGTGATGCCCCAGCGTCTCCGGCACTCCTCGCCAAACTTGCATACATCTGCCAGTGTCGTGTCCGGTCTGATGAGCAACACGCCCTCACGGATTGGCGAGCATCCAGCCACCTTGGTGATTTTCCCGTTCTTGCCTTTTCGTTCACGTTCCTTCTCCTGCATCGCACGTCCTGTCTTTTCCTTGACCATCCGCTTGATGTAGTCATAGTGCGCCTGCAGGTCGGGATTGCCGAAGCCCGGGTTTATCCACTGCTCGTTACCGGCAGTCAGTTCGGGTACGATGTAGATTTGAGACTTGCCGATATTGCGCATATACTCGACAGTTCTCCGGTTATGAGCCCCACTTGATGTGACTCTGCAGGGCTTGATATGTATGCTTGATTTTGTTGCCATATTCTTAAATTTTGATTCTGGTTGTCTGACTAAAGTTGTTAGCTGATGTCCGCTCATAGCCGCACAGGGTTCTTAGGGGTGTAACCCATAAGCGGAGATTGCAAAGAGAGGGTCACTCTTTGCTCTGGGTTCTCAGGGGAGAAACGCCCTGAGTGGGTTCTTAGGACAAAGTCCTAAGTGGGACGGGGCAAAGCCCAGCCCCTCGGGAGAGCCCACAACTACGAAAGCGGAGCGTGTAGTTATAGTGGGCTATATCAATGGCAAGCCATTGTCCGTACACTACAACCCCCGGTTTCCGCTCTCCTCCGTTAAGGAGGGTTTCCGTCACCGCTGCCGATTGAGGATGCACCGACCAGCACAAGCCCCAGATCATCTATCAGCTTTTGAAGGGCGGGGTTCTTTTCTATCATCCGTTGCAGGATTCTTTCCGCCTCCACCAGATGGTCGGCTGTACAATTTATCCTGCTTTCCCGTATCTGGAAGATTATCCAATCGGCTATGTCGATATGGGCTGCCTTCTGTTCCGGCGTTGCGTTCTTCTCTATGAGGTCAGACACCATCACCTTGCAGAAGGTCATGCCGTCGGCACGCTCTTTCCATTCGGCATAGGCATCGGCATCCGGAAAGAGAAGCACGGTCCGCCCGGTCAGCACACGGAGCTTTTCCTCCCGCAACTGGCTTTTGCCTCCTGCCGCCAGCCATACATAGCCGGGGAAGAGGGCGGATCCGATAACGGCACTCTTCTCGGATTCTACCAGAACCGTCACCTTGTCAGGATAGACATTCAGCAGGTGTTCCCCGAAAAGGCATTGGGAAAGCTGCCATTCCTCCGCCAATACCCGTTGCCTTTTCAGTATGCTGTGTATCCAGTTCACTGCCGATGTCTGTCCGTCCTTTACACGGTGTCCGTCCCCGGGATTGTACTGCATCACCTTGCCTGTCCGCACCTTGTTCTCCCGGTCAATCTGCCAGAAGATGACCGCACAGTCACGGGTTGCTCCCAGACGGTAATCCTCCATTAACCTTTTCAGTACTTCCTTTGCCTTGCAGCCGTAATAGGAATCAAGCAGCGCTGAAAGGAAGCGGCAGAAGTTGCTATGCACGCTCTGCGATTTCTCCACATAGTGTGGCGGTATGTAACCGATGGCTGTCTGTTGCAGCGGTTGCTTGGGCTTCTGCGCCATACATTGTCTGCCGGAAGAGAAATCACCGGCAGTCCGGCATTCGGGGTGGTCGTGAAAATACTGTCTGGGCGTATAATGATACCCGCAGCCGCTTTCGTGGTTGCATCTGCCGACTGACGGGTGAAGGGGCGTACCGCTTTCGTCCACGTAGTAGGCAAAGGAACGTCTGTCCCCGCAATTCGGACAGGTATGCCGTGTTGACATTCCTTTATATTTCTGTAATGAATAGTTGCTCATGACTTTTTTTTATGATTGGTTTTCTACTGTTTGTCCCGCTGTCCCACTGTCCCGTCCCCTAAAGGCTGGGACAGTGGGACACTTGGGACACCCCGGGACACACTGGAAAATCAGGACCCGGTTTGTATGCTCACATGCTCTGCAAATGATATGGTCAGCTGGCATACAGCCGTGTACAGGCTGCTTTTTCATGGTTTGTCCTCCTTTTCATGTCCTGCAAACAGCTCCGCCTGCCTTGCTTCTCCAGCTGTCCCGCTTGTCCCATCTGTCCCATGCTGTCCCACCTGTCCCATTGTCCCGTTCTCCTTGGGACGGGACAGCGGGACACCCGGGACGGCTGCGTTCCTGTCCTCCTTGCTGCGCTGGATTATCCGGCTGACGGTGGACTTGCCGCAATTGACCTGCGAGGCTATCTCCCGGACTGACTTCCCGGATTGGGACAGTTGCAGGATCAGGCAATCCCTTTGTTCCGATTCGTTGTCACCCGGTTTCTTCAGGTGTTCCTTTTCGGTTGAATAGCCCCTGAACACGAATTGCAGGAAGGCGTCCGTTTTCTCAATCTCATAGACAATCACATTGTCGGCATCATACGAGAATGTCCCGTAACGGACCTTGAGCTGCTTCACATAGCGGAGTCCCCCGTCCAGTGCGCTTTTCCCGATGACAAACACGCTGTCAAAGAAATTGTAGAGCCGCTTGCTTCCGGCAAGGTCATTGGACGTGATGGGACAGTCCAGTGAACGCTTGGGTGTGTGTGCCAGGACAAGGATGGAAAGCCCGTATCTTTTTTTGAGATTGTTGAGCTGTATCATCAGCCGTCCCGCCGCATCGCCTTTCTCCATGGCACAGCACAGGTAAGTAAGGTTGTCAACGATGAAGATCCTGCAGCGGGTCTGCTGTGCCATCTGTTCAATGCTGCCGATGATTGTCCCTTCAAAGTCGGCATCCAGAAGGGCGTCACAGTCAAGCGATACCCGGTACAGCCTTTCGGGAAAAATGTAAGGCTTTCCGTACTCGTCGGTATAGCGGAGCTGGAACTGCTTTTCTGACAGTTCAAAGTCCAGATAAAGCACGTTGTCAGTCCGGGCTATACGGTCGGCTATCTGGACGGCAAGGATGGATTTCCCCACGTTGGAATCCGCAAAGAGGCAGGACAGTTCCCCCTCGTACCAGAAGCTGTCCCACAACGCACGGGGCGTGGGCAGCTGCGATGCTTCGAGTATAGTCCGGTTGGCGGTCTTTATGCTCATCACGCCGATATTTTCCGGCATACCGTTCTGCATCTGGGCTGCCCTCGTCAGGTCGCCATGTATCATGCTGATATAGTTCTTGTCCTCTTCCATGGCTCTTACCAGTTACGTTGGCCGGGCTTGCGACGGTGGGAGGAGGACATGGATTCGCTGAGTTCCTCATCGGACAGGGGTACGGGATTCTTGCGGGAGGATTCCAGCCATCTGTCCAGTTCGTCACGGTAAAGGCAATAGCGTTTGCCGGGCTTGGTGGCCGGAATGCTTCCGTCCGACAGTTTCATGTAGAGCGTTCCCTTGGGAATACCGAGATATTCCGCCGCTTCATCCACAGACATGGGGACATGGGTGTCCACCGTCTTTGCATTGTTCACACTGCGCTGCTCGGTAAGCAGGCTTCTCAAGCTCATCACTTCGTCCCGAAGCTGGGCTACGACCTCGGGAAGGTCGTTGAATGTAATCACTGTTTTTTCCATTTGCGTACTCGCCTCTTTTGTAAGGCTTGGCGCAAAGGACCGCAATGATATGACCGTGAATATCTTCACGGGAGGTCATTGCAAAATAATTCCCGAATAACGATGCCCAACCGTGAATGACGGGCAAAGTTATTCGGGAAATAATGGAATACAGGCTGTTACGTGTTGCCTGATACTTGTCGTTATTGCTGTTATATCCCCGGGAAACGGTCAACTGTTCACTTCCCGTGCATAATCTTCGGGATAATGGAAGTCCAGACTGTCGTTTTCGGGTTCGTCAATGGGAATCAGCGTCTTTGACGGATCGACCTTGAAGTTCTTTATGGTCGCTATATCCGTGTCGGCAAACTCACGTGGAAAAAGGGTCTTGATAAAATTGGCACGGTTGTCCCCGTTGTAGTATTTTTTGTACATGAAACGCTCGGAGATGTTCCACACGAAATGGCGGAGCGGAATGTTGGTAATCTCCCGGGTCAGCCGTCCTGTTATCGGCTTGGGCTTGTAGCTGTGAAGGCACATCCACTTGTTGACCTCGGCACAGATATGGTTGACGGTCTCCTTGTCGGCAATGCGGGGCATGACGAAGTGGATGTACTCCATGACAATGCGGATCCGTTCCGCCTCTTCCTGCTTCTGTCTGTCCTCATAGCTGGCACGGTTCTTTTCGTGAAGTTCCGGGGCAATGGCAATCTCTACCGGTTTTATATCCGGGGTTGCTTCCCCGCCTGTCGGCATCGGTGTCGGAGCTGCAGGTTCATTCGCATCCTGTGGCTGTTCTTCCTGAGCCTTTATGATTCCGGCAGATGCCTTTTTCTTGCCGGACTTGAGTTTCCAGATCTCGTATGAGTCGAAAATGACCGTCTGGAAAGAGAGATAGAGCAGCCACCCGAGAATGTTGCTGCATACAAAGACTATCAGCCTTACAAAATTGTCCTGATTGAAACTTGCGGAGACAATCAGTGTGATAAAAAAGGAAATCAGGCAGATGGCAACGCCGATGAATCCCAGAATGATGTATTTGTCCTTTATCGTTGGTTCCATATCGTTTTTTTCGGTTATTACTTGTAACTGTCAGGTCTTTGCAAATTTAATGGTATTCTTTCAATTATTGCTCATTAGCCTTGGTTGGCGGTTTCTTTTTCAATGTTTTTCACCAAAAGTCCGGAATCATACCAAAATATCATACGATAATGACTTTTTAAGGAATGGTGCCATCAGAAACAGAGGGAGCGGTTAAAGCCTTCACGCAATAACCGCTCCCTCTGAATATCCTGAAACAAGGCCTATGCCTCCTTGCGTTTCAGGGTTATCTTGTCCACCACGTCACACATCTGCTGTGCTGCCATCTTGGAATAGATCTGTGTGGTGGTAATGTTCTTGTGTCCCAGATAGGCTTGTATGACAGCCATGTCCGTACCCATTTCCACGTGCAGGCTTCCGAATGAATGCCGGGTGCAATGGAAGGTTATCTTCTTGGTTATGCCTGCCGCCGACAACCAACGCTTCAGGGGCCCCTGCAGCATCTTGTCCTTGAAGCCCTCGAAGATAAGCCCTTCATGCCGTTCCCCGAGCAGTCCGTAGGCTTCATCACTGATGGGGTTGTGAACAATCTGCTTCGTCTTCTGCATACGGGTGGTGACGAACATCTTGCCGTTGGTGTACGGCTGTATCTGCTGCCAGGTAAGCTGCCTGATGTCGCTCTTCCGCAATCCCGTCAGGCAGGCGAAAAGGAAAGCCCTTTTTAGAACCTCTTCCTCGCATGGCGTTTCGGCAAGCCGTATCAGTTCCTCCTGGCTCAGATGCTCTCTCATGGTGGGAATACTCTCGATGCGGTCCAGAAAGCCGTTGGGATTCTCCTTTATCTTCCTGTCACGGTAGGCCGTATGCAGGACGGCACGGAAAGCCGACCAGTAGCCCGCCGCAGAATTGATATGCAGCTTTTGGTTGGTGTGTATGGTCTGGGGAGCGTTCAGCAGGTACTCCATGAACTTGCGGCACAGGTCCACATCCACCTCTTCAAAGGTGCATTTGCCATTTACAAACCGTTCAAAGTGTTTGTAGACGTGCTGCCACTTGATATTCCTTCTGTCTGCCAGTTCCTTGAAGTAGGCGAGGAAATCCCCTTTCATCCTGGCCTTGTCAAAGAAACCGTTGTTCTCGTTGAAGATGGCTTCGTAACGCCTGTTGCGGAGTATCTCCGCCTTCTTCATCATGCGTGCGTTGAAATCACGCTCCTGCTGGTTGGCAGGTTTGGCAAAAATGTAAATACCCAGAGCTTCACGTGTTATCACTTTCATGGTGGTGTTGTCACGGTAGCCGGGATAATAGTCCAGACACAGCGAATACTGTGTACCGTTCTTGATCTTGCGCTTGCGCAAGGTTACTGTCTTGCATTTACTCATATTGGTGATGTTTTAACTGGTTGTACATTTCCGGAGGTGTCTCCGTGTTCACGGTGGCAAAGGAACAACGTGAAACAGCCGTGAATATCTCCACGGCAATCATTTTGAAATAATTTTCCGGTAATGGCGGTTGTTTGCGGTTATTTGTTCCTTTCAGCCATGACACGCTCCACATCGGAGCGCAGAAGCAGGTTCTTCACACCGACCTTTATCTTTTCGATGTGCTTAACCTTGACGATATGGCAGATGTTGGCTGAGGAAAGCCCGTAAATCTGCCGGACCTGTTCCACGGTGTAATAACGCTCGTCGTTCACAAGGTCAGTCCTGCGGAGTTCGTCCAAATGGGACTTGGAGTAATAGGTGCGGCCGTATTCTTTTTTGGTCGGTATCCTGTGCCGGTAGGCGTATGCCCGGAGTGCGGCAGGCTTCATGCCGAACTGCTCTTCCGCTTCTTCGGTCAGGAGCCAGTCGGTGATACTTTCCATATCAACTGCAACGCCAAAGAACTCGTCAACATGCTTCTTGCTGTAATAGTTCTTTCCAGCGATACGGCAGATGGGGATGCGGTTGCGTTTGGCGGTGGTATAGAGCCATGACTGCTTGACTTTATAAAGGGACATCACCTCTTCACCGGAATAGAAGTCCAAAATTTCATCGCCTTCCTTTTCCCTTTTTTCTTTTTTGGTCGGGAAAGAAGTTGAAGCGGATTTTTTCGGTGTGGAAGTGCTGCCGGGCAGGATGCGGTGGTAGGGATTGCCCTCCAGCATCCGCTCGATGTCGGCTCTGCGGATGAATGCCATGCGGTTGCTGATGCGTGAGGCTTTCAGCTTGCCCATGGCTACAAGTTTATAGATGTACTGTCGGGAACAGCCCATGAGTATGGCTGCTTTAGAAAAGGTGAGATACTCCTGATGCTGTATCTCCATGATTGGCCGGACGGCCTTGAAGAGGTTGTTCTTCTGTGTCATTCTGGCTCGCCGGGCTTCCGCCTGACAAACCTCGCTGCAATACCTTTGCATTCCGCTGCGGGTTACAAAGGATTTGCCGCAAAAACTGCATTTTCGGGTTGCTTTCATACTGCTTTATCGTTTACTGGTTCATTTCTTCAATCCTGTATTCCTGAAGTGGTGAACGGATGTAAACGGCAGTCAACGGTTGTCGCCTTTCTACACGATGTGACCGTCACTGAATGTTGGGGCGGATATTGTCGCTTGTCGTAAACGGTTGTAAACCCTTGTCAACTGTCTGCACGGTGTGACAAAAAACAAGCCCCGCAAATT
>QWCY01001235.1_pt1 | contig 38288 bp, 31 predicted proteins | sample 1972631 | NCBI WGS metagenome assembly QWCY01 (sample SAMN09866696, study PRJNA288562) | Human gut metagenome isolate pre1_stool, whole genome shotgun sequencing... | isolation source: gut | host: Homo sapiens | place: USA: California
ATTATAGGAGACAGCCTATATTACCTATATTACCTATATTACCTATATTACCTATATTACCTATATTACCTATATTACCTATATTACCTATATTACCTATACCGCCCATTCCTTTCAAAAAACCGTGGCTGCCCGACCTCAAAGGCGATAAGCCACAATATACTCCGATGACAAGCCCCCCCCATTCAGGCGGCAAGCCCCGTTCTACTCTTCGAGCCAGTCGCCCAACTCGGTATAGATTTTCTCGGCGATGAACTTCATCGCCGCCGAACCCGGATGGCAGCCCTTGCCGGTCTCCGGATTGTAGTCGTGTTTAGGCATACAGGTCTGGTCGTTGTAGCCGTTCACGGCATACAAATCGACATACCGCGCCCCGTAGTGTTCGGCGATGCGTATAGTCGATTTCTCGACACCCGTCGTCAGGCAGTCGCCTATCAGGCACACTATCTTGACATTAGGATAGCGTTCGCGCAGCAGGCATATCAGTTTGATATAAGCCGTGCAGAACGTCGTGTCGTCCAGAGCCTCGACCTCGGCTCTCGTAACGGCGGCATCCGCCTTGCCGAACATCTCGGCGAACGCCTCGTCCGACGGAGCATCGGCACTCTTGATGTCCACCCCGGGAGCAAGCGGGTCTGCGTTATGTCCGCAATCGTTCGTTCCGCCATGGATAATCACGATGTCCGGATTTCCGACTCCGTTCTGGGCGATGAAGCGGCTGCAATAATCGTTTCCGAACCATGTATACGACGAATATTTGGTATCGGTCGTGCGAGCCACGGCAGAACCCGAGAATGCGATATTACGGTCGATGACGGCATCCGACATCAGGTCGTAAGCCAGCCTGTACCAGTATGTCTGCGACACGGAGGTCAAATCGCCGTCCGCCGTCGGATAGTGGTTCGGGTATCCGTACGGCAGAAAGCCGCGGAAAGTCGAAATCGAATCGCCGATAACGCTGATGCGCTTGGTTTTGCCCGGCTCCAATTCCGATGTAAGCCCTTCGATGACGGGATATCCGTCCGCATCGAGCGTCCATGTCCTCAACGTCCGTCCGCACGTGCCGTCGTAAGCAGCCACAGCCGCGTTCAAATCCGCCAGCAGAGTATTCATGTCGCCGTAGGCACCGACCGTAGCCGTATCGAGTTTTGTCAAGACATTCGAGCCGGGTCCCACACGTTCGACAGCCGGATTGTAATAACAGTTTGCGAGGGTCGTAATCTTGTAACTGTCGGCATGTATCTTGGCATATATGCCGCCGTAGTAGTTCGTTGCCGCAGACTCGGCATAGGTCGCGCCGTCGGTAACGAAGCCCGACTTCCCGATGGTCGTGTACACGCCGTAGATGTTGCACGACGCCGGCGAACCGTTCTGGAAACCGACGATTCCCGCCATAGTGTTGTTACCGGACTTGAAGCCGTTGTAAATGCTTACCGTCTCGATAGTGCGCACGCGCGAAACGCAATTCACGATATTCGCCTTGCCCGATGCGACCTGCAACCAGCCCAGTATGCCCGTAGCCAGCGTATAACCGTTGCTGCCGTTATTTCCCGACGCCTCTATTTTCTCGCCAGCATAGAGGCAGTTCACGATATTCATCATACATGCGGCGTTGTTGCACTTGAAATATCCGCAGATGCCGCCGACCGAGTAGAGTCCCCTCAAATTTCCGTATGCGACGCAGCCGTCTATGGTCGTTTCGCCGATAGAAATGGCGTAACCGCATATACCGCCCACGTTGTATGACGACGAATAGATTTCGCCGTAGGCTTTGCAGTCCTCTATGAAACTGTTGCCCGACGAGGAGATGGTACCCGAGATTCCGCCGACATTGTAACTCCAACCCTTCACGGAGGCATACGACGTACATCCCGTTACGCGCGATGTATGTCCCGCCGTCGAACCCTGATAGCCGCAGATGCCGCCGACGTTCTGTGAGCCGAAGACGATTACGTGGCACTCGCAGTCCTCGACCGTCGCCGTAACGTTGCCGCCCTCGGTTTCGTTCGGCTGCAAAGCACCGACGATACCGCCGGCATGGTCGCCCTTCGACGATATGGAGGCAAGACGCGAAACCTCGCAACCCGACACCTTGCCCGATGTCAGATGCGATGCGATACCGCCCACATAGTTGCCGTTGTAGGCGGAGACCTTTCCGTCCATACGGCAGTTCACGACCGTCGAGCCGTAGCGCGCGCGACCGACGATACCGCCTGCGAAAGCGGCATCGCAATCTATCGCCGCCGAGGAGGCAATCGAGCAGCCCTCGATTTTCGTTCCGCTCGTATAGCCCGCGATACCGCCGACCTGCGCAGCCGATTTCAGGTGTCCGCCGAACGTGCAGTTCACGATTTCGGAATCGAGCGCGTATCCTACGATACCGCCTACGTTGCTGACCTTATATCCGTCGAACTCCACCGACACCGCGCTCACGATTTCGCCGTCGCACGAGCATCCCGAAACGGTACTCTTTTCGGCTACGCCCGCAACCGAGCCGGCATGAAGTCCCGTAGCGGTATACCGGTACTCCTTCAAACGCAGGTTGACGACCGTCGCCCCGTTCAGGTATCCGAACAGTCCGCAGGCGTTGTCGCCGACATTAGCGATGACAAGACCCGTTATCGCATGGTCGCCGCCGTCGTAGTGACCGCCGAAAGCGGTATCGGCACTATCGCCGACCGGCATGAACGCCGCAACGTCCGCCATGTCGATGTCGCGAATCTGGCGATAATGTTTGGCGGCATACTCCGCATGTGTCGCCTCGCCGTTGCAGAGCGAAGCCATACGCTGCAAATCACCGACCGACGCTATCAGATACGGATTCTCCGCCGAGCCGTCGCCGCCGCCCCATTCGCCGTCCACCGCGCGGCGCGACGCAGCCTTCGACAAATCGACATTCACGTCGTAATAGGTGTTGCGCGCGACGGTACGCTTATAATTATAGGTATATATCGCCTTGTCGGTCGTTACCGTAAACTCACCGTCGTAATCGCCCGCAGCGAGAACCATGTATATCGCCGCTGCATCCGCCTTCGCCACAGGAACGCGGTACGCTTCGGCGAGCGTCGTCATCACGAAATGCGTATCCGGCAACACGTCGCCGAGAGCCTGCTCGTCGTCGGCTGCCGTGGCATCGATTTCGAATTTGCCCGACATCGGCGTATCCTCGTCGGCATATTTCACCGACAGCACGCTCTCGCCCGCATAATCGCCGCTCGCGAAAACGTTCACCCGCAGGAATCCGCCAAGAGAGCGCATAACGACGGTCTGCGCCATCTGCTTCGACCCGTCGCCGAGCGGCTGCGGCATCGACACCATAGGCATATTCGCCGCACCGAACACTCCCGCGGCGGTCTGCATCTGCGCAGGCTCTATCGCGAGCGTCAGCGCACGCGCCACATCACCGGCATTGTCCTCGGAGTATGGATGATAGGCGAAAAGCATGTCGCCCGCCGCATAGCGGTTCACGGTCGCCTTGCACCAGCCCTCGCCGTCGCGCAGTTCGACCGTCGCAACGGCATTGCAGGTCGGCGTCGCCGACGCGACATAGACGCCGAGCGTCTCGCCGCCCTCCCAGAAATATTTTCCGTCCCCGAACCCGACGCGCGTCGCGGCATCGGTCTCGATACGCAGATTCAGTTCGCACTCTCCCGCCGCCGAATCGACAACGGCATCTGCGACGCACGACGACAACATCGCCGCACACGCAACCAACATACATGTAAAAATCTTTTTCATGGCAGTCCCTCCTACAAATCGTCTTCACCTCCGTATTCGGGTTGTTCGAAGCCGCCCGAGGCGGCGAATCCGCGCTCTATGACGAGCGCACACTCCCGCACTGCGGGAGCGAAGTACAATGGCTTTTTCACGATAATTATAAGTTTTAAGGTTTGTTTGTATATACCTTTTCTCGCCTCGGCATAGTCCGAACAAGTTCGGCTCTGCACTCGATTCGATAAAAGGTTGAATTTTCTTTCTTCCTTTTCTCGCCTCGGCATAGCCCGAACAAGTTCGGCTCTGCGCTCGGCTTATCGAAAAGGTTGTGTTTGTTTTGCGAAAACATCCGTATCGGTGCAGAAACGCCTCAAAGAACGCCTCTTACCGACAAAAATGCCTTCGGGTTACAAAGTTAGCAAAATTCCCCCCCCCGCAAAATTTTCGGCGATTTTTTTTATAGCGTCAGGGGCGTTAAAGACTTTAAAGTCATTAGGGTCGTTAAAGTCGTTAAAGTCCCTAAGGACTTTATCCCCCGCCCCGCCGACAAAATCTGCCTTTATTTTTGCCGATAAACCGAAAATCGCTATATTTGCATCGGTATATCCTTGTGTTATACCGGACATAATTAAGCGCAAGTTTTTTTACTTTGTAGTTTTTCCAAAATCGCCAATTTTGAAACTCTCAAAAGTAAAGTTTGCGCCCGCGTTCCTACGTGGGCTTTACTTTGTTTGAGAGTTGGGTGTTTGGCGATACCTGGAAAAACGATGAAGGGGCTCACGTTTTTTTGTGTCTGCTTGTGTGCAACTTCATTTTTAACACACTAAATATTATGAAAAGCAGACGAATTTTATTGCTCCTTGCAATTCTGTCGTGTACCTCCGTCGCATTCGCGCAGCAGCGTACCGACAAAGTCGAGTATCAGGAATCCTCGGCGCGCAATCTCGAACCCGTGCAATCGGTCATGATTTCACCCATGATTGCCGACATGGAGGTTACATCCGAAAAAATCTACTACACCGAAACCGAAGCGTTCCGCAACTACACGGTATCGCCCGCAATCGTTTCGCTGATACCCGAATTCAAAAAGGTCGCATTGAGCCGCGCCGCACGCGCCTATAAGGCGGACGCCATAGTCGGTGCGACGGTCGATGTAATCACCAATGCGGACGGTCGCATCGAAATCACCATTTCGGGTTATCCCGCACACTACACCAATTTCCGCAACGCAACGCGCGATGACGTCGCGCTCGTCGGGCAGGCGAAGGCTGTCGCGAGCGGCAACGACAACGAGATTCTGAAAAATCCGAAAAGCAGGACCAACCTCACGATAGAAAAATAGACAAGAAATGAAAAAGTTACTACTCTCTGCCGCCCTCGTCATGTTGTGCGCGAGCGGCTATGCCCAACTGGTGCAGACTTCGTCGCTTATCGTTACGAAAAAGGCACTCGAACCCGTCAAGCGCGGCTATCAGTCCGACGTCCGTCTGGGCGTATACTGTCTGGGATTCCACGACCAGACGACCATCGAAGCGACGTACGCCGGCGGTTACCGTTTCGGCAACGCGCTGTTTATCGGAGCGGGTATCGGCGTGAACTACAATACGTGGTCGGGACAGTACATCGAAACTGACGGTTACGGCGAAGGTGTCTACAAAAAGCAGTTCAGCATCCCTTCCGCCAAGGCAACCGTACCCGTTTTCGCCCAAATCCGCGTCTATTTCCTCAAAAAACGCGTTTCGCCGTTCATCGATGCGACGGGCGGTGCGATGATTACGGGCAAGGGCGAGGTCGCCTACGGCGAGGAACTCGACATGACTGCATCGTACGGTCGCACGATGGGCTACGGTACGCTGTCGCTGGGCTTCAATTACCGCATGACCGACAAATCGTCGATGTATCTGCTCGTCGGCGGCAGAATGCATGGCGTCAGGGTCATGCAGGCACTCGAATCGTTCGACCCGTTCACCCTGACACCGACCAACAAACCGTCGTCGCTCAATATCGGCACACGCATGGGCGGCGGCATGTACGCGGCAATAGGTTTTACCTTCTAAAAAAACGAATACCATGAAGAAACTGTTACTTATTTTGTTGCCGCTTGCCGTCGTATGCGGCTGCGGCAAAATAGATTTATCCGACGGCGGTAATTATAATAGTGAGAATAACAACCAGAAAAAACGATATAAAGTAGGAGATTTTTATTCGGACAACAATAAAGATGGAATTGTAATCAGTATAACCGATGATGGTTTACACGGTAAAATAATATCCATGCAGGAAAAGTTATGCTCCTGGTCTACGGAACACATTGCAACATCGGCAATAGATGAAGAAAATGGAGTAAATAATATGAAGAAAATACAATCCATTATAGGTTGGAGAGAAAAATATCCCGCATTCGCTTGGTGTGCCGATTTAGGTGATGATTGGTATTTGCCGTCATTCCATGAAATATATGATATAAAAAATCTTAATATTGTACCGAATATGTGTGATAAACACTATTGGACCTCTACTGAATATAATTATTCACATGCTTACGCTGTTACGATGAGCCCGAGAGTCGGTAGGTCATGGACAGATAAATACGGACTTACCGGTGGTATGTCTGAGGATTATTGGATTTATGTTCGTGCTATTGCTGAATTTTAATTGATGCCCGCTTTTTAGGAATTAGGTTTTTCGCTTTTTAGCAGGCGTATGACTGCTTTCAGGTTCAGCCCGACATTAAAGTCGGGCTGAACTTTTCTCGTGGGGGTAGGGGGGGGGCAAGGGCGGCGATATTTAAGGGCGTTAGAGACCTTAAAGACCTTAAAGACCTTAAAGTCTTTAAGGTCGTTAGGGTCGTTAAAGTCCCTAAGGACTTTATCCCCCGCCCCGCCGACAAAAAAACCGGTCGGCTGCCCCGATGAGCAGCCGACCGGCATATCGCAAAAGCGGAGGGAGACTATTTCTCCTCGCCCTTGTCCTTCTTCGAAATCATGTCGTAAGCGAGCGGCGTAGCGATGAATACCGACGAATAGGTTCCGACGATGACACCGATAAGCAGCGCGAACACGAATCCGCGGATGGTCTCGCCACCGAAGATGAATATCGAGAGCAGCGTTACCAGCGTGGTTCCCGAAGTATTCACGGTACGCGAAAGCGTCGACGAAACGGCGTTGTTGATGTTGTCGCGCAACGAACGCTTAGGATAGAGCGCGATATACTCGCGGATACGGTCGAAGATGACCACGGTATCGTTGATGGAGTAACCGATGATTGTCAGAATCGCTGCGATGAACGCCTGGTCTACTTCGAGGTTGAACGGCATGACGCTGTACAGCAGCGAGAACAGACCGATAACGACGAATGCGTTGTGTGCCAGAGCGAACGTCGCGCCCGTAGCCCACTGCCAACGCTTGAACCGGAACGCGATATACAGACCGATTGCGATAAGCGAGAACAACACCGCCCAGATTGCGCCCATAGTCATGTCCTTGGCAATCGAAGGACCGATTTTGTCGGCGGAAACGATACCGTTCACGTCGGTCTGGGTGTTCTTGAATCCGTCGAGCGTGATTTCGTAAGTGTACAGACCCTTCAAGGCGTTGTAGATGATTGCATCTACCTCCTCGGTGGTCTCCTCCGACGTATCGTCGTACTTGTACTGGGTTACGATACGCATCTGGTTCTCCTTGCCGTACTGCTTGACCTCGAACGAAGCGTTGGCAGCGTCGGCACCGACGAACGCGCCGTCGAGAGCCTCGCGAACCTGCTCGGCAGTTACGTTGCTGTCGAAACGGATAACGTATGTACGACCGCCCGTGAAGTCCACGCCGCGGTTAAGACCCAAAAATGCCAGCGAAATTATCGATGCGAGAATCACCGTACCCGAGATGATGTACGAGTACTTGCGCTTGCCGATAAAGTCGAAATGAACGTTGGCGAGCCAGTTCTCCGACCACGAACGCGAGAACGAGATGTGTCCCCACTTTCCGGCAACCCACTCGATGAGCAGACGCGTGATGAAAATCGAGCAGAAGAGCGAAGTTACGATACCGATAATCAGCGTCGTCGCGAATCCCTGAACAGGACCGTTACCGAAGATGAACAACACGATACCGGTGATGATTGTCGTGAGGTTACCGTCGATAATCGCGGAGTAGGCGTTCGAGAAACCGTCCTTGATAGCGGACATCAGACCCTTGCCGCCGCGCAACTCCTCCTTGATGCGCTCGTAGATAATCACGTTGGCATCCACCGCCATACCCATCGTCAGCACGATACCGGCGATACCCGGCAGCGTCAGCACGGCTCCGAACGAAACGAGGAATCCCATGAGCAGGAACACGTTCGTTACGAGTGCTATATCGCTCAACCAGCCTGCGGTCTTGTAGAACAGACCCATGTAGAGGAGGACGAGGATAAACGCGATTACGAACGAAAGCAGACCCGAGTTGATGGACTCCTGACCGAGCGACGGACCTACGACGGTGTCCTGAATGATGCGTGCAGGTGCAGGCACCTTACCCGATTTCAGCACGTTCGCCAAGTCCTGAGCCTCCTGAATCGTGAAGTTGCCCGAAATCGACGAGTTTCCGCCCTCGATTTTCTGGCGGACGACCGGTGCGGAGTATACGTAACCGTCGAGGACGATAGCCACGCAGCGACCTACGTTGTCGGCGGTGAGTTGCGCCCACTCGGTGATACCGTTCGAGTTCATCGACATCGAAACCTCGGCATCGGCACCCGTCTGCGCGTATGCCGCACGGGCGTCGGAGATGACGCTGCCGTCGAGCGGAGCCTTGCCGTCCGGACGCTCTACCTTAATAGTATAAAGGAAGAACCGACCGTCAGCCTGCGGGTCGCCCTTGATAGCCCACTTGAACACTACGTCCGATGGGAAGCAGTCGCGAACCTCCGGCAGAGCGAGATATTTGTCGATAGTCGCGATGTCGGCGGCATTCGCAGCACCGATAACCGCACCTCCTGCATAATCAGGATTGAGCAGCGCGAGAAGCGGATTGTTCTCGCGGGTATAACGCTGTGCGGCAACATTCTCCTCGGTTTCGGCAGCCTGTCCGACCTCCTCGATAAGCGATGCTGCGGCTCCCTCGGCAGGAGCGGCAGCCTCCTCTTTCGCGGCTTCGAGTTCCTCGGCATAGAGTTTCTTCACCGCGCGGTCTGCGCTTACCAGTGCAGGAAGCAGTTCCTGACCGTTGTATGTCGTCCAGAATTCGAGCGACGCCGTACCCTGCAAGAGTTTGCGCACACGCTCCGGCTCCTTGACACCCGGCAACTCGACCAGAATGCGGTTCGAGTTAGGCAGACGCTGGATATTCGGCTGCGTAACTCCGAAGTGGTCGATACGGCTGCGGATGATATTGAACGAAGCGGCGATGGCGTCGTCGGTCTCCTGTTTGAGAATCTTCACGACTTCGGCGTCCGACATGCCTGCCTTGATGTCCTTGCGGTCGGGGCTGATGAATATGTCCACGAGTTGTCCTCCGTCGGAAGCCTTCGAATACTCCTCGGCGAACGTCTCGATATAGTCGCCCGTACCCTCTTTCATCGCCTTGCCTGCCATTTCGATTGCAGCGACGAATGCAGGGTCGTTCTGGCTGTCGCCCGCAAGCGACTTGACCACGTCCTCGACCTGGATTTCGAGCATCACGTTCATACCGCCCTTCAAGTCGAGACCGAGGTTCACCTCTTTCTCCTTGCACTGTTTGTAAGTGAACTGGGCTACGCCGACATTATAGACCGGCTTGTTTTCGACGGAATCCAGATAGTACTGCTCCATCGATGCCTGCTCCTCCGCCGGGAAAGCCTTCGCGTACTCTGCCGCCGCCTTCTCCACGCTGCGTGTTTTGAGCGAGAAAGACAACTGGTAGATACAAGCCAAAGCCAACAGAACGGCGAGCAGTCTGATTGCACCTTTACTTTGCATTTGAGTTAATTTTTTCGTTAATATTTATGTTGTTTCGTTTTATTTCGTCCGTTGCGTATCATTACATACACTACAAAGCACGCAAAGATAAGTAAATTTTTCGTTTCTAACAACCTCCGGACGCAATTTTCCGCGGCAAAGGCGATTTAATCCGGCAAAAGCGCGTCCGCCCGACTAATCCCCGCCTCAAAGGCTCTAATCAGTTGCTTCCGCCCTCTTGCAATTCTCCCGACTTCTGCGTATCTTCGTCTCAACATTTCAACGCATTCACCTATGACGACAAAACAGGTTTTCAAAAGCGTGTACGGCATCATCGCCGCCGTCGCATTCACCGCATGCTGCGGAAACGGCATAGAGGGCAGATGGGTCGAACCAGTACCCGGAATGAAGAATCAGGTGCAGGGCATGAACTTGGAGCGTGGCGGCAAGGCGTCTTCAATCAACATGGCGACCTTGCAGTACGAGAGGTGGGAAAAGCGCGGCGACCGGCTGTTCCTTTCGGGCAGAAGCATCGGCAACGGCATGACAATCGATTTCACCGACACTCTCACCATCGTAAAACTCACGCCAACCGACCTGACACTGCAACGCGGCGACCTCACCATGAACTTCCAAAGGAAATAGTCCGAGGAAAAACCGCGTAGCGGGATTAAAGTCTTTAAAGACTTTAAGGTCCTTAATGTCCCTAACGACCTTAAAGCCCCTACAAAAAAACAGGGAACGGATTCAGTCCGTTCCCTGTTTCGGTCAATTTCGGCGCGACCGCTATTTCACCTCCTCGAACTCCACGTCCTCGGGTTGCGAACCGCCGTTGTTCTGTGCGCCGCCCTGCGCGCCAAGGCTTCGTCATTTCCACATAGTTCGCGACTATTACACAAATCCTCAATCAATACAATATTTACATACTCTCCAAATATGCCATTAAGATTTCAGCGGCAATTTGTTCCGATTTACGGCGTGCGTCTTCAAAACCATGTGTCAAATCCATATCGAAACTTTTTTGTATAATAATTCCTCCGCGGTCAATTTTTTCGGTCATATAATGGAGAGTAACGCCACCTTTCGTTTCATTAGCGGTCATCATGCTTCGCCATGGATTGGCTCCGGCATATTGCGGGAGCAACGACGGGTGTATATTTACAGCCGCTATATATGCACGATTGAAGATTTCTGGCGGCACAAAATAGGGACAACGGAAAGTAACCATTATATCAAAGCGTTCGACGGCAGATATTGCATGGATAAACTCCGCTCGATTTTTGAAACCATTGCAATCCACGACAACCAATTGGCAATCGGTTTCCTTCAAAATATCGGACACACAGTTTTCCCCCGATGTTATAAGCAGTATGCTATGCATCGATACCGGGAATAAATGTCTTGTTTTTGAGGTCTGCAATACGATTTATACCGCCAATAATCAGATTTATGGCAGATTCGATGTCTTTACGATGACAGACTTCCACAGGAGAATGCATGTAACGACACGGAATGTTTATATTAAGTGTAGCCACACCGCGTCCTGACAATTGAATCACACACGAATCCGTGCCTCCTGCAATGCTTCGACCTACACTCACCTGATACGGGATTTCATTTGTTATGGCAGTTTCTGCAAATAATCGCCTCAACACCGGATTATTATCCGCCTTGCGGTGCAATCCGACTCCTTTACCCAGCCATAGTCTTCCCATCTGTTCTTCATGCGGTGTGGGAATGTCCGTTGCATAATCGACATCGACTATCAAACAAGCATCAAGCGGGCTCTGTGAAAGCAGCGTATTTGCGCCACGAATAGATATCTCTTCTTGAACGGAACCGAAGAAATGAAGTTCCACATGAGGGCGACATTTCCTAAAATAGTGCAGACATTCAGTCAGAATGAAGATTCCGACCCGGTCATCAACCGATGTTGCAGAGATAAAACCATCATTTTCAATCCGAAACCGAGGCTCCAAAACGGCAAAATCGCCGACACTTACAAGCCGTTCGGCGTCATCTGCCGATTGCGCAAAGATATCTATCCACAAATCTTCAACGACAAGACCTTTGGGCTGTCCGTACTGGGACGTAGTATCGAATCCGACAACACCATGCACATGCCCGTTAGCCGTAAGAACGACGACCGACTGTCCAAGCAAAATATGCGGTCGCAATCCGACAGGTCGAAACAGAAGCATTCCGTTAGGCAATATCTTTGTAATTTGAACCGCAACACTATCCATATGGGCGACCATGCCTACTTTTAATGTATCGGGCGACCGAAGAACGGCATGCACATTTCCCATAACATCCGTCGATATCATCGTATCCTCTCCCGCCCATGATTCACGCAGATAATCGGCTACCGGCACTTCATCGGTCGTCGGAGCCACAATTGCTGTAAGTGCCTCAAAACGTTTGCAGGCAGATTCATCAAATGTCCACCATCTATTCATGATAAATCTTGTAATTATAGATTCTGTTGTTAATTCTGGTTACTCTATCTAAAATGATTTGAAATTCAGAATCGCTCATGCGCGAGACATTGACTACCGGACATGAATCCTGTAAAAAGCGTACCGGGTCGGGAATTACGCCGTCGGCAATTGCCCGTTTGTAAAGCACAGAACCAGGGAATGCAATAATCATGTCTGCATAAAGCCGATATGTCGCACGATGCCGTTCAAACCAGTCCAATGTTCGACATGCCGTTTCATAGGTATCCGCCGTGTCCCCCAAAATAACACCGGTTCGGAAATTAAGTCCAGCATCGTGCAATAATTGCAATGCATATTCGACTTCCTTGATAGTAATACCTTTACGCATACTTTTCAACACTTCGTCGCAGGCACTCTCCACACCGACGAATATATACCGGCAACGAGTGTTTTGCAGCATACGTACCAACTGTTCATTGATATTGTCTATACGCAATTGAATCGACCAATCGAATCTGTACGGCTCCACACGTCTGCAAAATTCCTCAACCCGTGCATTGTCCGTAGCAAACAACTCCTCTCTGAGAGCAATATACGATATGTCGTAATGTTCTACGAGATAATCAATCTCCGCAAATATCGAATCGAGAGAACGCTGACGATATTTGGAACCGGTAGGATGGAAACAGAATGTGCAGTTGTATTTGCATGAACGACCTCCTATGACGGATACCTGACTGTATCGCTTTCCGACATCACTCATGTCGGGATTTTTATCGAGGTACGCACCATAATCGAATCCTTCGTAATCGGGAAACGGTAGTTTGTCGAGTTCTGCGATATCGGCACGACGGGTATTAACCATGACGGTTTCGCCTACTCGATATGCAATGCCGCAGATATCATCTAACGGCAGACTTTGCGTCTCGATATTACGAATCAGTTCACATATAGTAATTTCCCCCTCGCCAATAATTCCGAAATCGACCTCCGGAAACGCTTTCATAGTCGTAACGGGGTCCGCCGTTACGATGCCTCCGCCCAAAATAAGTTTGATATTCGGAAAATCGGACTTGCACCACGACGTAATTCTGCACAAATCACGATATTCACCGGATAATCCGCCGACACCCAGCACATCGATGCCCAATCGTTCGATATGTTCGCGCAATATTTGACGTTCGTCGCCTTCATGATGGTTGAGATTAAGCGTATGCACATGCGCGACATTCATCCGTTTCATGTAAGCCGAAACGTACAGTATCCCCATCGGCATTACATAGTGGCAATTACCGTAAATAAGATAGCGGGGTATAACAAGCAATACGTTCAACATCTCATTCAACATTTACCAGAATCGATACATGACTTTATGAAAGCATGCAAATCTCCGCCGGTCTGTTTGCGGAATCTTGCAGAAAGCGTATGCCATAATTCTTCTTTAAGTGCCTTGCGCACGAAATTACATCGGACGGGAACGAAATCCGAACCGAAAGAGTGATGGAACAGCCGGCACCCGCCGCCGCAGTTCCATTTGGCAAAGCAGTCTTTACATTCGGGCGAAGTGTAAATGTTGTATTCGGACATCTGTCTGCGGAATTCATTCTCATCGAATTCCACCTGCCCGTCTTTTATTCGTCCGTATACATACTCTCCGTAAAGAGTCTCGGACGGCGATGAAACGCGGGAACAATTAGTTATCGTCCCGGACGGTGTTACGACGATTTTGCCTTCGCACGTCCTGTCTCGCAAAAGCGTTTGCGTCTCGACGGCATTGCTCTCCAAAAGGATACCGTGCAATGCAGCCAGTTTCTTGGCATGATAGAAATTCTCCAAGAAAGCATTGTAATAGTCATCCAATTCGGTAGGCGTAGCGAACAAAGCAGGAGAAAGCACCACATCGAATACCACATGTTTCAATTTCGGGAAACGGCTTGCCACAGTTTCAATCATGGTATCCATAGCGGATACCGCTTCCATGGTAAATGTCGTGCGAACACCGAAAGGAACATTCATATCCGAAAGCATATCTATATTGGATGCCACCTTTTCATAATTGCCCCGCTCTTTATTCTGCAACTCTTCGAGAATCTCAAACGAAATGGCAATGTTGATGTTATGCTCCAATAAAAATGTCGCTATCTCGGACGTCAGCAGACTGCCGTTGGACACCATTCCGAATGAATAATAATAGCCCTTACCCTCGGCAATATGTTCAGTGTACTCGACTATCCGCTTTATCAAAGGAAAACTCATAAGCGGCTCTCCGCCGCCGCTGAACGTAATCAGGTATGGACCTGTCTGTTTTCTTCCTGAGCAAAACAAATAATCCATAACAGCCTTGTAATCTTCGAATTTACCCTGCTGCGAAGACCGTCCATGAGCCGAATAGCAATAAACGCAATGGAAATTACATGTATAATTCAACAGCAAATCAACCTGTATCAACTCATGCGGCGTTTCCGGCAGATACATCACAGGCAAATCCCGATTCGCCAACAAATCATCGACTGGCATCGGATTTATGCCTGCACTGTTATCCAATTCCTGCTGCAAACTATTGAGTTCGTCATTCGACACCAACTGCATGCTGCCTTTTTTCGGCGCATAAAGCATCCAGATTCGTGTATCATCTACATTCCAATATGCCCCTATCGGTATTGGATATATACCTTTTTCATGTAACAACTCAAACATACTCATAATTTTTTCTCTATATCCTCAAACAGATTGCCGCCGGTTTGTTTGCCGTATCGCACTGCTATTTCGTTTATCAGACTATGTCGGAGCATCTTACGATAGAAATCGCAAATACTGTCGAATATTTCAGGAGTGTACACCCGACGGCTGCTCGGACAACCGCTTCCGCAATTCCATCGGGCATAGCAGTTACGGCACTTGTCTATCGTATGTATACTTCCGGAAGAAAGGCGTTCAAACGCTTTGTAATCGAAATTAATACCCGATTCCGTTACTTCTCCGAAAACGGCACTGTCGTAGTCCGCCTCATTTGGCGACGAAACATCCGGACAGGTAGTCAGTGTCCCGTACGGAGTAAGACAAACAAGGTCGTAACAAAAACGTTCGCGTTTCGAATAATTCAATAAATGCGAAGATGAAGACCGCAATTCGAGACCGGTAGATTTACCGATTTCCACTCCCTGCTGGAATGACCTGAAATAACGGTCGAAAAAATTCTCGACGACTTCGGGCGATGTAAACAACTGCGGGTCTACCACCTGTTGGCAACTCAATTTCTTCACTTTCGGAAAGTGGTGCTGGCAATAACGTACCATTTCGGGGATGCGGTCTACGTTCATTTCCGTAACCGTAGAGCGGACATAATGGTTTATGCCTCGCTCCGATATGCGCACGATATTTTTTGCTACCGTCTCAAACGACCCGCGCTGTGCATTCTGGACATCGGGCAGCACTTCGAACGATATCTGCACCGTAAACCTATATTTTTCAAGAAAATCAAGCATCTCGTCGGTCATAATCGAACCATTAGTGGTCAAAGAGAAACCGACTTTAACACCTTGTTCTTCGGCTATCTTCAATGCCAGCATAGTGGATTTTTGAAGCAAATCCCAAGATAATACCGGTTCTCCGCCGCCCATGAACATGACCGTTCTCATTTCGGGAGCCTTCCGGTCCGACGACAGGAAATAAGACAACATTTTTTCAATCGTCGCCATATCAAGTTCGGCAGAAGAGCGTCCCTGCGCAGAATAACAATAAGAGCAATGAAAATTGCACTTTTCATTAAGCAGTAAATGAAGTGTGCAGAACGTATCGACATCCACATCTTCCCGTTTGTACTCTCCGTCCAAAAATTGCTTCAAAAAATCCGATGGAGTATTTGATGCCAATTGGGACTCGAATTTATCCGCTTCCGACGGTAAAACCAACTGAAACTTATTTTTCAACGGAGCGTAAAGCATATAGCATTTATCCGCATCGTGCCGGAAATAATCCCCTACGGGAATGGCGAATATATCGTTATTGTTCAGGTTCTCTTGTATCATAGTTCAATTTTCGTTTATATGGTTCTTCCTTGATTATATTGCCGTCTTTACGTTTTCGGAGAATTATCATACCGCTTCTCGCCCACAAGGGATAGATAACAGTTATCAAATCATACATGATTGTCAAAACGCTCAATTTATCTCGATAGTCATATCCTAATCCGACAACCGTTTTTACGGTATCGGCACCGAGTTTCCAGTCGACATCCTCGACAACCGGCATTCGCCTTGTCCATAATTGCTCGTCATTGTATACACGGTACAGCATACTGCCCTCATCATTATGGAAATAAAGTCCTATCCTGCACCGGTACCGATTCTCTACCGCATCAGCCACTTGAAGCGAAAGACATATCTCCGAATCCAAGTGTTTTTCCTTACAGATTTTGTTCAATATAGGAATTTTCACATGCAGACATCGGTCCTCGATGTATGTACTTATTCCTACATTCCTACGATAAGACGAAAGATTGCACTCCACATATTCCAACAACGAATATATCTTATTCTCGCAACCTGTAACAGTACTGAAATTGCGTATGGCACATTCAATATTCGAATCAAATGTCTTTTTTATATCGTCCGCATAGAGCGAATGTCGAAATATATACACTATTTCCATCAACTCATACCACATCGTATTGTCTACACTGTCTTTGGTGCGAATTTTCTGTATTATTTCTTTCAGACATCGGCTGATACGCAGCAATTCCGCCGAATTAGTGTGCATGGATATGGTGGCAACCGCGAACTGCAACATCTTTTCGTCTTCCGGCGTAACCTCATTTCTTGCCACCACACGCTGCAAATCTGCCAAAAAGGATTCGTATGCCTGCAATTTGTTTTCAAAAATGCGTACGTTTTGTTGTACAGCATTCTGATTTTTGGCCTGACCTTTTAGCAAAATAAATGTAACAGCCGCAACGATAGCAGCACCCAAAAATGCACTCAATAGTTGTATACTCGATATCCATCCTATACGCTGCATCTCTCCGATATATAACAGACATATTATAAGGGCGACGACAAGCAGGGTCAGGTATACATATGAGGAGAACTCCCTCAGTTTGTTGATTATATTATTCATCCATTTATTTTTAATCGGGATTTGGGAAAAGAGTCCTTGCCTACACGTAGGCAGGGACTCAACCGGAATATTAGCTGTTGTTGCAAGCACACGAGCAACCATATCCGAAACAATCGCAGCAGCCTGCGGTTGCGTTGGACGCAGCCTCATTCACATTATAAACTTCCGTCAACATAATAGTGAATATTAGAAGTTTCTTCCTACTCTGTTCAGGCTTTTCGGACTCCGCCTTTGCGTTCAGCATAAAAAACTGGGGTACTAACGAAATGTATTTTCTCAACCAATTGCAGATATGTAGAACTCTCCGTCGACTCTGACCCATATCTTGGCATCTTCGTTGGAAAGATGATACCATACGCCTTGTGCCGGTTGACCGTTCTCAAAACTTCCTGCGAAATAAGTTATCGATGTATCTCCGTCTTCATCTTCTTCCCACTCCCAACTATATACACCGAATTTGCGCTTTCCGTATTGGTTAAACTCGCCTAAATAAAAGTCATAATGTTGACTATAATCAGAATTATCCTTGGAAATGCGGGAAAAATATAGTTCACGGCTCTCCAATACACGCTTTAACGGCTCCAATATCATCTCCTTTCGCCTGCTCGACAAAGCAAGGAAATGCCCGAAATCATAATCGTCATCATATAACATCCGGTAAAAACGTCTGTACCGATTCTGAATATCGGACAAAGCAGATTCTACATCGTAAATCCGACTACCCTGCTGACCGATTTTTTTTACAATTTTTTTAGGTGATGACGAATCTGATTTATTGGACAATTTCCAATAAATCAACAATCCGATAATCGGAAGCAGTAACAATATTACCGTTATAAATATTTTAGCAGCAATGCGCCATTGTTCATATTTCCATAAATGAAATACCGAATACAACGTTACAATATATAGCGCAATTTGCAGTATCAACAGAAGATATTCCATACTACATATCAAAACAATATTTTTTATTCAGAATCCGTCGTGGTTTCGGTTGCAGAGTCCTTCTTAAACAGCGATACGATACCTTTGAAAATCGCGGATACGATTATTAGAATCAGTTTAAAAATTCCAAGAAAAATCCATGAAAACAACTGCAATACAGTTTTCATAAGGAAATCGATAATGTCTCCATTCTGTGCCATAATAATTTAAGTTTTTAAGAGTTAGTAATATTCGAGTGTTTCCGTATTTATCTGTTAAATATTTGAGCAATACATTTCTTTCAACAGTTTATTTACGCAACCCTCATTATAATTTATGTACATCGCAACTGCGCCGTATGGGAAATTGCGATATTATCTATTTAATATATGAGAACATACGTTTCCGCATCTTTTACATTTCGTAACGACTACGTTATCCTCTTCGCCTATTATCTCCAATGAATCGTATCCGCACTCTTCGCAATTCAACGAATATTTATGCCCGAATCGGCGAATCTCGGTTTTATTCCCGAATCCGCCCAGCAACGATGCTGCGATAGCGACGCCAAAGAATGTAACGACACCGACAATGAACCCTTCGGATATCCACGCGATTATAGGAACTATAACCATAATCGTCCATATTAAATAATCGACCCATTTGAACAGACGCCGCAAAATCCTCAATACTATGGCAACACCTGCCAAGATTGCTAAAACACCCCAGAAATCCATAATTATTTTTTAGTTTTAACGGTTAATAATAAATTATCTTAAAGAAGTCGTAATATCCACATCTACAATGATATATTCCATGTCAAAGCCAATCCTATTGCGATTTTCGAGTCGGTCTGTTTACGTATAGGCTTATATGTTTCATAAAAGTTAATCGGAGCGACATCATTGTACATGATTGTCGTGTCAACTGCATTTTTGTCAAATGCAGGCATTGCTTCATATCTTACAAAAACGGAAACATCGAAATTTCTCCAACACAAACCGATTTTTCCATAAGTCGATACATTGAATCTATTGACTAATGGGGCATCCGGATTTCTGAACTTGTCGTATGTATGCGCCTCCCCGGACAGTCGTTGAAGCGGACGTTTATATTTCGAAGAGAAATTATAATTCAAACTGGCACCGGCAGCAATAAAAAATTTAGTCGATGCGGAAGAAGAACCTATGTTGAAGCGAAATGTTACCGGAATGCCAATCTGGTCTGCGACAAGATGGGGCTGATTATCGGTACCGAACGGCACAACACTATGTCCATTCGAATCATAGCCTAAATCGGATACGTCAGGCACCGAGTCATCTTTATTCCAGCCAGTCAACCGACGGTATTGCAGTCCGACCGTCATATTGAACAGATTATAGAAATTGCCAACTGAAAATTCGACACGAGGAACAGTATACGAATATGTAAAAGACCATATATCAAAATCACAACCAATATTTATCGCATATCCCGTTTTCGAATGTTTACTGCTTTCGGTATGTCCGGATTGATTTCGCGACTTGTCCGCCGATTCGTATTTCTCATACATTTTCCCCAAATGCGCACGATTCTTTTCATCCTTTTTATACTGCTTTTTCTGTTCCTTAATATATTTCTCCATATCAGGAGTTTGTGCATAATAGGAAGCAGTCGTAAACTCATGCCTATTGCAATATGCTTTTGCCAAAAGATTCTTTACTTCCACAATATGCGAACTCGACGGATATGATTCCAGGAAAGCGGTTCCTTTTTCGACTGTCGGATAAAAGGACATGGAACGGAAATCGGTTATCTCGCAGGTCTCACGATACATAGCATCCTGTTGCGAATCCAATGTATAATATTTTTTCGCTTTTTCGAAATTTTCACGAGATTCCATATATTGTTTCGCATAAAATTCCGTTTGCGCATCATAAAGAGCGATTTTTGCGGATGCCTCCGGTTTATGTTGCGCATGTATTCCGGCGTTAACCATATAGTTTCGATATGCAGTTTCGCTATCTTCCGTCTGCACCTTACTCCAAATTCTGGCATCCTCAAAGTAGGCTAATTGTACACAGGCTTCATCTTTATGCAGTAGTAATTGTGATTTTTCGAGATACTGCCGATAGGCAGGTTCCGAACCGTCTTGCTTAACCGAATTCCACAAATTGTCTTCTGCAATATATCGATTGGCTGCTGCAATATGAATTCCTTTCGGATATCTATCTAAATATTGTTTATAAAAAGATACATCATTGCTTTCTACAACTTTTGCCCACAATTCATTATCTGCTGCCGCTATTGCCGCATTTGCGATTTTACGGTCGCATTGTATTATCATTTTTTGAGCAATCGGGTCTGATGCGTTTATAGCCAGCAAATTTTTATATGCCTGTCTCGCATCTGCATATTTAGCCTGGGAATAATAAGTTTTGGCTCGCGCCAGTGCAGCATCACATTTTTTTGCCTGTGCAAGACCTTTTTCCAGACTCGTTTTGGCAACCGCACTATCAGTCTGTGCAATTGCCGCTTGATACCAACGCACTGCATCGGTATACTCACCTTCCTTGAATGCACGTTTTGCAAAAGTTTCCGCATCCGACTGTGCAAAGCAACATAACGGACCGGCAATCAATAATAAGAATATAAATAGTTTCTTCATCTTGGGAATGTTTTAGTGGGTTAGTCTAATTATTATCATAATAATGCAATATATCAGGTATATCGGAGTGGTAAAAGCCCCGATGAACATCGATAGTGTTATTCGAATCAAATAATACCAGAAAACCGCTTTGATATTGAACCATAAGAACAGATTGGGAATAAACTGGTTTATAATTTTCCACCCGACGTATATTCCCATTACCATATATCCTGTCATGGTCGAATCATGTCCTGCTAAATTGAGATTATAGCCGATGGCAAATAGAATGGCACATATTATCAATGGCTTGATATATTGTACCACCTCTCTGCGCTTCCTGCGATTATTGCAATCATCGCAAATAGGGATTTCATATTTTGACGCACAATGCAAGCATAGTCCTTTATGACAATCCACGCATTGGGCAACAGCCGGTTCCGATATGTGATAAAAGCAATTCACGACTAAAACGTTCTAACCAATAATAACTTATATGTATATTGCCAATTAACGCTCACGCTGTAACATTGTTTCTTGTTGAATGTTACAGCATTATAATTGTTGATATTCTGACCGTCCTTTGCGAAGTAAGTACCTACGGGATAATTAAGAACATTGTATATCGTATATAATTCTCTCGATGTTGCAAATCTCCAATTCGCTCCACTTCTATATGTCGCTGCCTGCTTCGGGGTAATGCAGGAAATCGATTTCGATACGATTTTGCCATGTTGTCCGGAAGAGTCTACAAAAAACACATAGCCATCCTCCAACTCTTGACCGACCGAATAATTAACATGCATCGATGTTGTTGTCGTTCGAGAATAAGACGGCTTGACTGATACCGCAGAATCTTTTGTACTTGTCCATAAAGTCTCTTTTGTTATCTGCGGACGATACTCATGTAGATTATCGTAACAACCGATTTTCGCCAACCGATATACCGGCGAAGATTGTTTGTTATACATTCCTCGGCGGGTTTTCACCTTGGACAAAATCTTACGCAGTTTTGCGACTCGCCCTGAGGCTATCGTATAATTGAAAGCAAGTAATTCATTAACAATCTCCGCATCCCAACATTCATTATCAGCCAAAAGTTTTTTTAATGATTTGAAGAAATATTTATCGGTTAATGCATTAGATTTAACAAGCGACAACAACTCCTCGTTTTTATTTAGCGACATACCATATGAAAGGTTCATCTCAAACCAATCGTCCGGTGTCATTGTCTGACCTTTCAGATATTTGATATATGCCCTATATTTAGCCCCTTGTATTTGCGAGATTTTATAGCATCTGAGATATTCCGCATCCTTAGATTTATCCGCAATCCACTTAATGGCTGCGATATTCCCCATCTTTGCCGACGCCCGCATAGCCGGCATAGGGTCTTTGTGCAACTTATATAATGCTAATCCAAGTTGATACAGCAACTGGTCGCCGTATATCATCCCGTTGAGCTCTAATATAATACCATCTTTACACTCAATATGATACTCGATTATCGATTTATCAATCGCATAATTGTCGATATCCTCATAAACGTATAATGCGGATTTAATATTCGTTCTGCACAGCGATAAATTATCGTACAGGCGTTTGGCAACCTTTTTATCATATTTTAATTTCGGGTATTGCGATGTCAGTTTATCCAATTCTTTACTTGCCGCCGAACAATTGCCTGCCGCCGAAATCGCCAATAAATTTCTCGGTTCCGGCTTTGATATATCATCATAACATAAAGCCAGTTTGTAGAGAGATTCCGCATTTCCGTATGATGCTGCCATTTGATAGTACAGTTTTGCCAAATCTCGATTTCCGACCTCGAAAAATGCATCTCCCGCAGAAACACTGCTTTGAACGAACAAAGACTCAAACTCTTTAATCAGGTCTTCATCCGACCATGTATCCTGTTTACGATATAATGCGACATTCATTAAAGAATCTGCAATTTGGTCTCCGTCCAACAACATAAATGTAAGCAAATTCCTTGCATCGTCGTTAGGATATAATTTCAGAAACTCCTTTATCGATTCGGCATCTCCTTTTTGCAAAGTCGCTTTATATTTCGCATCCCGCCGATGTCTGTCTGATGCTTCCCGCCACTTTTGACCACATAATGAGATTCTCTGTTTTGCATAAACATCCGACGGATTGGCATTCAATAATTTTTGATATGCACTTTTAGCAGACAAATATTCTCCACGGGAAAACAGTATATTGGCATGCTTTAAGTTGGCTGCACAAGACTGCGCCAACAATAACGATTGGTTCAACAACGTTTTCTCTTGCGGATTATCGGTAAGATTTATTGCAGATTTATACCAATTTACGGCTTCCGCATAATCTCCTTGCTGAAATGCGGTGCGTGCTATTCTTGACGCATCCGACGTTTGCGAATACGACACCGACATATTCGCAAATATCACAAGTAGTATTAGGCACAATCGTTTCATATTGCTATATCTTTCGTTTTCGGATATAATCGAGTTCCGCTTGGTATTTGTCGCAATCGGCACTATTCGACAATGATTTCAACTGGTTAATTTTTTCTTGTGTCTTTTTAAAATCGTTTTCGGGACGACCGTATTTGAAACTGGTAGTCTTAAAAGTGTTCAATATGGTTTTGATTTCATGATTCAATTGCAAAATCTTGGAATCTTTCATTCTTTGCACTTCTGCAATCCGCTCATTGATTGCATCAATCTTTTTTGCACTTGATTTTCTGTCTCGTGCATTTCTAAGAGCCTTTATCGCATCATCATATCGGTTGTTCGCTATATGCGTTTCAGCGTCAACTATCAGTGCTTTATATTCAGTATGACGATATCTATAAATTGGAATACCTTTTACCAGACCGAAAATTATAAAACAAATAGCAATACAACGAAATATATTATTTCTTGTTTTCCGCCACTTTCGTCTACGTTCCTCTCTAAGTCTTCGTATTTCTCTCTCCTGCGCGTCTCTTTCAGCCCGTATTCTCGCTTCTTTCTCTCTTCGTATCCGTTCCTGTTCTTCCGGATCTACCGGCATCCAATCATTCTCGCTCAGAATTTTTCTAAACTCAACAATGTTCTCAGGTTCATATAACAGTTCACTTAATGCACCAAATTCTCGTGCCTGCTCTTTCAAACTATTATCCCCTGAGATTTCTTTAACCTCGATGTTAAATTCATGCAATAGAGTTTGAATCTTACCATAGGATATATTTCTGGAAACGCCATAATAAATATTCTTGAATGCATCCGCATTAATACCTTCTCTATTAAGATTTCTTAAAATAACGAGGGCTGCTTCATGCCACAATCTTACATCATTATTACCTAACATCGATCGTTATCATTTAATAAATCATAGTAGCGGATTAAGAATCCGCTACTATTACTTTCTTACACGACTACTTGGATGATATCCCATTACCGCCAGCAGTAACAATCTCAAATATTGCTTTATGTCCCTCACATTCAGCCCAAACAGTCACTGAGCCACTAACATCTCTTTCAACGATTATTTTAACCGGCGTGTTCTTTTGCACAGGATATCCCCAACTCAATTCTCCTGTTTTACTTTTTAACTCCAGACGGTCATCAACCTCCATTACCTCCTTTGTCGATTCACTTTCATAAAAGTGGAATTCCAAAGTACTCTGATTATCAAAACGAGTAGAAAAACTGTTTATCTCCTTACGAATAACTAAATCATCATTACGCATAATTAGGTTGAATACCATCATTCGATCTTCCGATTCAGAAAAAGCGGACATACCATAGGTTCTTGAACCTTTATCCTTACCGAGCGTAAGACCACCTTTAATATAACCTTTATCATTTTGAGCGGCGGTTAACGCAGCACCCTTGGCGACTGCCATATGTGGGTCGACAAGTTTCGGATCTTTATTGAATTTCTTTTTTACCCAATCTTTCACCATAGGCATCATAGTAGAACCTCCGACCAAAAGAACTTCATCTATATCCTCTATTGATTTAATACTATTGTCTTTTACAGCCAAATCTATCGCTTCATCCACCAATAGCATAGTTCTATTCATCAAACGTTTGGTATTTGCTTCAAACTCGGCTCTCGAAATATCTATATTGCGTATACCTCTGCATACAAAAGTATATGTAGATTGCTCTTGGCTGGTCAGTGTCTTTTTAAGGGCTTCTGCCGATATTATCATCGTACCCTTTTCCTGAGTATCCAGGTCATCATATGACAAATTGATTTTATCCAATGCATAATCTATAATAGCCCTATCCCAATCAGCCCCGCCAAGATGGTTATCTCCTGTGGTTGATAATGTATTGATAAGCCCATTTTCGATGCGCATAATACTTACATCAAATGTTCCTCCACCGAGATCATATACCAATATAGTTCTATTTGACTTATTCTTTTTACCAAAAGAAAGAGCAGCCGCAGTTGGCTCATTGATTAACTGCAAAACATTTAATCCCGCTTTCTCGCCGGCAGCAATTGTTCTATCACGTTCTTTTTTACCAAAATATGCAGGAACAGTTATTACCACATCGTATATCGGATCTTTGCCCTCTTCATCTTTTCTTTTCTGATTTGCAAAATCGACCAATTCTTTCAATATAAACGAAGAAATATCGACTTGGTCATAAGTTCGTCCCTGTATTGTACGAGTATATGAATCATTCGACATCTCTCGTTTAATAAATACAACCGTATTTTCTACACTATTTACAAGATTATTTTTTGCAGATTCTCCCACAACCATTGTTCCATCATCCAAAAAAGCGACAGCCGAAGGAGTAGTGGGCGCACCAGTCTTTGGATTGGTAATTACTTCAACGATATCATCGCTATTAATTGTTGCAATACAGGAATAGGTTGTTCCCAAATCGATTCCGTAAAACTCTTTTTTTGACATAATTGAAAGATTTATTATTTGTTAAACTTATACACAATAACCTGCTCCGCACGTATCAAGAATCTGTAATTCTTTATTTCTTGTCCCGTATCGGTTGTTTTAGCACGTAAAATATATGGCAAAGTCCAGGCATATCCTGGATTCACACTGCGAAAGACTTTTCCGTCCATATCCGGTTTATCCGTTGAAACGACATCTATAATCTCCTGTAAATCCGGATTTACTGCGGCTCCCTCCGATGCCGAAGGCAGCATTATGACTTTCTCCGAGTCCAACGTCGCATTCATCGCAACAATTACAGCTTCAAGTTGTTGCTTCAAAAACGCCTCCGCATCTGCTCCTGCCGGTAATATCCGCTCTCTGTTATAATCGTAATCATACAGAGTTTGACGAATAATATCCATCAAATATATGTAGCGATCGATAAGTCGGCTTTTGTCTTTTCGATACCGGTCTTCTTGACAATTTTGAGAAATCTGTTCCAGCCGTTCCTGCTTTTTGTCTACCAAATCCTGCAACGCCTCATTTTCTTGTATCAACCGTCCATTTTCGGCATTTAATTGAGCCGAAAGTTGATTTATTCCCTCTTGCAACGATTTCAATGTTTGGCGTATATCATCGTTCGAAGTATCCGGAGTCGGACAATCTTCCGGTATTCGCTTGGCATTCAACTCTTCCAAACGGGCTTGCAAATTTGCAATTTCCTCACGGCAGGTTTTAATCTCAATCTCTTTTTTATCCAATTCTTCCCTCAGGCGTATTTCTTCTTGAGAAGTCTTCTCGGCTTGCTCTTCCTGAGGTTCCGGTTCTGGCATAGGTTCAGCATCCTGCTCCTTTGTCGCACTCTGCTCAATCTCTTCAATCTTTTTATCTACCATTTTTTGCTCCTCTATGAGTTTCTCCCGTTGCATTTTCAGTTTCTCCAAAGATTTCTCTTTTGTTTTTTTCTTCTCAAAAAGTGCCATAACGATTCTTATTTTATGTTGCGGTTATATAATTTCTATGAAAGAAATCAACGGACGTGTAAAAAACAATAAATCAACTATTATCGATTAGTATTTGTCTGATGTTTTTTAATGTATGTACACTTTCAAAAATATGTTACAATTAAAAATTAACAATATGTTGTATAATATTTATGCGACACGTTAAATGCTTGTTTATCAATGATTTATAAATACTGGCGGGGGGGGGTAACTCGAAAAATATTTAACCATAATTGTCATATTTACAATGTTTTTTATTATGTTTGCAAAACAATCCGTTGATTTCTTTCATAGAAATCATCTGCTTAATTTCGATATAATTCCGTGATTGACAATATCTATCGCCGAGTTTTCCAACGATTTCAGATAAATTTGCGTTGTTTTTTCCGATGTATGTCCCAAACCGGCACTTATAACCGATATCGGTGCATTATGTTTGCGGGCAGCGGTAGCCCAACTATGGCGGGCACTATAAGAGGTAAGACAGCAATCCGCAGATACCATTTTCGACAACTCTTTCAGTTTCCGATTATAGATGTTAATTGCAGTACGATATTGTTTATACGCTTCATACGTATCCGACGATATAAGAATCGGGAAAACGTACGGAATATCTTTCGTGCTATGAGCATATCGTTCAAGTATTTCTCTGATATCCGGTTCTATCTTTACTGACAGCAACTGTCCGGTTTTATGTCGGGAATAATGTATTACTCCGCCTTGAATATCGGTTTTTCTAAGATAGGCAATATCTACGAATGCCATACCTCGTGTACAGTAACTGAATATGAAAATATCGCGAGCAAGTTCAATAGGTGTCCCTAACGGCAATTTAAGTTTATAAAGTTTTGCAATCAATTTCTCGTCAATTGCCCGTTTCTTTGTTTTGTCAATGCCCGTATATACATTCTGGAACGGATTGGCTTGTTCAATTATATGCCGGCGAACCGCCTTATTATAAACAGCCCTGAGAATACGCATATAAAACGATACCGAATTGCGTACAATACCTCTCTGAACCAAAAATGCATTATAATTATCAATCAACTGTTCCGTTATGGTGGCAAACGGAATATCACGACCAAGAAATTGCGAAAAACTGTACATGGTATGTTCGTAATTTTTTGCCGTCCCATATCTGTTACAGCGACGCAAGTAATCAATCTGTTCATGCATAAATGTCAATACAGAAACCCGATTGCAGGAGGTACGAAACCGTTTGACAATATCATCAACTGCATATGCAATATCCAACGTTTCAAAAGTATTGATAATGGAACGCAACAAAAACATATCACCATCAATTCGTATTTGGGAAATAGCCATATCATGCTTTGACGCAACAATAACACGTTGCTGCTCCGCATCCCAATATTCCGGCAGAATATGAATATCCGTCGTAATATGCCTAATGACACGACGATGCGTTATCTGATAATAAACTGTTCCTGCTTTGCCTTCAATAGACGAGGCCCTCCACTTAATCTTTATCGTTGCCATATAAAACTTCTCTCTTTAAGTATTTTGGGATTTATAATTATTCCAAAGTACTAAAACATATAGCAACTACAAACACACAACATTTACACAGACATAGCAGATATAGCAGATACATTATCGCCATTCAGAATCGAATGTCTCTATATTAAAGTCATATTGAATAAAAGCAAACGAGATGATGGGTTGTGATTATACGGCAGATTCTTAATTTGAGTAAAAGTCTTTAAGGTCTTTAAAGACTTTAAGGACCTTAAAGACCCTAACGACCTTATCACTCCTACAAAAAAACAGGGAACGGACTGAATCCGTTCCCTGTTTCGGTCAATTTCGGCGCGACCGCTATTTCACCTCCTCGAACTCTACGTCCTCGGGTTGCGAACCGCCGTTGTTCTGTGCGCCGCCCTGCGCGCCCGCACCTGCGCCTGCATTAGCATGAGCATCCTGCGCTGCGCCCTGTGCCTGCTGCTGTGCGTAGATATCCTGCGACGCTGCCTGCCATGCGGCATTGAGTTCGGCGATAGCCGTATCGATAGCCGCGATGTCGGCATTCTTGTGAGCCTCCTTCAACTTCGCGAGCGCAGCCTCGATAGCCGACTTCTTCTCTGCCGGAATCTTGTCGCCATACTCTTTGAGTTGCTTCTCCGACGCGAAGATATTGGAATCGGCGGCGTTAATCTTCTCGATGCGCTCCTTCTCCGCCTTGTCCTTCTCCTCGTTGGCTTTCGCCTCGTCGCGCATACGCTGAATCTCCTGCTCGGTCAGACCGCTCGAAGCCTCGATACGGATTTTCTGCTCCTTGCCCGTACCCTTGTCTTTAGCCGACACGTTCAGAATACCGTTGGCGTCGATGTCGAACGTAACCTCAATCTGCGGCACGCCGCGCGGTGCGGCTGGGATGCCGTCGAGGTGGAAACGACCGATGCTCTTGTTGTCCTTCGCCAGCGGACGCTCGCCCTGGCAGACGTTGATTTCGACGGACGGCTGGTTATCCACGGCAGTCGAGAATACCTCGCTCTTGCGGGTCGGAATCGTCGTGTTCGACTCGATGAGTTTGGTGAACACACCGCCGAGGGTCTCGATACCGAGCGACAGCGGCGTAACGTCGAGCAGCAGCACATCCTTGACCTCGCCCGTGAGGACACCGCCCTGAATCGAAGCGCCGATAGCCACTACCTCGTCCGGATTCACCGACTTGTTAGGCGTCTTGCCGAAGAAATCTTCGACGATTTTCTGGATTGCCGGAATACGGGTCGAACCGCCGACCAAAATCACCTCGTCGATTTGCGAAGCCGACAGACCTGCGTCGCGCAGGGCGATTTTGCAAGGCTCGATGGTCTTCTGAATCAGGTGGTCGCACAACTGCTCGAACTTGGCGCGCGTAAGCGTCATCACGAGGTGCTGCGGGATGCCGTTGATAGGCATGATGTAGGGCAGGTTGATTTCGGTAGACTGCGACGACGACAACTCGATTTTCGCCTTCTCGGCAGCCTCTTTCAGACGCTGCAACGCCATCGGGTCCTGACGCAAATCGACGCCGTGTTCAGCCTTGAACGCCTCTGCCATATAATCTATGAGGACATGGTCGAAATCGTCGCCGCCGAGGTGCGTATCGCCGTTCGTGGACTTGACTTCGAACACTCCATCGCCCAATTCCAGAATCGAAATATCGAACGTACCGCCGCCGAGGTCGTACACGGCGATTTTCATATCCTTGTTCTTCTTGTCCATACCGTAAGCGAGCGCGGCAGCCGTAGGCTCGTTGATGATACGGCGCACGGTGAGACCCGCGATTTCGCCCGCCTCCTTCGTAGCCTGACGCTGCGAGTCGGAGAAGTATGCCGGCACGGTGATGACAGCCTCCGTAACCTCCTGACCGAGATAGTCCTCGGCAGTCTTCTTCATCTTTTGGAGGATGATTGCCGAAATCTCCTGCGGAGTGTACTGGCGACCGTCGATGTCCACGCGCGGAGTGTTGTTGGCACCCTTCACGATGCTGTACGGCGCACGCTCGATGTCCGCCTGAACCTTGTCGTACTGCTCGCCCATGAAACGCTTGATGGAGAATACCGTGCGTTTAGGGTTGGTGATTGCCTGACGCTTTGCGGGGTCGCCGACCTTGCGTTCGCCGCCGTCGGTGAATGCCACGACCGAAGGAGTGGTGCGATGACCCTCCGAGTTAGGAATGACAACGGGTTCCGAACCCTCCATAACTGCTACGCACGAGTTCGTAGTTCCCAAATCGATACCAATAATCTTTCCCATAATCTTATAAGTTTTTATTTGTTTAATTTCTATTTTTCGTATTCGTGATACGCCTTATAGTCGAGCAAACGCTATACCAAAGCCCGATTTCTGCCAAAATTAGAGGTTTGTGCGCCACGGCTCTGTCAAAACGGACATGCCGCCGTGTCCAAATTGACATATACCGTGTCCTGACTGACACAATGGCAGACTTTCGCGACACTCTTCCTCGGAAGAATCGTCCCTAACGACTTTAAGGTCGTTAAAGTTCACTACCCCCACCACCAAAAAAGTTCCCCCCGCCTGCTCTCTCGCAGGCGGGGGGGGGAACAAAATCGCACCAAGCCACTAAAATTTCGCTATGGCACGAATATAACCCCCTTCATTCTTAAATTTATTTGAAGTTTTACCGTTCCAATAACTCAATGCACTGTCGGAATCGTTTTCGTCCTCGGTAGAAGACCAATAAGGACCGATATCCGGAAGCAACTGCGATTCTGTCAATAAAACGAGTTCGTTAATCGCAGGCATATACCAGTCTTTCCCCTTGTCGGCGCACCATGCGAACGCCGGACACTTCTCCCGCCAGCCGTCGATTAACATAATTTTTTTCATGTTATACATTCCGTCGTCGGAATCGGTCGCTCCCGTCTCCTCAAACTCCTTATTAAAAATCGACTCCGGATCTTGTATCCATACTTTCAAAGTATAGTTCAGAGAAACGATTTTACCGTGCCGACCATCGTCCGTAACCCAAAATATGAGTCCGGTCTTGTTCTTTCCGTAATATACGTCTCCGACCCTGTAAACCACATCCGATTCGTTTTTACTGCACCCGCATACGACCGAGAGCAGCGATATTATCAAAAGCAAACGTTTCATACCCTGCATACTTTATCCATTAAAATGTTGCCATTGCCCGAACGAAACAAGGCACTGATTTCTTGCTGGCATGGTATCCTCCGGTTCTCATATCCGTTGTACGAGCATAACCGATACCGGTTTCATCCTCCGTAGAAGTATAAAATCGTGCAGACGACATCCATATCCTCGCATCCTTTACCACCAACAACTCGTTGAATGCCGGCAGGTACCAGTCTTTGCCCTTATCGGCACACCATGCGAATGCCGGATACTTATCCCGCCAGCCATCGATAGACCGGATGACTTTCATGTTGTTCTTCCCGTTATCCCAATCGACAGCGCCGGTAACGATTAACTCCTCCTCTTCGACAGACCACTGGCATTCAACGTAATCGGTCGATACGATTTTGCCGTGCAGTCCGTTCTTGGACACGGAAACTACAATTCCCGTTTTGCCGTTATGTTTGTAAATATCGCCGACGGCATAACGTCCATCGTCCTTGTCGCATCCGCATGCGACGACGAGCGGCAACAATATCAAAAGCAGATGTTTCATATTTTCAAAGTCAACGATTCAAAACCATCTAAAAAGCGGCTATCGCACGCACATAACAATTGTTATAATAAGCAGGGGTTTCTCTGCAATCAATGGAATAAGCATTCCTTCCGGCAATTATAATCCAAGCCTCATCCCACTCTCTGTCCCGCTCCGTAGACGACCAAAAATTTACGGAGTCGTACAATACTCCCGACTCCAACAGAGTCATCAATTCGTTTTTTGCCGGCAGATACCAGTCCTTGCCCTTGTCGGCGCACCATGCGAACGCGGGGAACTTCTCGTGCCAGCCTTGAAACTCGCGAATCTTCGCCATATTGTTCATTCCGTCGTCCTCGTCGAAAGTTCCCGCTTGTCCGTATGCGAGTTTTATACATGACCACGGGCAATAGCCGTAATTTCCCGAAACGATTTTGCCGTGCCTGCCGTCGTCGGTTACCCAAAAGACGATACCCGACTTACCGTTTCTGAAATAGACATCGCCGACTTTGTAGACCTTATCGGCTGAATCGTCATCACTGCTGCAACCGCACACCGCGGCAAGCGACAGGAGAGCAAAAAGCAGACGTTTCATAATCAAGAATTTATTTTCTACAAAGATAATGTTTTTCGGAAAACCGGCAATATTTTCCCCAAAAAAATCTCCCTTAACGACTTTAAGGTCATTAAGGTCGTTAAAGTCATTAAAGTCTCCTTTCCTCCAAAAAAAGTTCCCCCGCCTGCTTTCTCGCAGGCGGGGGAACAAAGCCTCTTACGGCAGACCGTTATTTGATGCCGTACTTTGCCAGAATCTCCACGACAGGCTGCTGAATCGCATCAGCCCAACGCTTGTAGCCCCACGAATAAGGGTGTACGCCGTCGGCGGAGGTGAGGTGGTCGGTACCCGTCTGGTTCTCGACATCCACGAAATAGACATCCGCGTACTCCTTCGTAATCTGCTTCATCAGCGAATCCACATACTCGATGCGCTCCTGCTCCTTCTGCTCGGCTTTGAGGTCGAACATGCGACCCTCGCGATAGATGGTTTTGAGGAAGATTACCGGTGCCTTCTTGTTCTGCTTGCGAATCTCGTCGAGAAACGGACGGATACGCTCGCCAATCTCCTTTATCGACGGATTGGAGAATGCGTCGCAGATATAGGCGTCGGCTTTCGTGCCGCCGAGGATTTCGCCCATCACGCGCTGCAACTTGCTGTTGCCGCTCATGCCGAATCCGCAGAGATTCAGCCCCGTCTGACGTTGCAGGAACGCAGGATAGGTCATGCCGGCGCACGTAGCGCACGAACCGTGGGTGAAACTCGAACCGAAAATGGCGATATTGTGGCGGAACGGATTCTTCATCGCCTTGATTTTCGCACCCTCCGGCACGCCGATTTCGAGCGATGTCAGTTCGGCGAACAGCGGCAGATAGAGAATGCAGCGTTTCTTGGCGTCATTCATGTTGGCGATAAGTTTCAGCGGCTGTTCGATGCGCGCCTTGCCGTCTTTGGTCTTGCCGTCGGCGTTGCTCTTCGACGCAGCCCACATCCATTCGCCGTCCTTCTCGATAAAGAGGTTGAAGCCCACGCCCGCATTGGCAGGCATGGCACGGTTGAAGCCGCGGTAGCCGTATTTCGCCGTAACCCATATCTCGGTTGCATCGGTCTCGAAGAGAATCGCCTCGCCGGCGCAGCAGCGCAGCAGATTCGCCTCCTTGCTGTTGAGTTCGGGATAGTCGTTCACCTCGACGCGGTTGTACGGGTTCGTGGTCTTGCACATCTTGCCGATATGGTTCAGTTTCTGTGCATCGACATAATTTATCTTCACCTTCTCGGCAGCCGGAGCCGCGAGCATCATGCACGAGGCGAAGACGAGCAATAAAAATCTTTTCATTTTCTGTATTCGGGTTTTAGGTTTGTTTTCATGCGCCTTTTCCCGCCGCGACATAGCCCCTGTCCGTCATGTTGAGCGTCAGCGAAACATCTGTTGTTTTCAGATTCTTCGCTTCGCTCAGAATGACGAATCATGCGCCCGGCTCGACGAAAAGGCTTAAATTCATATCAAAGAGCCGAACATCGCTGTTCGGCTCCCTATCGGATTTCATCCGTTATTTCTGCTCGTTCAGGATGCGCATTGCGGCATCGAGAATCCGCGTATCGTCGAGCGTTACCACGCCGCCGTCCGGACCCTGTTCGAAATGAACGCCGACACCCTCTTTGGCATCCAGATGTTTACCGCCGAAATAGTTGCGTACGCTTTCAACGTCGATTCCCAATTCGTCTGCAATGCGCTGCGAACTTCCGCTCGGAAGTCTGTCCTTGATACGGCGCAATTCGTTAAATGTAATAATCATAGCCTCGATGTTTTTAATATGTGTTTACCTTGTTTGCAAAATTCGCACTACTAATTTACGGCTTTTTTCCGATTTTGCAAAATTTCGACGCGCTTTTTGGAAAAAATCGTCGGATTCGCCGCCCGCGCACCCCGAAACAGTCGGTTTTAAGGACTTTAAGGACCTTAAAGTCCCTAAACCTTCCCTACCTGAAATCTACCGTCTCGTACCCCTCGTACTTCGCGGCATCGAAGCGCGGGATGTCGCCCGCCATCGCCTTTACCGACAACAGCCGCACGGCGACACTGCCGGCATCGGTGCCGTAGACTATCTCCGTCGGATATTTGCCGTCGGCATCCACGAACACGGCTATCGTTTCGCGCATCGCCGACTCCGGTTTCGGCGACAGCACTACGCATGTGCGACCGCCCTCGACCGTCGCCGCCGAGTCGAAATCTTCGAGCAGCAGCGAGAACCCGCGCGCGGGATTGCTCACGATGTCGCGCGCCGCCGTGTCGATGCCGTCCACGACAATCTCGCGTTTCGACGCACTCACCTCGCGCCGCACGCCGTCCGCGGCATAGACCTCCGTGTCGTCGGCTTTCATGTAGAAATCGCCGCCCGACACGCAGTATTCGCCACGTACCGTATAATCGCCCGCCGTCATCTCGAACTCCGCACGGTACGTTCCGAGCGCGGCGAGACTGCTCTCGATGTTTTTGAGTATCCGTACCGAGGCTTCGTCAGCCGTCGCCGCAGCGACCGCCGCAACCGTATAAAAGAGTATCGACAGAATTTTCCGCATGACATTTTCCATAATTACCATATACATTCTTCATCTGTACGCCGTCATTCTGAGCGCAGCGAAGAATCTAAATACAAAACAGATCCTTCGCTACGCTCAGGATGACGAAGCAGACAATACCCGTGTCCAATCGGTCTTCTCCGATTTTTAGGACAGCCCCAGTTCCTGCAATTTCGCTTCGAGCGAAGGCATGTCGTAGAACTTTATCTCGCGCTGCTTCGCGCCCATCTGCGGACCGACGATTCCCGCTTTCTCCAACTGCGTCATGATTCGTCCGGCACGGTTGAAGCCGACTTCGTAGTTGCGCTGGATGTACGATGTCGAAATCTGTCCGCTCGCGACGGCATCGCGCGCGATTTCGGCGAACAGCGAATCGTACTTCACCGGTGCGCCGCTCTCGCTGCCAAGCATCGCGCCTGCCGATGCGGCATCGCCGCCCGCCTCGACATAGTCCGGCAAATCGTATGCCCGACCCGTCGGCGACGGCTGGCGGGAGATGTAGTCGACGATTTCGCCGACCTCCTTGGTCTCGACCAGCGCGCACTGTATTCGCGTCAGTTCGCCGTCCTTCGACAGCAGCATGTCGCCGCGACCAATCAACTGGTTTGCGCCCGGCTGGTCGATAATGGTTCGCGAGTCTATCATCTGCATCACGCGGAATGCGATTCGCGCAGGGAAATTCGCCTTGATGCCGCCAGTGATGACCTTCACGTCCGGACGCTGCGTGGCGACGATAAGGTGGATGCCTATCGCACGCGCCTTTTGCGCCAGTCGCATCACCGGACCTTCGACCTCCTTGGCGGTCATGATAAGGTCGGCGAACTCGTCGATGACGACGACGATATACGGCATTATGTTCTCGTCGTCCACGTCGCGCTTGCGCACCTTCTCGTTGTACTCGGCGATGTTGCGCGCCCCGACCTTGCGGCACTTGTCCAGACGCACGTCCATCTCGATGCAGAGCGAGTTGAGCGTGTAGACCGCCTTTTTCGGGTCGGTTACTATCGCCTCGTCCTCCGAAGCCATCTTGGCGAGGAAATGCTTTTCGAGTTTGGCATAGAGCGAGAACTCGACCATCTTCGGATCTATCAACACTAATTTCAGTTGCGAAGGGTCTTTGCGATAAAGCAGCGACGTTATTATGGCATTCAGACCGACCGACTTACCCTGTCCCGTAGCACCCGCAACGAGCAGGTGAGGCATCTTGGCGAGGTCGAACACGAAATTCTCGTTCTGAATCGTGCGCCCGATGACTACGGGCAGTTCGCCGTTGAACTTGTGGAAACGCTCCGACTGCACCGCCGAACGCATCGACACGACCTCCTTGTGGCGGTTCGGCACTTCGATGCCTATCGTTCCGCGACCCGGGATAGGTGCGATGATTCGGATTCCCAACGCTTTCAGCGACTGGGCGATGTCGTTTTCCAGCCCCTGGATGCGCGAAATCTTCACGCCCGCCTCCTGCACGATTTCGTAGAGCGTAACCGTCGGACCTATCGTCGCCTTCATCTCGCGAATCGGGATGCCGAAGTTGCCGAGCGTATCCTCTATCTGGCGTTTGTTGAAGATTATCTCGTCGTCGGAGACGTTCGAGTCCGACACGTAATCAATCAGGAAATCGACCGGCGGATATTTGTACCCCACCGTCCTGTCGGGATTGAACGGACGGTTCTTCATCTGCCGTTCGTCCAACTGCGTCTCGCTGTGTTCCTCGACGACGATTGTCTTCACGCCCGCGCGCTCCGCCGCGCCCTCCGCTTCGGAGGTCTCCTCCGGCGAATCCGCTGCATCGTCCGCAGTCTCGTCCGCCGCAGGCTTTTCCGGCTCAATCTCCCAATCAGAGTTATCCGTATTTTCATCCTCATGCGGCATATCGGCAGTCACGGTCGGTTCGGCAGGTACGGCGACCGTCTCATCCGTCAAGTCGCGCCGTTCGACATCCGCTTCTACTTCCTCCTGCTCCGATTTCGGGCGATGAATCAGCGTTCCCGCCGTATCCACCACATTATCCACGAGCGCGCCGCCCTGCTTCACGACGACCTTGCCCGCACGGTTCACAGTATTTATGAAGTTGCTGTTGATGAACACTCCCGTAAGAATCCAGCCCAGAACGACCGCAATCCATGCGCCGATAGAGCCGATATATCCGTAGAGCATCTGCGACACCGCTATTCCGAACGCACCGCCCCAGCCGCTGCCGAACATTCCCCAGCGGTCGCCGAACATCAGTCCGAGCGTCAGCGAACCGAGTATGGTTATCAGCAGCAGTGTCAGCACGCTGTGATTGAGCAGCCGCGCCCGCTTCACGATGATGCGGATTCCGAGCATGATGAATATCACCGGCACGAGCAGCCCCGCGATGCCGAACGAGTGGCAGACGAAGTATTCCGCCAGTCTCGCGCCCAACGGTCCGCACGGATTAGACACCGAGTCGTCGAAACGCGGATTGTCGGTTTCGGGGGCATGTATCGCGATATAGTCGTGTTCGTAGCAGAAAGGATAGGCGACGGTGGCAATCAGGGCGAACACTCCGGCGAGCAGGACGAGTACGCCTATAATCCATCGGGCGTTGTCCGACGACGAACGCACGGGCTTTCCTCCGGCAGCCTGCCCCGCACTGCGGTCGGCGCGCACGGTACGTTTCACCTCTGTTTCGTTACCTTTTTTCGACGATTTTCTGCTTCCCATATTCCTCTGAAATTATCTCCTGCACAACCTTTTCGCCGACCGCCGCAAACAAAAATTCCGCAACGGGCGAAACATGCGCATACCCGTTGCGAAATTAGAAAAAAATAACGACTATTTCAAATTTGACGCCCGCTTTTCCAAAAGATTTAGCGTGGTTCGTCCCCGAACGCTTTCTGCCGCAGACGCTCGGCATACGCTTCGTCGGCGCATGTCAGAAAACGGTATTCGGGCTTATGCCCCCGCCCGGCTCTCAATCCGTAGCGGTCGAGCAACTCCTCGACCCTCCGTTCGACGGCATCCGCCGAATCGATGATTTCGACCGGACGGTCGCCCACGACACGTCCGATAACCCCGCGCAGGAACGGATAGTGGGTGCATCCGAGGACTATCTCGTCCGCCCCCGCCTCTATCAGCGGCTCGACGGCGCGGCGCACCGCAGCCTCCGCTTCGTGGGTATCTTCGAGGTTCCGCTCGACGATTTCGACGAAGCCCTCGCCGACCGCTTTCAGAATCCTGACCTTGTCGGCAAACCGCGCCGACGTGCGCAGGAACAACTCTCCGTCGAACGACCTTTCCGTCGCCAGCACCCCGATGACGCCCGATTTCGTCCTCAACGCGGCGGGCTTCACGGCGGGTTCAAGTCCTACGAACGGAATCTGAGGATAATGCTCCCTCAACTCCGCGATAGCCATCGCCGTAGC
>QWCY01001402.1_pt1 | contig 38153 bp, 45 predicted proteins | sample 1972631 | NCBI WGS metagenome assembly QWCY01 (sample SAMN09866696, study PRJNA288562) | Human gut metagenome isolate pre1_stool, whole genome shotgun sequencing... | isolation source: gut | host: Homo sapiens | place: USA: California
AAAAATCGGCATAAGGCGCAAAGAAAAGCAAAGTTCTACATAAATAAATGCAGGTCAGCATCTTGTATGCAGAGCGGGTTGAAGCAGGCTTCGGCATAAAAAGCCTGAAAACACCCCTTTCGGACAAAGTTCGGCTACTAAACAGCTACCGGTTCCGAAACGGGGTATATACGGCATAACGAGTTCTGTTTCATCGCTTTGCCTTGTTTTGCATAGCTCTTGGTAAGAAATAAGTAACTACCTTTAGAAACGAAAATTTTAGAGTTATGGAAACAAAGAGAAGTACGTTTGCGACCTCGTTCTACATCAAGAGATCCGCAGTGAGAAACCGGGACGGGAAAGCCCCCATCATGGTGAAAATCTCCGTTGACGGAGATGACAAGGCAGTGGGAACCAAGCTGTTCGTCACTCCCGACCTTTGGGAGAACGGCAAGGCGAAAGGCAAGTCCGCCGAGGCAAACGAGATAAACGGGCAACTGAAGGAGGTCTCCGCCCGGCTCACCAACCACTACCACCGCATCCTCCGGGAAGAGGATTTCGTCACCGTCGAGAAGCTGCGCAACGCCTTCCTCGGTATCGGCGTGATGGAGAACTGCATCCTCAAAGACTTCGAGCACATGAACAAAGAGTTCGGGGCGATGGTGGAGAAAGGGCAGCGAGCCAAGTCCACCTACAACAAGTATCTGGCTGTTTACAACCATTTCAAGACCTTCCTTTGGGAGAAGAAGAAGCGCACCGACATGGCTTACAAGGAACTGACCAAGGAAATCATCACCGATTTCGACAAGTACCTGCGGGTAGAGAAAGGGCTGAGTGCCAACACCCTCTGGATATACACCATGCCCCTGCTCAGCCTGACCGACAAGGCATGGCGGCGTGGAATCGTCCGCACCGACCCTTTCGGCGAGTACAGCCTTGAGATGCAGGAGACCGACCGGGGCTACCTCACGGAAGAGGAGCTGCGCACCTTGGCTAACGCCGTGTTCGTCAAGAAACAGACCAACCTCGTGCGGGATATGTTCCTCTTCGGGTGCTTCACCGGACTTAGCTACATTGACATAAAGACGCTCACCCATGACAAGATACAGCGCATGGACTTCGACGGCGAGGAATGGATCATCACCCGGCGCACCAAGACCCGTGTGTCGAGCAACGTTCCCCTCATGGAGATTGCCAAGGAGCTGATAGAGAGGTACAGGGGGCTTGCCGGGGGCGACCTTGTCTTCCCCATGCCCAGCAACAGCGTGTGCAACACCCACCTCAAACAGATAGCCAAAGCCTGCGGCATCCACAAGGAGATCGGCTTCCACCTGAGCCGCCACACCTTCGCCACGACCGTCTATCTCTGCAACGGCGGCACCATCGAGGCACTCTCCAAGATACTCGGGCACAAGCACATTTCCACGACCCAGATCTACGCCGAGGTGACCAACAGGATGGTAAGCTCCGATTTCCGGGCGATCTCCGGCAACCTTGCCGCCATGCAGCGGAGCGTGCTGGAGAAGAAGGACAGGAAACAGGACGGGAAGCGGGTGCGCCGCTCCCTCTGGGAAACGGCTTGACGCCTTTCCCCGGTGCAGAATGCGGCAAAGGCAGGAACTTCCGATGCGGTGTCCCTGCCTTTGCTGCATTTCCCGATGCACACCCCCGTGCGTTTATGTTGGACTTTTCCCCCGTTTGCGCTTTGGGCGCATGTCCACGTAGTTCTCCTCCAGCATACGCAGCAGGTCCGACTGGCGGTAGAGCGTCTTGCCCGGCAGCGATATGTACGGGATCAGCCGTTGCGTGCGGTAGTCCTGCAACGTCCTCGGCGTGATGTGCAGCAGCCTGCACACATCCTCGCCCGTGAGATAGACCTCACCGTTCATCGCCGGGCGGAAGTGTGCCGTCACCGTGTCGAGATACCTCATGCCTTCCTCCAGTGCCTCGAAGTACGCCCGTACCTCTTCCGTGTCCCTTGTGATCACTTCCATCTCACTCGTCCTCCGTCATTTCCCGGCTCATGGCTTCCATGAACGCCTCCACGTCCTCCGTCCGGTAGTAAATCTTGTGGTTGATCTGGCTGTACGGCAGCAGCCCCCGGTCACGGTAGGTCTGCAATGTCCGCTTGCTGATGCCTAATTTCTCGCACACGTCCGCCCCGTCCATCCAGTTCATCTTTTCGGGCGGGCGGTAGCGGGCGCAAAGCTCCCTCACGTGCTGCGAAAAGCAGCCGAACCGTTCCTTCATCTCCTCGAAGGTCTTTCTCTCGATGCTTACTATTTCCATTGTCCCGATACGTTTTTATTGTTATACTTCCCTGCAAATATACCGGTCTGTATATGTCCGTGTATCAAAACCGTACCGCTTGTCCTCGTTTTGCTTCACGCTTGTAGCCTTGTCACGTTCCGGGCGGTGAAAAGCAGGGAGAAGCTCTACATATCCGCACGCCTTTCCGCATATTTTCCGCCCTTTCCGCTTGCCGTGTGCCGGACATTTCGCATATTTGTAACCGACCAAACATCATCACTATGGACGAGGCTGTCTTTATCGCTCAATACACCTTCCTTGCCACTCCTGCGGTCATCGAGGAGGAGAGCCGCATCTTGGGCAAGATCGCACGCCGCCTGCGCTGCGAGTACGTCATCCGTTTCGAGGACGACGGCAAGTTCTATTTCCTGCTGGAGACCCGTTCCGGCTACGAGGAGCATTTCGCCCGGTGCGGCTGGTACATTGTCAGCCAGACCGACTTCAACAGCCGCCTGACCATCGGCATGGGCTTGTACGAGAGCGGGAACTTGGCGGGCTTCATGTACAGGCTCGATTCCGGCAGCGAGGACGAGGCACGTTTCTGGAACAATATCCTTGTATTCACTTTCTTCAATGACTTCCGCAAGGCGTTCTTTCCGCTCGACAACCGCTTTCAGGGATTCTTCCGATTGGACGGCAGCTTGTGTTTATACCTTTATGACTATTGCCCCGTTCGGCGGAACGACAAGATCACCTTCGAGGGGAAGAAGGTGTCGAACGCCGTCTGGCGTTTCAAGAGCGGCGAGCAGACCGACCTTTTCGTCAAGCTCTTCTCCATCGCCGCCAGCCGCATCCGGGCGGTTCAGGAGAACAGGCACCGTGCCGTGCTGGTTCCCGTCCCGGCATCCACACGGGAGAAGCACCGCACCCGGTACGAGGCGTTCTGCCGCAAGCTCTCGGCGGACATGGGAGTTGCCGACGGGTACGGGGCGATAACCGTCGCTTATGACCGGGCGCAGTACAAGGGTACGCACGGGAACGGAGACCGCACCGCCAATCTGGAGTTCCACCCCGAATATTTCAAGAACAAATGTGTTTTATTGGTAGATGACGTGCTTACAACCGGGGCTACTTTCATAGCACTACGGCGCAAGCTGATAGCGCATGGGGCAAAGTTCGTCATCGGCATGTTCCTTGCCAAGACGATCGCTTTTGAGGATGGGCTATAGATGTTAAATCCTGCCCGATGTACCGAAAAAAAGTACAGTGTGCCGTTCGTAATATACCGCACTTTTTTTATATTTGCCTAAGAGACAACTGAATGTAGTTTGTATCTATTGAAAATGAAAGTGAAATAATCATCCATTCCAAAAAACAAAAAAATATGAAGATGATAAGAAGAGCTTTTGCAGTTTTATCGGCAGTGTTTTGTCTGGTAAGTTGTAATAATGAATCTAAGCGAATACCCATTTATGTTGAGCCATGGTATAATTCTGAACCTTTTACAATTCAAGTGGGAAAGTTTAGCGATGTGCTGAAAAGTGAAGATGTAAAGAAACTGCAAAGCACGGCTGATGTAATTCGAGCAGAAATAGATAATACCCCCATTGAAACGCTCTATGTATTGGCGATTAGATTTTATGACTTAGGGCAAAAAGATGATGCCGTTTATTGGTTTTATACAGCACAATTCCGCCGAAATCTTTACGCCCGTATGATAGAAAATGTAGGGGGTATAGGAGAACCTGCATTTGAATGTCGGCAGGCGCAATTGGCATTCAATAAACTGTCCGGGAAATGGATTAACGGTTATGCAGGTGGTGTACCGGATAAATGGCTTGAAATTCTTGCTCAAGTTATTGATGAAGGTCCCAAAAGCGGCTATGTCGGATTGGCTTATCCTGAACTTACCTTTAAGCCGGAAACAGAACAAGCTGCGGTAGCCGAAGAAATAGCGAAAGAATTATCTGAACTGCGACAATATATTATAGACAATCGGGAAGAAATGGCACAAGCCCGTAAAGAAAATGGAATAGAAGGGAAATATTGATTGAATCTGAAAATAGGATATAGATGACCATAAGATGAATATAAACTGGAGAATAATAATTCCTATTGTTCTTTTATTGATTTATGCTTTAGAATTGGCTAATAAATTAATGAAGATGAATATGGAAAAAGCAATCATGGTTGCAGTCAGCTTATTGCTTTATATATCAGCATGTTGTGCCAATGTGTTTGCTGGCGGTGACAGAAATCCCGGATGGGCATATTTGCTCGGAGGATGGATTGAAATCTTTTTGGTAAAATGGTCTTCAAAGCTTTTTTATATGGCATGGCTGGCTAATATCACTTATGGATTTTCTATTAATATGTACTTGTCGGGGAAGAACACTTCATTATTATATGTACTTATTATAGTCAGCATATTATTGGCTATGCTTCCGTTGTTTTTTAATAATCCGACATTCGTAGACCCGGAACGGGGCATTGAAAGCACTCTTGGAGTTTTTCATTTGTCAACAGGTTATTATCTTTGGATAGGTAGCTTTTTGACTTTGTTATTGGGCGAAATCGTATTGTTTGTATTAAAAAACAAAATAGGATGACTCACTATAATCTACTTCGTATTTTTCCATAAATGCAATCCTTGTCAAAAAGCAGTTTGTCCGGATGGTTGCTTGGGCGTTCCCCTTCGGGTCGGGCTTTCCGTTGCAAGTCCTCGCTATGCTGTGGGCTTTTTCCTGCAATCCCTAACGTGGGTAAAATATCCCAAAAGTTTACTAAGTAACATCATTATAACTAAATACAATGCTATTATACCGTTTACCTCACTAAAAAACACGAAGTCGTCTGCCGTAGGAACACTTTCATACGTATTTTCGGTTAAATACTTGCCTTCATATCCTGAATAGAAGAAACAATACTCGTATGCTTTATATATACCATTGAATAGCAATAGTATGATAGCGGACAATCTGAATCTTATGTGATGGAATAACAAGTGAAAAATAAGATCAAAGAATACGAACAATACACAGATTCCTGCAAAGCCGATAAACGCCATTAATCCGTCCACAGCATCTCCCGGACCATCATTAATCACGTTTATGCTCATAATATATTGGTTCGGTCCTATCAGGACAGGAGCAAACATAAGCAAGTATATTACCCATGCAATCAGTTGTCCGACTTTCATTTCAGCTATCTTCATACTTCACATTATTAAGGCACATAAAATATAGGATTTTTATTTCAATCCAATCTCAATGTATGGTATTCAGCCATTGACGACTCATAACCGACTTTCAGCACTGGAGTGGCTCTTCTCTTTTATTATCAGTCCTTTATGCCGATTCAATTTTATAGTCATATACTTACTTTCTTGCCTTATTGGTGATTTATTGTTGTAATACCATAAGATTGTCATGTATGTCAGATAAATCAGGACGGATATTCCCATATAAGCGAACGACCGATAAGGAAAGACCCCTATATAAGCACTCCATAGCAAAATGGGGATGATTATTGGAAGCACCATTAAATATTTCCGTTTGGTAAACCGCACAGCCAGCATACCCATCAATAAAGTCAGGAACATGAGTATGACACCTATCCGAAAAAGGATTCCCATTGAAATATCCATGTGTGCGATAGGTTTGGATATATTGACCATATCTATGCAAAGACAATACGCAATGCAAAGAATTATGTTCATTATGAAAGAAATCAATATTTTCATTTTCCTATTTAAACTATTTAGGTACAAATAGATTGCATCATCAATCACATTCAGGTTATCGTGAATGGTCCAGCTCGATGTACCAGCCTTCCTTGACGGGCTTGTACAACGTGGTGTCGTTGTACGTCCTGCGGTAAATCTCGTTCAGGTCGCCGTGTTCGGTGATACGGATGTTCCGGCGGCTTCTCAATCCGGGATCGTAAACGAAACTCTTGGATGTTCCTGCGTCCACGATGCCGTGGGAATAGTACGGCATAACGAGGCTCACATATACCGAATCCGCTGTTACCCATTCCCTGCGGTCAACAAGGACAAGACCGCATCCAATCTCTGACAACAAGGAATCGAGCTGTATTCGGTCTGGCTTCAGCAACCCATATACCGGGATGTCTTCTTCGTCATTTGATTCATGGGATGTATCGCTTTGCTCTGTTGAATCAAGTATAATGACCTCTTCCGGAGAAAGCGGCGGGTAGTGGAAACTGCCTTCTGAACTCTCTGACATGATTTCGTACACCTTGCGGAACGCCGCCTCGTGCGTGGCAAAGTGGCGTATCATTTCCTCGTCGCTCGGCGGCATAGGCGGCTCGCAACTCACGACGGATACAGCCGCTAACGACAGTGCTATGACAAATTTCTTCATTCTATTTATTGGGTATGTTGTTGATTATTCAAAATTCCGTATCTTCCGTCCATTCCAAAGAGTCCACCGGACAAAGCTCGGCGTTTCTCACCTCATACCATCCGGTCAGCAGTACCCTTATGCTGTCAGGCGTATATCCTTTGACCCATGTACATTCGACAAACTTCCGTCTGCCGTCTTGGATTTCATCAAAGGTGGCATGATCCAGCAATCCTGCACGGAACTTTCCTCCCATATCTTTCTCCCTTACCTGCATGACATAGACCGGTTGCCCGTAGCGGGAGGTGCGACCGTCCTGATTGATCAGATATTGTAAGGCTTCGCTGGGTACTTCCTGACGGGCTCCTACCGTGATATGCAGCGCAAGGTAATCCCTCCACCTTTGCGGGACTTCCGTCCGTGTGTTCTCCACCGACTCCGCCTTGCGCCCGTCTATCCGCATCAGTGTGCTTGGCAACAGGTACATTTCGGCAATAATCAGAAAGCCGAGGGAGAACACGAAGAAGTAACATCTGAAGGGGCTGAACCTGCGTCCTTCATAGTGCTGCATGACCGCTTCCCTTCGTGAAAACGAGTATATCCTGCCGTGCGAAATACAATGGAGGACTGCGACGATTCCGGCTATCATGGCGACTGTAAACCACTCAAATGCCGGGGAGCCGTAAAGGAAATGAGCGGTTGTAAAGAATATCGGCTCATAAATAAATATTATGATGCAAAGCATCAGCATGGACTCCCCGTCGGGGCGTCTTGGCTCGCCCTTGTAATGCCACTGTGCCATTTCGCCCAACCAGAACAGATAGTCGAAGAAGTAGTATTTCCGTTTTTTAGATGACTGACCTCTCATGTGATTGTTGTCATTTTAATAAGTTGTGCAATATATAACCACTAAAATGGTGATTAAAATGACCATAAACACACCTTTCCAGAAGCGGTATGTCCTTTCTCCGAGCGTGTTTACCAGTTCCCACCCGACGGAAGAACGGGGTTCCCAAGCCCATTTCCAGTTGAGTATAATACCCAAGAGCATGAACAGGAATACCCCGATGAATATAAGGAAGGCGTACTGCGGATGTTCGCCCAGCCATCTGTCTATTTTCTCCGACACATTATCCATATCAAGGCACTATTTCGTAAATGGTCCGGTCGCTATTCTTGAAAATGGTCTGCTCAATCTGGCTTCCGACCTTTACGATACTGTCTATGTCCGCATTGACTTTCAGGCTAAGTACGGGAGCGTATTTCAGATGGTTGTAATCTACCGGAGTATTGTTATAGGTTGTTTCAATAATAGGATAATTATGTCCTTTGGCAAACTGTTTCAGTGAATCCAGATAAGGAAGCTGTTCCTTGCTTATGGCTTCAAAGTCAATGTAGAACTTTCCGTTCTCCAGTACAAAATAGATGCAGTCCACACCATTGGAACAAATACCTATAAAATCATAATCAGTATTTCCTGCCTGCACGTTTCTCAATACATCCGGCAGTTTGTCTATCGTAATCCGGGCAGCAACCGGGATATTGGAGTTTATACCGTCGTTTTGCGTCACTCGTTTATTCCCATGCCCGCAACTCAATAAACTTAAGATAGAAGTAAATAGTCCCATAATTTTTAAGAATCTCATAGTTTTATGCTTATTATTAAGTAGATAATATGTAATTATATACGTTTTCCGCTGTATATCTTCCGCTCAATTACAAATATATATCATAAGGACGAAACTTCGGAATATTTGGTTTTCCTTTTTTCTATGGTATGCTTAAAAGCAGTTCTGCGGGCGGTTATTTGGGCGTTCCCCTTCGGGTCGGGCTTTCCGCTGCAAGTCCTCGCTATGCTGTGGGCTTTTCCCTGCAATCCCTAACGTGGGTGAAAGGGCTTTCACTGTCTTGCACTTGCACCTTGGCGCACGGGCTGTTCCGTCCCGGCGTCCGTTTCCGACCACTTCGGCAGGCTGCATGGCCGAAGCCGGACATCGGGCGGAAGGACAAACGGAACACATCCGTCCGTGCCGTCACACGGGGCTTCGGCTGTTCGCCGAAACTTCCCGTGCCCCGTCCCGCCCGAAAGAGTTCCCCGGTGTTTGTCCGGCAGCCGGAACCTGACCGTGCTCACATATACTTCTCCCGCCCGTATCTCCTTGCCTTGGGAAACGGGCGTTCCCGGCTTTCCGGAAGGCTTCTTCTTCCCGCACCCGGCAAGTAACTTACCATTGACTGGAATAGACTGACAGGGCATTTTTTCCCTAAGCTGATTGGAAAAACATTGACGAAGGTAGGCGGAGGTGAAAGCAAATCCGCAAAAAATGCCAAATCTCCACCCTGCGGGTAGTATTTACCATTTTTTCAGATGGTTGCAATTCACCTTTTCCGCTTTCAATGATGGTCAATGTTCTTCCCAATCAGCCAAGGGAAAAAAATTGGTTGGGGCGACAAGCGATGAAAACAGAGTAATAACGATTAAAATTTGTGAGTTATGGCAACAACGAACAGCACCATCGAAAAGATTGCACCGATGTTCACCGATTTGTTAATCAAGAAAATCGAGTGTCTGAAAACGGATTGGCAAAAACCGTGGATAGCGAGCCTTGAACAAGGTTTGCCCCGCAACATCAGAGGAACGCTCTATAACGGCGGCAACGTCTTGATGTTATTGTTCTACACCGAGTTTATGAAATTCACTTTGCCCGTGTTCCTCACGTTCAACCAAGCAAAGGAGGAGGACTTGAGCGTCAGCAAGGGCGCACGCTCGTTTCCCGTCTATTATTGGTTCAAGTTCGTGGTACACAAGGAGACGAAAAAGACAATCAAGTACGAGGAATACCGCAAGCTGCCCGCAACCGAGCAGGAAAATTACAAGGTCATCCCGCAGATGAAGTATTACAATGTCTTCAACATCGACCAGACCGATTTTGCAGGGAAATACCCCGAACGCTACGAGCGCATGAAAAAGGGAGAGCAGCCCGAAGACTATTCGGACGGGATGATTTACGAGGCGTTGGACGAGCTTGTCTGTCTGCAAAATTGGTATTGCCCTATCAAGGTGCAGTATTCGGACAGTGCCTACTATTCGCCCACTTCCGACCATATCGTTTGCCCGCAGCGTGAGCAGTTCCCGCAGGGAGCGGAATATTACGGCACGCTTCTGCACGAGATGGCGCACAGCACGGGAAGCCCCCAACGGCTGAACCGCACGTTCGGCAGCTTCTTCGGGGATGCGCTCTATGCCCGTGAGGAACTTGTCGCCGAACTTACCGCAGCCCTTTGCGGTGCGTTCTTCGGCTACGCAGCCGCACCGCAGGAGAACAACGCCGCCTATCTGAAACACTGGCTCACCAAGCTAAAGGAAGAACCCGCCTTTTTGGTGGAGATATTGGGGGACGTGAACAAGGCGGCGAAGATGATTGCCGACAAGGTAACCGAACCGATGAACGAACCCGCAGCAGCCTAAACGGGACAACAAAGGAACAAGAGTATAAACCAACGGGCGGAGCAGTCCGCCCCACTAAAACACATAAAATCATGAACGTAATCTATTTGACAGAAGAAGAATTTCAGAACAGCAAGGCACGCATGGCAGAAACGGACAATATAGACGGCTGTCTGAAACAGATACACCCCCTTTACGAAGCGGTAAGGAAATTCCAGCCCGATGCGCTCCTTTTGTATTGCGTCAGCCCGTCAGTCGCTTACCCTTGCTTTTACCGGCTTCATGTAGGGCTTATCCGTGAGGGAGTTACGTTTGTCCTGCACCAAAGTTACAAGGACAAGAAATGTTATTTCGAGGTCGAGACCTCCATGTTTCCCGAAGCCAAGGGCAGCATCCTGCACCGACTGAAAGAGGAAAACCCCGAACCCAACCGGATAGGAGTTTTCACCAAACGGAAAATAGAGGATTGGATAACGTGGGGATTGAAGATTTACAAGGCGTTGGAAGCCGAGAACGAGGTTATCCAACGCATGAAAGCCGAATATTTCGCCAAACTCGGCAGCGAGCCAATCGAATGGAAGGACACCGAAAGACATACCGAGGGCAAAATCAAGCGGAACGGGCTTGTTTTCTCCTTCCATATATGCGGACGCAGCATTTACGAGAAAATCGAATTGTCACTGCCTTACAACAAAAGCAACTACGACACGTTCGCACGGTTGGCGGACAACCGATTTACACTGAAATAGTATGAACTACGGGCGGAGCAATCCGCCCGACAATACCCAAGAACATGAAAACGGCACTTGTTTACAAACGGATATACCGCCTAATCCTTTGGGCTTCGGTGGTTTGCTTCCTTACCACCGCCGCAGGGCAGCTTTTCGCCTTGTTGCTTGTCGTGGCTCTGTTTTACTTCGTGGCACGGCTTGTTTTCGCCCTTGCGTGGCGGCTGTTTGTCGGCTTCGTGTTCGTACTGATAATCATTCTTTTAATACTCTAAAATTTACCGATATGGAAACAAGGACATGGACAGAAAACGGAACACCCGTTGCCAAAGAAAAGACGGTAGCCTTTTCGGGACACCGCACCAACCGTATAGCCAAGTTCACGGCAGACCGTGAGAAACTCTTCAGGGAGGTGGCGTTCGACACGTTCACAGCCATCGAAAGTTATTGCATCAAAAAAGGCTACGACACCTTTTTGTCGGGAATGTGCGAGGGCTTCGACCTTATCGCAGCAGAGGAAGTATTGAACCTCAAAAAGAGATACCCGCATATCCGTCTGAAATGCGTTGTCCCCTTCAAGGGACAAGCCGAACGGTACACCCAAGCCGACAAGCGGCGTTACGACACCATTTTGGCGCAAGCCGATGAAGTGGTAACCTTGCAGGACGGATATACCGAGGGCTGTTTCCTGCGCCGTAACGACTACCTTTTGGACAACTCCGCTTTTCTGATGGTCTATTACGATACGGTAGCCATAGGCGGCACGTTCTACACCCTCAAACGGGCAGTAGAGCAAAAGAAGAAATTCACGAACGTATGCTATAACCGCAGGTAGCCCCGTAAGGGCGGATTTTCCGCCCGCTACTTTCTTTCGTGAGCCGGAGCGGGGAAAGAAAGATAGCAAAGAAACCGATTTCCCGAACGGAACGGTTTGTCAAAAATCAAAAAGAACAACTATAAACAATCAACTTAAAAATAACAGATTATGAAGACAAAAGCAAATCAATCAGCAGCAGAGAAAAATATCACGATGGTAGCATTGGCAGACATTCAGCCGAGCGGTTTCAACCCACGCAAGCGTTTCGATGAAGCAGCCCTTTACGAGCTTGCCGAGAGCATCAAGCGGCAGGGCGTGTTGCAGCCCATCACCGTGCGCCCCGTTGACGGGACAGACCGTTACGGGATTGTTTTCGGGGAACGCCGTTACCGTGCGTCCGTCATTGCGGGTAGGGACGAAATTCCCGCAATCGTAACCGAATTGTCGGACGAGGAAGCCGAGGAAATGGCGATTACCGAGAACTTGCAGCGCAAGGACGTGACACCCGTGGAGGAAGCCGCAGCCTATCAGCGGCTTATCGAGAGCGGACGCCATACCGTGCAGACCTTGGCGCAACTCTTCGGAAAAAACGAGAACTACATCCGCACACGGCTGAAATTCACCGCCCTTATTCCCGAAATCGCCGCCCTTTTGGAAGCGGACGAGCTGACCATCAGCGTGGCGGCTGAAATCTGCCGATACGGGGAGGACATTCAGCGTGAGGTGTACGAAAAGCATTTGCAGGACGAGGGAACGTACAACAGTTGGCGGGGACTGAAAGCCGCCGATGTCGCAAGGCGCATCGAACAGAACTTCACCACCGACCTGCAATACTACCGCTTCGACAAGACCGAGTGCGCCACGTGCGCACACAACACCAACAACCTGCTGCTGTTCCGTGATGGCGGGTGCGGGCATTGCGCCAACCGCACGTGCCTTGCCGAAATGAACGCATCCTACCTCATGGAGCGGGCTGTGCAAATCATGCAGACCCAGCCGGGCGTGTCGCTCTGCCGTGACCGCTACTGCACCAACGAGACGGTTGTCGAACGGCTAATCGCTTCGGGCTACGAGGTGGAGACCCTTGACAGGTACACCGCCTTTCCAAGCTGCCCGAAAGAACCCAAAGCCGAAAATTTCAACGACCCCGAACGCTACGGGGAAGCCCGCACCCGCTACGAGCAGCAATGGGCGGACTACATGGAGCAGGAGGAGGAAATCACCCGCAGGAGCGAAGCGGGGGAAATCACCGTCTATGCCAAAATCGGGCAGAAGGAGATTGACTTCTGCTATGTGGAGAACGTGACCGAAGCGCAGACAGCGGACGGAACACCCGCACCGCTCTCACCCGTGGAGAAGTTGGAGAAGCAGGACGAGCGCAACAAGGAAATCGCACTCGAACGCACGGTGGAAGACACCAAGAAACAAATCCTCGAAGCCGACATCACGGGCGGCAAATTCAGTGCGGACGAAGACACGATGCTCTACTTCTTCCTTTTGTCCTCGCTCCGTAAGGAACACTTCGCAGCCGTGGGGATTGCGGAAGACAAGCAGTATATCACGGACGAAGACAAGATGGGGATTATCGGCAACCTCACCGTGAGGATGAAGACCATCATCCGCAGGGACTTCCTTGTAGCCAATTTCAAGGGAGCATACGGCAACAACACCGTGGCGACCCTCTTGCTTGACTTCGCACGCAGGCACATGCCGGAGGAACTCGCCAACATCGAAAGGGAGTACAACGGGGTGTACGAGAAGCGGCATCAGCGCATCGAGGAAAAGAAAGCCGTCCTCTTGGTGCAGGAACGGGCAAGGGAGCGCAAGGTAACGCAACCCGAAGAAGAACCGCAAGCCGAAGAGATTGCAGCCTAAGGACAAAGGGCAGGGCGGAGAAATCCGCCCGCTACTTTCTTTCGTGAGCCGTAGCGAAAAAGAAAGATAGCAAAGAAACCGATTTTTCAACTTTCAAATTTTCAAACTTATGCGAACCGTACAAAGAACCTATACGCTATTCGACATTGCGGAACTGGAGGAGACAGCCCGTCAAAAAGCCTATACCGACTGGCTTGCCAAGGGAAACGATTACCTGTATGCTTCCGAGAACTGCAACACGCTCGAAGCCTTCTGCAACCTTTTCCGTATCGTCTGCACAAACTACCGTTACGATAGCTGTACATACTACTACCGTTTCTATACAGAGCAGGAGGAGGACATGGAGGGACTTTCGGGCATCCGCTTGCGGACGTTCATCTGTAATAATTTCCATTACGGGCTGTATTATCCCAAGACCTATTGGACGAAAGACTTGAAGAAGAAGCGGAACAGCCGCATTTCCCTCATTTCCTCATGCCCTCTGACGGGCTTTGTCATGGACGACATCATGTTGCAGCCCCTCATGGAATTTCTGCAACATCCCGACAATCGGAATTTCAAGGAACTCATGCGTGATTGTTTGGAAGCCTTTTTCCGTTCGTGCCGTGACGATTGCGAGTATTGCGAGAGCGAGGAATATTTCAAGGACGAGAGCCACCGCAGAAATTGGGAGTATCTGAAAGACGGTACACTATTCAATGAAACGGCATAACCTGATTTTGACCGCAACGGGGAAAATCGCGCCATAACATTCCCCCCATGTTTCATCGCCGGAAGTCCGGGACGGGTAGCGATCCGCCCGGACTTCTATTTTTACCCGCCCGTGGCAACCCCGACCACCCCGACATTCCGGACGCACTTCTTTTTCTTTCGGTGAGCCGGATGCGGACAAAGACAAAGAAGCAAAAAGAAACCCCTTGACCCACCGGATTTTTTAGCCAAGCTCCACACTCATTTTTTAGCAAACCTACGGGGAAAAACGGACAAGTAGCAAGGCTGAACCTGACGGTTTTGCGCACAATCTCCACACCTTCGGGTCGTATTCCACGCAAAAGCCTTGCATGAAGTCCGTTCTTTCCCCGTGCCCCAAAGCAAAAAAATAAATGTTTCACTTTTAATTTTTTACATTATGAATACGCTGTCTTTCCCTCAAATCACCGTAAGTTACAAGGACGCTGACGCATCCAAGAGAGTTACAATCCAATCTTCCAAGGAGTCTTACGACCTATTCAAGCCCGTTTACGAGGATTGTATGCAGCACCATGAAGAGTGCTGGGCAATGTACCTGACCCCTTTGAACAAGGTACTGGGCGTTTCGTGTATCTCACGCAACGGGATAAACTGTGCCATAGTGGATATACGCATCATCCTCCAGACTGCTCTCATTTCCCATGCTTCGGGAATCATCCTCTCTCACAACCACCCGTCCGGTTCGACGAAGGCAAGCCAGCAAGACAACAGCCTGACCAGCCACTTGAAAAAGGCTTGCGAGACTATCGACATACAGCTCTTAGACCATATCATACTGACCGAGGACGGCTATCTCAGCTACGCCGATGAAGGGATGCTTTAAGCACCCCTTTTTTGTTCACGGGCTATTTTGCACTTCTTTCTTTCATGAACGGGGTGGAAAAGAAAAGAAGCAAAAGAAACCTCTTTTTCAACCGGATTATTTATTCCATATACCCCAAAAGGTTACATGTCCGATTCCTTATCGGCTGCTTCAACCAGTCTTACTTTACAACCAGCCCAAACATCAACCCATCGCTGTAAGGTTTCCAAATCGTTACTCCACATTGTGTTTCCGTAGAAATCCTGACCGTTACAACCGCATTTTTCCACCCAATCTGAATTTTCAACCCTGACATATTCGGTGTCCACTCCATTTTGTACGTTGCTCTGAACTTTTTGCCCGCCGCCGGGGATCTTGTAAATAGTCGTCATATTGTTTTTGCTTGTTTGTGTCTGTCAGCAAAGATATGCTTTAATATCAAAAAACAGAATAAAATCAGACTTATATGTGTATATGCAACAACAAAGTCAGTCCCAAGCTGCTGTTAGAACTGACTTTTTTACAATACGGAATACTTACACTATTCAATCTCTTCGTTCCACAATTCTTTATCACATCTTCAATCCCCGTTTCCGCTCCTGCCGGATGTCGGAGAAGGAGAACTTCCCCGTCTCCTTGTCGAACTTCACCGCCTTGTCCTTCTGCACGCCGTCCGGCGTCTCCATCCGTTTCACCTCCAGCGGCTTCCCGTTGTAGAAGTCCGTCATTTGCCGGTAGCTGAACTTTTCCCCCGTCAGGCTTTCCATCAGGCTGTTCAGCGTATATACGCTGTCTTGGTTATGCACGCTCTCCGGCACGAACTCCGGGTGGTTCCTCACCCAGTCCGGGTACAGCGTCTTCGCCATCAGGCAGACCTCCGGCGAGCGTTCCGCCCACGGGATCATCATCAGCGACTCCCGGCTGTGGGCGGCGCACCTGACATACACCTCGGGCGTGAGCAGGCTTTTCGGCACTCCGCCACGCCCGACGGCGGACATCCCCGACGTTTCCACCGCCACCCGCACCCGCTCCGGTGTTTGCAGGTGCACGGGCAGGATGCTGATGCACCTGCCGTCCAGCGGCAGCAGGAAGTCCGCCATTTCGCCATTCATCACCTCCGGGCGGATAGCCACCGCCACCCCGTAGAGTTCTTCCGGGTTGTTCTCCCGGCACTCCTTCAGCACCTCCATGCACACCTCCGGGAACGGGATATGCTGGACCAGCCCCCGGTGGAAGTCGTTCCCGAATCCCGCTTCCGTTTCCAGCGCCTTCCGGCACAGCTCCGGTGTCTTCACCTCTTCGGGCACGTTCTCCAACTGCCAGCCGTCCTCTTCAACGGCGGCACGGCACACCTCCGCCGTGCGGTCGTGCCTGCATATCATCTCCAGAGGCACCTGATACATTCTTTCTTCTTGTTCCATGTTTCTGTTTTTTCTTGTTATAAACTTGCTTAAATATCCACTGACAACACACGTATCCACTTGCCGCTCTCCTTATCCGTGGTCCAACATCTTGCCCGTACACGGCAACAGTCTCCTTCCTCTATCCGTTCCAGCAGGCTTTCCCCTTTATCACATTCCGTTTCCGCCAGCAGTTTTTTATCCGCCTCCGAGAGCAACGGCTCTATGTTCACGTATTCACGCACCTCCGGGCATTGCGGCAGCGTGTCCGATACATCAATATGTATAAAGTATTTCCGGAAATAAAATCGGATTTTTCCGCTTTTTCGTTCCATACTCCGGGCACGATAAGATGTTGGCACCTCCGTTTTCGCCCGTTTTTCGGCATCGTACACACGGTATCTTTGCAAGGTCAGCGTGCAGCACAGTGCCCCGTCCTTACGCAGGTAAAAGCCCCGTTCCGTCACCCGGAACAGCTCGTGCTCCATGACCCGGCGCATGGTCCGGCTGTCGTCCTTCAGGTCTTCCCAGACCTCACCGGCGGGAACCGTCTCCAGCATGGTAAGTACCTTTTCTGACAGCAGGCTTTCCGGATATATATTGTCCCCGGCTTGTGGTAGAACAATATCCGAGTGCCATTTCGAGGCATACAGGGCTTCGGAAAACTCCGGTATGTCGAGGTATAAAACCAGATCATTCCGTTCCATTCCCGTCCTCCTTTTCATTGTCCGCATTGAAATCGTATTCCAGCTCGACCGCCTGACCATCCGAGTCCTCCACCCAGACGGTGAAGCTGCTCTGCTCGTCCGACAGCGGGGTGAAATAGAGCCGGAACGTCTCTTTCTCCAACGGGTAGCGGTCATTGGGCAGCAGTGCCGTGCCGTCATCCAGTTTGAGCGTCCCTTCCCCGTCGAAGAGGAACCAGCGGATCGTGTACCGGGTGTCCTCCCAGCGTCCTTCCCGTTTCAGCTCGCACCGTATCTCCGCCGTCTCGTTTATTTTCAGCTCCTTCGGGACGGGCATCGTCTCCACCGTGAACGGGTATTTCGTCTGAATATCCAGCTTGTCATTACAGGCTGCGACCAGCACGAGGGCGGCCACGATGTAACAGCCCGTGAATATTTTATAAATCATTGTCCTCATATATACATTATTATATTATATTATATTATATAGCAGTTATCGAATCATAAAACGTATTCCCACGCCGACCTGCGTGTGGAACCGTCCGCAGTCGCCGCCGAACAGCACCCGTTGGCGACCGTTTACCAGCAAGACAATCTTGTCCGTCACGTAGGCGGACAGCTCCAGCGTCAGCGCACCCCCGTAGATGAAATTGTCTTCATCCGTGAGCCGTGAGCCGTCCGGCAGCAGGCTCTCGCCCCAGTTCACCGTCTCGTACCCGGCAAGGGCGGACAGCCCCAGTGCGGCGAAGAACGTCTTCTTCCGGTCGGAAAGGAAGTTCAGGTAATAGCCGCCCTCGCCCGTGAACTGGCTCGCCGGATAGAGGCAGCCCCGGTAGCCGTACCGCTTCTCCAAGTATTCCGCACCGACCACCCAATGGTGGGCGTTCTTCGTGTAGGTGCTCACCGCTATCCCGGCGTGGTAGCCGAAGCCGTCGCCGTTTTTCCAGCGCATGTTGTCCGACAGCCCGCCCGTGAGCTGTATGCCCCTCATTCCGGGCAGGCACCGTTGGGCGTGTGCCCGGTTGAAAGTCAGGCACACCCCGAAAAGCAGGATAATGAACAGTAACCTTTTCATCGCTTACTTGATTTTCAGTTCGTTAATCTGTTTTGCCGCCACGAGGTCGGCGTTCTCCACCCGGATGGTCTGGTGCCTGCCGCCGTCCTTCTCGAACAGCTCGATGACCAGCAGTTTGTCGTCCGGTATGGTGAACTGCGGGACGGCATACACCGTGCGCACGTCGCTTTTCCCCTCCATCACCAGCACCTCGTTGTAGCTGCGCACCGGGTCGATCACCCGTTCCTGAATGGCGGTGCGCTTCGGCACTTTCTTGTCGACGATCTTGAACCGGATAAAGTCCGTCCGGAAAGCCACGTTCGACCTGTTCCTCGTTTCCGTGTGGAAATAGAACAGCCCGTTGTGCGAGTGGACGGATTTCAGGAGGAACTGCACCCCGAAGCGCTTGCACCCCAAGTGCCGGATCTCCCGTCTGTCCTCCTTGTAGATGCTCTGCATGATCAGCTTCACCAAGAGCGGGCTTTCGCCTGCCAGTTCCCGGAAATGGAGGTTCATGCGGGTATGCGAAAAGTCCGTCGTGTCCCCGTTCTCCAAAAAATCCTTCATCTCGATGTTCAGCATCTCCGGCTCACGGGCATACCGGGCATTGAACGAATAGAAACTTCCGTCCTCGCAGATAACGGAAAAGTTCGTTTCCCCCGGAAAACCCTCGGTGGTCGCCTTCACCCGGATCACGTTCTCCGCACCGTCCGCTTTCCCGGCGATAATCCAATTGCTTCCCAAATCCACGTACCGCACCGCCGAGGGGAAGATGATATGCACTGTCTTGGCAAACGTCACCTGCACCCCGTGGGGCGTAACCATCTGCCGGTAGGGTAGCTTCCGTGTAATCCCCTGATACAGGTCGTTGCCCGTGGTCCGCTGTATCGTGTCGTTCACTTGTGCGTTCGCACCCGTCACCATGCCCATAAGCAGGGCGACCCATCCAAAAATCTTTTTCATTTGTCCTTTCTTTTTAATGGTTTTATAATCTGTCGATCTATTGTTGTTTGGCGTAAAGCATCAGCTCATACCCCGCTTTCAGGTGCACCTTTACCGTGCGGAACTTCTTGGCAAGGTACTGGCTGCCGCCCTGCATCAGCCCACGGGTGATGTCCATCGCCACCTGCTGTCCGGCGCTCCGTGCGAACGAGATGCTCGTTCCCAACCCGCCGCCGATGTTCGCCATCGCCTCCTTTGCCGCTTCCTGTTCCAGTGATGAAGGGACAGACAAGCCTTTCTGCCCGTCACTGTCATACACCGCCAGCTCCACGGGCAGCAAGTTCCCCCGGTATTCGACGGACGACACCACGATATCCAGCCGTTCCCCCTGTACCTTTCCCGTACCCGCAACGAGCGTGCTCTGCGGAATCACAAGGTTTCCCGCTTGCAGCGGTTCGAGCAGCCGGAGCTTCACCGTCTGTCCGTCCATAATCGTCTGATCCCCGTGGATGCACGCCCGTATCGTGTTCTTCCCCATAGCGTACCCGCTGCCTACCGCCGTGTTGAAGCCGTAGTTCCTCGGCTGGCTGTACTGCCGCATGAACTCCGCATCGCTCAATGGCTGTTGCAGCCCCGATACCGTCCGTTCCCGTGCCGCCTGCACCGCCACGGCGGGCTGTCCCAAGCCGTTGCCGTCCTGCCCGGTGGCGGGCACCTGCACGGCTGCGCCGTCCCGCCCGTTCTGTCCCATGTACTTGGCGGCAAGCTCGTAGCTCTTCTCCATCAGCGCCACCTGATCGTCGATTCCGCCCGCCTGCCGTTCCCTTTCTTCCAGCTTGGCGGTCAGCTCCTCCACCTGCCTTTTCAGCTCCTCCTTTTCCCCGTCCACCTTCGGCTCCTCGTAGAACGAGCCGAGCTGACGGTTGATGTCCCGGTAGGCGGTAACGGAGGAACGGCTGCCGCCGCCATTGTCCGAATAGTCCCGGAACGGTTCCCGTTCCGGCTCGCTGTCCGGCAGTTCCATTTCCACCCCGTCCGTATCGTTCTCTTCGGAGAAGGCGAAGTCCTCCAGCGAGCGTACTTTCTCCGCCTGCTGTTTCTCCGCCTGCGCCTGCTCGTAGGCTTTCCGCTTGTCGCCGATGATCCCGTCATTCTCCGGCAGGGGGATGTCGGCGTTGAACGCCCCCACGGTGTCCCGGTTCACGTCCCGCTCCTCCGAAGGTGCGAATATCAGCCACATCGAGCCGAGGAACAGCAAGCCCATCAGCGGATATACCATCAGCTTCTTCCGTTGCTGCAACTGTTTCGGCGTGAGCGGCTTGGCTGTCTTCTTCTCCTTTTTCCCGCCGCCCTTGTCCTCCTTCTTTCCGTTCCCCGTCTCCGGGGCTGCGGCATCCGCCACCGTCACGTGCTGCGTTGCCGTTGCTTTTTCTTGGTTCTGTTCTTCCATCATGTCAAAAATTTATGGTTGTCCTACATTCTGATTCTTCTCCCCGGAGGCTTCCGCCTGCCTGTCTCCCCGGTTTGCCGCTTGCCGGGCGGCTCCTTCCGTTCCCGTTTGAGCGATGCCGTGGGGCTTGCCCGGTTGTCCGCCCGCAGGTGCGCAGCCTTCCGTTCCCGGCTTGCCGCCTTTTCGGGGAACAGCCTCGCTTCCAGACCTGCCAGTTCTTTCGCCGCACGCTCCCGGATGGCACGGTTGTGGCGTCCGATGGCGGCTTCCGGGTAGTCACGGGAGAAGTCCCCGTTGTCCTCGCTCAGGTGGTAGTCCCACCTCAGCCGGGCGATGCCGGCAAAGTCCCTCGTCAGCCCGTACTTCTCCACCGTCTCCTTCGGTACTTCCCGCTGATCGTCCCAGCCGTGGCGGGCGAGCCCGTGGAGCAGCGCCCGTTCCGCCTTCACCGCTTCCAGATAGTCGCCGGGCAGTCTGCCGCCCGTCTTCTTCTCGTAAAGGGCGGCGGCTTGCCGCATCAGCTTTCCCCGCTCGTCCGCCTCCCGCAACTCGATCTGTTCCATGACGGTGTGGTTGTCGCCCCGCATCTCCTCGCTCCATTCCCGGCTCAGTTCTTCGAGCCTGCGGTAGCCTTCCGCCAGCCCGTGGCGGATGGCCACCGAGTCGTCCGGTCTCTCGCCTTTCAAGGCAAGCCTTTTCAGTGCGTCGAGGTCGCCCTCCCTCATGCAGAAGTTCAGCAGCCGGTGCGCCGCATCCCTTTCCGCCTGCGCTTCGGGGGATAACGGCTGCGGGGCGTTGCGCCTCGTGTTCTCATACTCCAGCACCTTGTATTGCGCCGACAGACGCAGCATCGGGCTTTCCGCCGCCTCCCTCACGCTCCGGGGGATTGCCGCCCCCTCACGCTTCCCGTAACGGGTCTCTTTCAGGGCGTCCATGACCGCCCGCCATTCGGGATAGCCCGTCTGGTACACATACCGGAAGAACCTGTGTTCCAGCAGCAGCTCCGCCTGCTTCCTTGTTACCTCCGGGCAGTCCCGGTAGTCCCTGACGGACTGGAGGATTGCACCGGCATCCGCACGCCTCTTTTTCAGCAGGCTCCCGAAATACGCCGTCACCTGCCTCATGTTCCGCTCCTCCTGCCGCTCCCGGCGGCGGAGCAGCCACTCACTCAACCTCTCCGCCAGTCCCATGCCGTCCGCTTTCAAAAGGGTTGATAATACTGTCATTGGGCAATTGCAGGTGCCTGATATGCTCTATCCCCAGTTCCTTCCCGTCGTTCCTGCCGATACGGTAGATGGAGGAGACGGTCATATAGACCGACAGTGTGCCGAACGCCGCCAGCATCACGAGGATGATTGCCACACGCATGTCGGGCGAGATACGCCCGGCGAGGCGGCGGAGCTTCCCGTCCGCCCAATCCTGAGCCTTTGTGATGAATTTCCTTATCATAGCCGTCAGCGTTTGAGGGTCTGCAAATCCTTGTTCTCCGTGATCTCGAACCCCTCGATGATGAAGCCCTGCGGATTGTTGTCGCTCCTGACCGCATCCAGCAGGCGGCAGCGGGTCACAAGGCTGCGCTCCGTAACGGAGCTTTCCCGCAGGATGATCTGCCGGGCGAATGTCCGCACGCTGTACGGGTACTTGTCGAAGTCGCACCGCAGGCTGTCTATCTCTATCATCTGGTTGATGTTCCCCGAGATTATCCGGTTGTAATACCCCTTTTCCGAGAGGTCCTTGTAGTAGTTGAAGGCGCTCTTGTCCGCCAGCAGCAGCGAGCGTTTGATATTGCCCTCGATAGCCGACTTGTCGGGCGAGAGCGTGAAGAACAGCTCGTGGAAGCGGCGCACGTGCTCCCGTGCCTCCACCGGGCGGTTCTGCCGCACGTCCTGCGAGAGTGCCAGCATCAGGCTCTTGCCGTTGTCCAGCACGTAGATCTTCTGCCGCTGCGCCTCGGCGAAGCTGTACGACTTCCACAGGGCGAAGCCCGTCACCACGGCGCACAGGCAGGCGAATACCAGCGTGAAGAGCCGTATCTGCCTGAAGCTCGTTTCGATATTTTTCAAACTTTTAAATTCCATGTTTCCGGTTTTTTATTCGTTATGACTCATTTTCTTGGGGCATCCGCCGCTACTTGATGATTTTTCCGGCGATGTTCCCCACGGCTGCGCCCGCACCCGCTGCGGCGACGTTGCCGACCTTGTTTGCGGTCTGGTTCATCGCACGGTTGGCTTGGCTCACCCCGCCCGCCATGATGATCCAGTTGGCGACCGTCGGGATGGTGAAGTACCCGAATATCCCGATGATTAAAAAGATGATGTACACCGTGTTCGAGCTGTCCGGGATGAAGGTCGGGTCGCTCATCGCCTCGATGTCACGGGTGAGCATCAGCACTTGGATGCGTGCCAGCACCGAGCTGAACAGGTCGCTCACGGGCAGCCACATGTAGATGGAGATGTACCTCGTTATCCACTGCGTGAGCGTGCTCTGGAACCCTTCATAGACCGAGAGGGCGAACGCTATCGGACCGAGGATGGAGAGGGCGATCAGGAAGAACGTCCGTATCGTGTCGATCACCAGCGCAGCCGACTGGAACAGCAGTTCGAGCAGTTCTTGGAACCACAGCCGGATGTTCCGCTTCATGTTGTATTCCGTCCGGTCGATGTACATCACCGCCATCGTCTTCAAGTCCTTGGGCGACCAGCCCAGCTCGTCGAGCTTCTTGTCGAAGTCCTCCTTGCTCGCCAGATACGCCTTCTCCGGGTCACGGCGGAACGCCTCCCTCTCCAGCGTCTCCTTCTGCTCCCGGTATCGGTTCATGTCGAAGGTCTGTGATTCGAGCATCCCGTGGCAGCCCTTCACCACGGGCGAGAGCACCGTGTTGATCGTGCCGATGACGAAGGTGGGGAAGAAGAGGATGCACAGCCCGATGGCGAACGGGCGGAGCAGCGGGTACACGTCGATGGGTTCGGCACGGGCGAGTGCCTGCCACACCTTGGCGGCTACGTAGAACAGCGCACCCAGCCCGGCAATTCCCTTGGCTACCCCCGTCAGCTTCTCGCAGAGCGGCATCATGTCCTGATACAATACCTGCAATATCTCGTGCAGGTTCGTGAAGTCTATCGCTAACAACATAGTCTTTTATTATATATGTACGTGAACATTATTATATATTGCCGGTCTCACCAGTAACGGTCTTCCGCATCCCCGTAGAGAGCCACCACCCGGTCGGCGTCCTTTTTCTTCTTCGCCCGCAGGTAGCTCACCGAGATGTTCTTGTCCGTATAATACTGCACGAGGTTGCGGTACTCCAGCAGCCGCTTGTAGCTCTGGTCGATGATAGCCAGCCGTTCGGCGTCCGAGAGCGACATCCCCGTCACGTTCACCACGTTCTTCAGGTCTTGCAGGATGTCCGCACTCTCGCTCAGCAGCTTGGCGTACCCGAACGAGATGGTTTCCAGCTCGTCCGGCGTGTAGTTCGGGTCGCCCAGCATCTTCTGGTAGTTGCGCACGTAGATTTCCGAGATGTCCGCCACCAGCCCGATGGACTTCTTCACCTTCACGCCGCCTTTCACCACGTCGTGCACCGCCTTGAGCGCATCGTAATACTTCCGCCCCTGCTCGAATATCTTCGCCGTCTCCCTGAAACCGTCCAGCGTGTGCTGTGCGGTGGCGGAGGTCTCCACGATCTCCTTAGCCGTGTTGATGATGCCCTGCGCCAGATTGCCGGGGTCGTGTACGACCCATTGGGCGTTGGCCGCACCTGCCGTCAGGCACGCCACGCCCAGAATGATTGCCTTTATTGTTCTCATGTCCTTACTGTTTTAGGGTTCCGTCACTCTTTCTCCGGTACTCTCCGCCCGGCGACAGCCGGATGCGGTCTTTCTCCCGGTCATAGTCCATCATCACGGCAAAGCCCGTCTCGATGAACAGCACCCCTTCCGTTTCCCGGACGAGGTAGGTCTCCGCTTCAGTGCCGCCCTTGTGGTTTCTGTGCATGACCGTCACACGGTACTTGCCGTCCTCTTCCCAGAGGGTGAAGGGCAGCTTGCCGCCCGTGCTGACCCACTCGCCGCACATCTTTTCCAACCGTTCCGCATTTGTCTCCTTGCAGGAAATGACAAACGCCAGTGCCACTGTTACCGCCGACAGCAGCAGGATCAAATTCAATCGTCTCATCTTGATTCCGTTTTTTTTAAGTTTTACAAAATTTTATTCTCTCCATATCGTTTAGCCGTTTGTACATCCAGCCGTTCAGCCATCCAACCGTTTAACTGTTTAACTGTTTAACTGTTTGACCGTTTAGCCGTTTGGTCAATCATCCGACCCTTTAGCCGTTCGTCCGGTCAATCAGCCACCCGTCCGGCAGCCTGTCCGCCGCTCCCCGCCAGTACATCGGCACATTATTTATACTTCGTCTCCGCCAGCCGCTTGATGGCAAGCTCCAAATCCCCGCCCAGCTCTTCCGCCAGTGCGAACACCTCCGTCTTCTCGCTCTCCTCGGTGGTATAGGTCAGGTACTCGGCAGCCGATACCTCCGTGGCGTACACCGCCGACTGCACCCCGTTCAGACCGATCCACACCTCCTTGTACTTCCTTCCGGGATGGTTGGCGAGGTTGATGGAGAGTATCTGCGACTTCTCCTTGTCCGTCAGACCGAGCATCGACTGGATGCCGTCGAACTTGTTCATATACTTCTTCTGGTCCAGAAGGATCTTGCAGTCAGAGTTGGTGATGATAGCCTCCTTCACGATGGGGGACGAGATGATGTCGTCCACCTCCTGCGTGACGACAATCGCCTCGCCGAAATATTTCCTGACGGTCTTGTACATATATTTCAGGTATTCGCTCATGCTCGGCGAGGAAAGGGCTTTCCAAGCCTCCTCGCATATCAGCATCTTCCGCACCCCTTTCAGGCGGCGCAGCTTGTTGATGAAGGCTTCCATGATGATGATCGTCACTACGGGGAACAGCTCGGCGTTATCTTTTATACTGTCAATTTCAAATACGATGAACCGCTTGTGCAGCAGGTCGATGTTCTCTTTCGAGTTCAGCAGGAAGTCGTAGCGACCGCCCTTGTAATACTGCCTGAGCGTGGTCAGGAAGTTGTCGATGTTGAAGTCCTTCCGGCTCACCCTGATGTCCCTTGCAGCCAGCTCCTTCCGGTAATCGTTCAGCATGTACTCGTAGAAGGTGTCGAACGAGGGCACGATGTCCCGGTTCTGCTGTATCCGGCGGATGTACGCCGAGACCGCACTGCCCAGCTCGCCGCTCTCCGTCTTCGTGATTTTCTCATGCTCGCCCTTCCACAGTGCCAGCAGCAACGTCTTGATGCTGTCCTTCTTCTCCACGCTGAACTTGTAGTCGTCCGTGAAGAAGGGGTTGAAGCTGATGGGCTTCTCCTCCGTGTACGTGTAGTAAATCCCGTCCTCGCCCTTGGTCTTGCGGTGGATCAGCTCGCACAGCCCTTGGTACGAGTTGCCCGTGTCGATCAGCACGATGTGGCTGTTCTGCTCGTAATACTGGCGTACCAAATGGTTCATGAAGAAGGACTTTCCCGACCCCGAAGGCCCCAAGACGAACTTGTTGCGGTTCGTGATCACGCCCTTCTTCATCGGCAGGTCGCTGATGTCCAGATGAAGCGGTCTGCCCGTCACCCGGTCTGCCATCTTGATGCCGAACGGCGAGAGCGAGTCCTTGTAGTTCGTCTCTTCGGTGAAGAAACAAAGGGCTTGCGGGATGAACGTGTAGAAGCTCTCCTCGAAGGGGAAATCCCCCTCGTTCCCCGGTATCGCCGCCCAAAAGAGCGTGGGCACGTCCACCGTGTTGTGTCTCGGCTTGCACTCCATCAGGGCAATCTGGCTGCCCACCTCGTTCTTGATGCGTTTCAGCTCCTCCCGGTCGTCGCTCCATGCCATCACGTTGCAGTGGCAGCGCACCGAGGTCAGCCCTTTCGAGTGCGCCTCGTTCAGGTATTCCTCGATCCAAGCCTTGTTGATCTGGTTGGAGCGGGAGTAGCGGGAGAGCGAGTGCATGTTCCGGGCGGTCTGCTCGAAGCGTTTCAGGTTCTCCCCGTGGTCGTCGATGAAGATGTACTGGTTGTAGCAATGGTTGCAGTCCAGCAGCACGCCCACCGGGGCGGCGAACGACAGGCGGCAGTCCGAGCGGTCAGTCGATAACCGCTCGTAGCGGCTGTCCGTCGCCACCTTGCCCGGCAGGTCTTCCGTGTCCGAGAGGGTGTGCAGGCAGAGGATGTCGTCGCCGATGCGCATCTCCTCCGGGTTCAACTGGATGTCCTTCAGCACCGTCGTGTCGTGCTGCGAGAGCGAGAGGTACTTCTCCACGATGCCCGCCGACTGTTCCGTCCCGGTGATCTCGTCCGTCGTGAGGCGGCGCAGCGTAACGAAACCGCTGTCGTTCATGATCTTCTCGAACTGCCCGACGGCTTCGAGGAACCTCGTAACCGTCTCCCGGTCTTCGATCTCCTTGGGGACAAGCCTGCCCTTGCAGAGGGTGGAGAAGGTGCTTTCCTGACGGCTCCGCACCTTCGTGGTCTTGGTCAGGAACAGATAGCAGGTGTGCGAGAGGAACGGGCGTTCGTTGAAGTGCCTCTCAAAGCTCCGGCTCAGGAAGCTCAGGTCGTCCCTGTCCGTTTCCGGCCGGTACTTCTCCTCGATGAAGAAGTCCTGCTTGTGTACGATGGAATACTCCGGCAGTACCTTCACCGCCTTGTGCCAAGCCGAGTGGATCGCCTCGTACTCGCTTCCCGTGACGGAGAACAGTTCGGGCAGTTCCACCCTGAAGGCGACCGTCACGTCCGCCTCCTTGCTCACGATGCAGCCGTTCTCCACCGCCAGTAGCGGGAACTTGCTTTCCAGCGTCGCCGCTTTCATTACGTTTCTCATTCTTGCGAGTATTTAAAGGTGAATAATCGAGGAATTTTCAGCCGGTTCAGCACGTACCTCGGATGTCTCCTGCGGGCGGCTGCCTTCATCAGCCCGTGCGTGCCGTAGCGGGCGTTCAGCCGGAAGGTCAGCCATACCAGCAGCGTAGCCGCAGCCACGCCGAAGCCGATGCACACCCACTGGTTCACGCCCGCCATGTACAGGATGACGAACACCACGAACACGGCGAGCAGTCCGCCGCAGAAGATGAAAAGGTACTGGCTTTCCAGCCCCTTGAACTCCACGTTCCTGCCAATCCCCTTGTTGATTTCCATGTCCATAGTCCGCTGTTTTACAGGAAGAACGAACGCAGGATGGTAGCCGCCACGATCAGGAAGATGCAGGCTCCGAACCAGCTCGCCGCCGTCTTCGACGTGTCGGGGTCGCCGGAGCTGAACTTCCCGTACACTTTCACCCCGCCGATCAAGCCGACCACCGCACCGATGGCGTAAATCAGTTTCGTTCCCGGCTCGAAATACGAGGTGACCATCTGCGTGGCTTCGGTGATGCCCGCCTGCCCGTTTCCCTGCGCCATTGCGCCCACGGCAGCCAGTATGCAGGCCGCCGTGAATAAGATTCTCTTTTGTCTCATTTGTCTTTAAAATTTTAATTAAACATTATGGTTGTCCATCAGCCGGGCGACACGCTCACGTGCGCCCTCGAACTCGTCCAGCATCGCCTCCCAGATGTCCGACCCCATCACGGACGGCAGCACCTCACGGGCTTCCCGCTCCGCCTTTTCGTCTGCATCGTCCGACACCAATACCCGGCGCACCTTTTTCAGGTCATCGAAGGAGTACCCCGTGGCGAAGTCGGGGTTGCCGTCCGGGTAGTACGCCCCTAATTCCTCTTCCTCCTCCAGTTCCCGGATCTCCTCCGGCGTGGGTTCGTAGTCCGTCTCCTCCTCGTCCTCCTCCGGCTCGATGTCGGAGTAGTCCGCCCCGTCGTCCTCCGCTGCGGGTTCGTTCACGACTCCGGCTGCCGCTTCCTCCCCGTCCTCCGCTCCGAAGGGCAGGTAGGTGCTTTCTCCCATGACCGTGTACGGCTCGCCCGGTTGCCCCGGTTCCTTTTCCGTTCCCTCCGTGTCTTCGTCCGTCTCCGCTGTCCCGAATATCCCGGCGATGTCCTGCCGGTAGTATTTCCACAGCACGGCGAGGTAATAGAGCAGCAGGACGGTGAGCGATAATTTCAGTATCATGCCGTTTCCTCCTTCCTTTTTAAAAGAGGTTCTCCAGTTTCCCGGCGTATGCCGCCTCGATCTCCTCCCGGTATTGCTCGAAGTGCTGCGCCAGCACGTTGTCGATGTATGCCGAGAGCGACACCTTGCCGCCCGTCAGCATCACCGAGATTTTGGCGATGCGCTCGTGGTACTCACGGCGCACATAGACCGGCTTGCCGTAGCGGGCGGGGATGTCCATGCCTTTGAGGAAGGTCGTGTCATAGTCCGCCTGCCTTCCCTTGCGCCGCCTCGTGTCCGTCGTTTTCCCTTCCTGCGCCCTCTCCACGGGCACGGCTGTTTCTCCCTTTCCGGTTCCCGGTTCTCCCGTTTCCGCCGCCTCGCCCGCCATCATCCGCATCAGCAGCTCCTCGTCGATGGGCTTCTCATTCCGCTGCTTCTTCATAGCCTTCCAGTTTGAGGATGGTTGCTATCTCACGGGTCAGTTCGGGGATGCCGCTGCCTGCCAGCATCCGCCTGTCGGGAGCCAGCAGCGTGGAGCGGAACACCGTCCGTCCCGTGCCGTCCGCCTCCTTGCGGAAGCGTTTCGTGTCGGGGATGCGGGTTTGCAGCATCGGCAGCCCCATGTCGGCGACCACCTGCCCGTACTTCTCGTACAGCCCGCTCGTTTCCCGCTTATCGACTTGGTTCCAGAAAAGGTAAAGCCCCTTCAGGCGGCTCGTCTCCTTGCCCAGCATCATCCGTTGCAGCACGTCGAGGAAGGAGAGCGTGCTCTCCAGTACCGCCTTGTCCGCACTCACCGGGGCGAAGATGTAGTCCATCTGTGCGATCGTGCGCAGGATGCCCGCCGAGTTCACCGTGCCCGGCAGGTCGAAGAAGAGCAGGTCGTAGCAGCCTTCCGCCGCCAGCTCCCTTGCCGTGTCGGGGGCTTGCTCCACCCGGCACTTGCGCACCGGATAGGCGGCACGCCCCGGCTGCCGCATCTGTTCGTAAGCCGCCCGTTTCAGGTATTCGTTCTCCAGTACCGCCCGGCTGTCCCGTTCCCGCATCTCGTACAGGCTGTACTGCGGGAAGTCGCAGTCGATCACCGCCAGCGGACACCCCAAGCGGTAGTGCAGGTAGCCCGCCACCAGCACCGTGATAGCCGTCTTGCCGCTGCCGCCTTTCTGTGTGGCGAAAGCCACGTTCAATGTCTGTCTGTCCATATCGTCATTCTGTTGGTTATTCATCCGGCTGCCCGTGCAGCCGCTTCTCTGTTCACTCAATCAGTCAGCCTTTCAGCCACTCTGCCGTTCATCCGTCCGTTCATCCGTTCATTCATCCGGTCATACATTCAGCCCGACATCCAGCCGTTCATCCAATCATCCGTTCATCCAATCATCCGGCTGTTTAGCCGTTTGACCGTTTAGCCGTTTAGTCATTTGGCTGTTTAATCATTCAGCCAATCGTCCGGCTGGTTATCCGGCTGTCTGTCCGTTTGTCCGGCAAGACCGTCAGCCGTTCGGCTGTCCGTTCGGTCAGCTATCCGGTTGTTTCCTTGTCTATCCGGACAGTCGTTTCACCGCTTCCACGGCGCAAAGGAATATCAAAATACCGGTAGTTTATCCGTTTGATTATCAGTGTGTCGTGCATTGTCTTTCCACCCGTAGGTTTGTCGCATCCGGGCATGGTGTCCGGACGGAAAAAGGGCTGTTACTTTGCAGGCGGAAACCATAATGGAGCAAGAATGAGAAAGAACGGCAACCGCCCGAGGGAGTGCCCCGGCACTCCGCAACAGGCAAGGGCATCCCCAATCTGTCCGGCAGGACGGATTTTATTTTCAAACGAAAATGGCAAGTTGTGTGCTGCGGCACCCGAAATGAATTTCGTGCCTCACCACCACCTTGCCCCCTCGATGTGGCATCCCCCTCCGGAGTCGGGGGATGCTCACGGGGGAGAGCCGTAGGCATACGGCGTTTTCAGACCATGTTTCACTTAAAATTTTACAGGATGATGGACAATCAGAAGAAGTATGCGGGCAACCACGGGCGAAAGCCCAAGCCCGACAAGATGCGCCACCGCTACGTGTTCCGTCTGGACGACGGGGACAACGCCCGTTTCCTCGCGCTTTTCGACGAGTCGGGCAAGGCGACCAAGGCGGAGTTTATCGTTTCCGCACTTTTCGGCAGGGAGATTAAGGTCATTAAACTGGATAAGGGAACACAGGATTTCTACATGCGCCTGACCACTTTCCACTCGCAGTTCCGTGCCATAGGCACGAATTACAACCAATGCGTGCGTGCGCTCAAATCCAATTTCTCGGAGAAGAAAGCCCTCGCTTTCCTCTACAAGCTGGAGCGGCATACCCTCGAACTGGTCGAGTTAAGCAAGCGGATTTCCGCACTGGTGGAGGAGTTCCGGAGCAAATACCCCGTCCGATGATAGCCAAGATCTCGCACGGCAGCAGCCTGTACGGGGTGCTTGCCTACAACCAGTTGAAGGTGGACGAACGGCACGCCGACGTGCTTTTCACCAGCCGGATTATCGAGCCGCAGGGCGATAACCCCTACACGATAGGGCATCTTTCCCGCTCGTTCGGCGACTACCTCACAGCCAACCGCAAGACCGAGAAGCCCGTCCTGCACATCTCCCTCAATCCCGACCCGAAGGATTGCTTGAGCGAGGAGCGGTTTGTCAGCTTGGCGGAGGAGTATATGCGGCGCATGGGCTTCGGCGACCAGCCCTATATCGTCTATCGCCACAACGACATCGGGCGGGAGCACCTGCACATCGTCTCCGTCCGGGTGGACGAAACCGGGCGGGCGATTTCCGACAGCTACGAGCACGGGCGTTCGATGAAGGTCTGCCGGGAGCTGGAACGGCAGTTCGGTCTTGTCCCGGCTACGCCCAAGCAGTGGAAGGAGGGGTTGCCCTTGTCACCCGTCGGTTACGGGGACGGCAACCTCAAGGGGCAGTTGGCAGGAGTCATACACCCGATCGCCCGGGAGTGGCGTTTCCGTACACTGGGCGAATACCGTGCCGTCCTTTCCCTTTACGGCATCACGGTGGACGAGGTAAAGGGGGAATACGGCGGACGGGAGTATCACGGCTTGACCTATTCGGCAACCGACAGGGAGGGCAACAAGGTCGGCAAGCCCTTCAAGTCCTCCGTGTTCGGCAAGGAGGCGGGCGTCGCTGCCCTCGAAAGGCGGATGCACAACGCTGCCGCATGGGAAAAGACCCACAAGGAGGTCGTCGCCGCCACCGTCGGAAAGGTCGCCGCCGCCATGCAGACCGCAGGGCATGACCGGGCGCAGTTCGAGCGGGAACTCATGCGGCAGGGTATCGGTGTGGTATTCCGTCAGAATGAAGCCGGGCGCATCTATGGGGCTACCTTCATCGACCATGCCGCCAAAGCCGTCTTCAACGGCTCCCGTCTGGGCAAGGAGTTCTCCGCAGGCGTGTTCAACGACCTTTTCGCCGGGCAGGAAGGCATTCACTTGCCGCAACCCTCCGCCGAAGTGGACCATCCCACCCGGCAGCAGGAGCAGCACAAGGACGGCACCACCCAGAACGTGGCGGCCGCCTTCAACCTCTTTGCCCCCGTACCCGGCGGAGCGTCCGGCGACCAGCCCGTACCTCCGCAGCGCAAAAAGAAAAAGAGGCGCAAGTACGGCAGGCAACAATAATCAACCTAAAATTCAACGAATTATGCAAAACGAAGACGATTTGCGTGGACTCGCCAAAGTCATGGAGTTCATGCGTGCGATAAGCATTTTATTTGTAGTCATCAACATTTATTGGTTCTGTTACCAGTCCGTCCGGGAGTGGGGCATCGACATCGGTGTGGTCGATAGGATATTGCTCGGCTTCCAGCGTACCGCCGGGCTGTTCTCCAGTATCCTCTGGACGAAGCTCTTCGCCGTACTGTTCCTCGCCCTTAGCTGCCTCGGCACAAAGGGCGTGAAGGAACAGAAAATCACGTGGCGCAGGATCATCCTTTGCGGCGTGTCCGGCTTGCTGCTCTTTTTCGGCAACGGGTGGCTGCTCGCCCTTCCTCTGTCGCTTCCGGCAGACACCGTGCTGTATATCGCCACCCTTACCGCCGGGTATATCTGCCTGCTCATGGCGGGGCTGTGGATGTCCCGCCTGCTGAAGACCGACCTGCTCGAAGACGTGTTCAACGTCGAGAACGAGAGTTTTATGCAGGAGACCGAGCTGAAGGAGAACGAGTATTCCGTCAACCTCCGCACCCGCTTCTGGTTCAGGGGCAAGGCGTATGACGGATGGATCAACCTTGTCAACCCTTTCCGTGCGACGATGGTCTTGGGCACGCCCGGTTCGGGCAAGTCCTATGCAATTATCAATCAGTACATAAAACAGACCATCGAGAAGGGCTATTCGCTTTTCCTGTATGATTTCAAGTACCCCGACCTCTCCGAGATAGCCTACAACCACCTGCTCGCCCATTTGGACGGCTACAAGGTCAAACCCAAGTTCTACGTGATAAACTTCGACAACCCGAGAGAGAGCCACCGTTGCAACCCCATCCACCCGGACTTCATGACCGACATATCCGATGCGTATGAAAGTGCCTACACGATTATGTTAAATTTGAACCGCACGTGGATTTCCAAGCAGGGCGACTTCTTCGTAGAATCGCCTATCATTCTGTTAGCCAGTATTATATGGTATCTCAAAATCTACAAGAACGGCAAGTATTGCACCTTCCCCCATGCCATTGAGTTCCTGAACCGCAAGTACGCCGACATTTTCCCCATCCTCACCTCTTACCCGGAGCTGGAGAACTACCTTTCTCCCTTCATGGACGCATGGGAATCCTCGGCGGTGGAGCAGTTGCAGGGGCAGATAGCTTCGGCGAAAATCCCGCTTTCCCGCATGATTTCCCCGGCGCTCTATTGGGTAATGACGGCGGACGATTTCACCCTCGACATCAACAATCCCGAAGAGCCGAAAGTGCTGGTAGTCGGCAACAACCCCGACAGGCAGGGCATCTACGGTGCGGCTCTCGGTCTGTATAACTCCCGCATCGTGAAGCTCATCAACAAGAAGAAACGGCTCAAATCCGCCGTGATTATCGACGAGCTGCCCACCATCTATATGCGTGGGCTGGATAACCTGATTGCCACCGCCCGAAGCAACAAGGTAGCCGTCATGCTCGGCTTTCAGGATTTCAGCCAGTTGAAGCGTGATTATGGAGACAAGGAGTCCGCTGTAATCTGCAATACCGTCGGCAATGTATTTGCAGGTCAGGTAGTTGCCGAAACTGCCAAGACACTGTCCGAGCGTTTCGGCAAGGTCTTGCAGAAACGGCAGAACATGACCATCAACCGGAACGAGACCTCCGTCTCCATCAATACCCAGATGGACAGTCTTATCCCGGCAAGCAAGATTTCCAACCTCACGCAGGGTATGTTCGTCGGGGCGGTAGCCGACAATTTCGACGAGCGTATCGAGCAGAAGATTTTCCATGCCGAGATTGTCGTGGATAACGAGCAGGTCAAGCGGGAGACCGCCCGCTACGTGAAGATACCGCAGATCATCGACTTCACCGACAAGGACGGCAACGACACCATGCAGCAGCAGATCGACGCCAACTACTACCGCATCAAGAACGAGGTCAGGCAGATTGTCGCCGACGAAATTGAGCGCATCAAGGCTGATCCGGAGCTGTCGCACCTAATTAAGGACAAGTGAGGATAAAAATACCCCGTCGGCCGACGGGGTATTTTTTATTTTGCGTGGTGTTTTTCGGCATGAAGTAATGGTTAAGTGGGTAGAAAACACTATTTTTGTAACAAGATGGATAAGGACAATTGCAAATACCGGATCTGCTTCATCGACTATATGTGGTATGTAGCCGAGATATGGCACGAAAGGGAGCATACCAACCTTAACGGGCGTATGCTGTTGTTCTTTTGCTGGCTCTTTGCCATACTCGTACCGCTTGGAACACCGTTGATGTTTCGCTATTTCAGTTGGATTGTTGCTTTTGCCGTAGTAATGATGCTCTGCTTTCTTCCCGACTTGTTCTGTCAACTCCGCTACACAGCCGGGCGGCGTGAAGCGCTCCGTGAATATTACAGAAAGATGAAACATCCCGGCAGGAAGCTCGCCAAAATAGTCCTTATCGCCATCGCTCTGACCGTGGCGAATTTCGCACTGATGTTTCACTTCGGGTTTATACATTGGGCATGATAAACGGCAGGAGAATAAGCATCGGTTCTATCTCTGGGATTACTTACATATCGGCTAATTTCCATTTCACGGCAGAAGCCGATTATCATCGTTCCGCTTTAAGCAGTAGTGCTGTTTGCTGCTAACATTTTATTGTGTCAATTCATTATCAGTTTTACAACAGACCAATGACATTTGCAACAATAGATATTGTCGCTATGTTATTCTATACCTTCTATATCTATCATTGGAAGTTGTAATTTCTTTCCTTTCATCACAATCTCAAACTCATTGAAATGCCAATCTTTAAGTTCTTGTTTTTCACACGGCGGTTCATTAGACATGTTGTATTCTTCTCGTAATATTCGAGCATGGGAGCAAAACCCATGTTCCGCAAGTATTTGTCAGTAAGTACCGTATTCAGTATTAACGCCATGCGTGTGGGTCCCTTTCGGGTGTTCGCAATCTTGTGCAGAGACCATTCGGGTACTCCGAACTTGCGCAATTTCTTCTTACGGGTACGGATGAACTGCCATTGCTTCCAGATATAGGCACGCAGCCGATTTCTTATTCTTTCATCCATGCGGCGAAGAAACTTATGGCAATTGGCTACACGGAAGTAGTTTATCCATCCATAGGTAGCCATGCGGAGTTCCTCCGTTATCTGTCGGACGCTGACACCACGGTTGCGTTTGGTTATTCTGCGTATTTTCTCCTTTAGCCGTACTTTGGGCTTCGGGGCGACACACGCAGCCCATTTGCCTTTTGCCATGCACCAAAAGCTGAAACCAAGCAGTTGGCTTTCTTTGGGACGGCTCACCTTGCTTTTCTCACGGTTTACTTTCAGGAGCAATTTCTCTTCCAAGTATGTCGTGATACTTTGCAACACTCTCTCTGCCGACCGTGTGCTGGATACATAGATACTGCAATCGTCCGCATAGCGGACAAAGCGGAGTTTTCGCCGTTCCAGTTCCTTATCCAGTTTATCGAGCAGTATGTTTGACAGGACGGGACTCAGCGGTGAACCCTGCGGCGTGCCCTCTGTACGGGGACTTGCCACACCTCCCTCCATTATGCCTGCTTGCAAATATCTGCGGATTAGCTTCAACAGAATCTTATCCGAGACACGCTCGTAGAGAACGGACATCAGTTTGTCATGGTTCACACGGTCAAAGAATTTCTCCAAGTCAAGTTCGACAACCTTGTTACTGCCATTATTCAGATAGTACAAGGCTCGTTCCACGGCTTGGTGGGCAGAACGCTGCGGACGAAAGCCAAAGCTGCTGTCACTAAAATTCCCGTCATACATCACGCTTAACTTTTGGGCGATTGCCTGCTGGATTAAGCGGTCGGTCACGGTAGGTATGCCCAGCATACGTTTACCCCCGTTGGGCTTCGGTATCTCCACCTTACGGACTGCGGAGGGTATATAAGTACCTTGCCGTAGCTGGTCTCTAATTCCAGCCCAGTTCTCGCATAAGTGGGCGTGGAGTTCATCCACTCCCATACCGTCAATACCTGCCGCACCTTTGTTGGAAACGACACGTTGATAGGCGGCTCTCATGTTTTCGGCACTAAGTATATCTTCAAGCATACTTACCTTTATTATTACGTTCTACAATTGGTCATCCATATCCATAAATGCAAGGTCATACTCGGCACTCTGTACTATCCTCTTTGTTTCCGACATACCCTTAGTACAAAGCCTCCTTGCGGAGTTGGCGGCTTTCAACGCATTTCCTTAATTTATGGCTATCAGACCGTCTAATGTTCATCCCTTCGTTCCGCAGTCGGAATTACTATGGAATCGGCTGACTTCTCCCGATAAATCTTGTTTCAACCACGCCTGTTACGAATACGTGTCCGGGAGACCTCCCCCGTTAAGAGCAACAACTTTCTCCTCATATATCTGCCGGATTTACAATACGTATGTCCGGATAGTTTAGGGCTTCGACTTGACATGCAGTCTCGCCCACATACGTCATGCCTTATATCCGGTTTCTGTTCGTCAGACCGAGGATTTGCCGACGGCTTCCTTCGGATTCCCCTCACGGTGGACACCCTTGCCTGAAGCTAACGATTCCCACTATCAAGGCTCGTTCGGGACTTACACCCTATAGTTGTTGCCCATGCGGGGCAAACATGTTCAGCGGATAATCGACCTTTAAGGGAGATTGATCCGCTTGTTATCTGTCCGCTTTATTCCTCTTCTTCGTAAAAATGATTTATAAAGAAATTGAATGACTGAGCGATGTAACAAGTGTTTGTTTCAAAGTTATATTCTTTTGAAGCATTTTCGTCCCATTCGTCAGTTAAGTAATAGTAAATCTTTTTATTCTTCAAGTTCAACGCATAATAGTTGCCACCCGAATCCATAGCAAAAGGCAACAGATTGCATGGCATTAAATTCCTACTCCATATATCTTTGGCTATGACTTCAATTGTTTCAAAAGCATTGGTGCGTTCCTTTATCGGAAAGAACGCTTTTATTTCCACCCAATCCATATCTTCGTCCTGCGGTTGATAACAATATGGAGAAGGCATCCCTCCATTGAATTTGAGATAAAATTTCTTCATGCTTACCGGAATTTTCACGTTCAACTCCGCCTCAAAATCCTTTATATCCTCTTTTGTTAGCGAAGCCGAACAATCCGAAAGTTCAGGCATTACACCTTCTATTTCTATAATCTCCGTTTGTTGTTCCTCTTCGATTTTTGGGAAACCAATGAGATTATTGAAAAAATCATCTATTGAATCCGCTATCAATTGAGGTTCATCAAAAATAAATGCATCGCTATTTTTTACAAAACCAATAATTTTATAAAAATATACAGCTCTGTTTTTTATATTGATTGCAATTACACCAATATTTCTCAAATTGTTATGTCCACTGGCAAATAACAGAATATTGTCAGAAATCGAATTAGAACTACGATGCTCCAAGGTTTCTCCTTCAACAGTATGAAAAAGAGCATTCTTAAAACTCTTATTATATTTGAACGGTTGGAAAATTCTAATTTCCACTTCGTAATATTTGTTTATGGAGATGGTTTGCTGTTTAGGTTCTCCTCCATTATATTGCAAATAGAACTCTTTCAGTCTTTCCGGCAAAACATGACCCAACTTGCTCTCAACTTCTTCAAAATCTTTGAGAGTAAGACTTTTTTGACAATTTTCTAATTCTATCTTCATATTCATTCTTTTTATGGGCAGATAATGCCCGGCGGATAATCGACTGTTAGGGAGATTGATCCGCTTGTTATCGTCAGTATTTTCGTTTATCGAATTTCCTATCTAACAAATTATATTCTGA